>Ga0181587_10000245_pt1 | contig 43187 bp, 38 predicted proteins | sample 071ome_27_FD_132463 | JGI IMG/M metagenome (GOLD analysis project Ga0181587, IMG submission 132463) | Coastal salt marsh microbial communities from the Groves Creek Marsh, Skidaway Island, Georgia - 071409AT metaG (megahit assembly) | ecosystem: Environmental > Aquatic > Marine > Intertidal... | reverse complement strand
TGGGGTTGTAGTGAATAGAAAACACTCGGTTTCCTTCGCCATACTATTAGTTTTTATCCTTCTCCAGTCTGCTAACGGTCTAACGATCTATCGGATTGGTGGGACCTCTCTACCTGCTCCAGACATTCCGGTTTCACACGAATTCGTGCAGCTCGATTGGGTCAGTGTTGAACCTACTCTTCACGGTGAACTCAGGCAATTAGATGTCGCCAATGGATCAATCGCCCCCGTTCGGCTCAATCCCAACGTCAACTTAACGCCGCTGATCGAAAGCGAATTTGGTGGGCAAATCCAAATATTGGAATGGGCCGGTTGGAAAAATCGCGAGGAGGGAGACGCGGTTATTTTCGATGGAGATCCTGAAACCGCATACTTGGGAGATGGTCATTACGTGCGCGTTTCTGGTTTGGGGCCGCAGGAGAAATATTGGCTTTTCGATCTTGGAGGACGGTTTTTGCTGGATCGAATCCGCCTCTTCCCACGTGAGAAATTTAAAACTCATCGCTTTATTGAGAAGTTTCTAATTGGCATTAATGATGGAGATCCACTAAAAGACGGAACGCGAGAATATCGTCTTCGCTTTGCTGATTTCGATGTGGACGTCGTCCATAACATCAGCGAAAATGCGCAGCCCACTATAAACCTAGTTATGCCTCGCACGCCCGTGCGGTACGTGCTCTTTGAGGGGCCAGAGAATACGCGTGGTATCTGGGAGGTAGCCGAGTTTGAGATTTATGGCATCGGTCCTGCTCCTTTCTCTAGCTTTGTTTCTAATGTCATTGATCTGGGGGGGCCTGCCAGTATTGGTCCCCTAATTTGGAGCGGTCAGCAAGATCCGGGTGCAAATATAGAATTGAGTATGCGTGCCGGGGACGATGATGATCCCAACAATTACTGGCGTTTCACTTTTAGGGGAGATGAACGCAGTCGCTTTGATGAAAAGGGAAAACCCCTGAACTTACGCACGTATAAGCAAGTAGAGTCCGGTGCGAAAGCTGGCGTTACGCACGATACAGAAAACTGGACATTTTGGAATACGGCTTTCCCTTTTACAGTGGGAAGCGGAGATATGGGCGCATTAAAGTCGCGACAGTATGTGCAGGTGCGCGCGGATTTCTCTTCGACCGACCTAGCGAGTGGAACCCTTGAGTACCTGCAGTTTGCGGTGTCGAATCCGCCGGTTGTGAATGCAGCGTTGGCTGAAATTGTACCGGTGGCAGTGCCTTCTGGTAAACCCTCTCTTTTTACGTATAAAATAAAACCACATTTCCTTCCTAATGATTTGGGGTTTGACACGATTGTGGTCAATACACCGGCTCATATTGTGGGGATAGATGCCGTGCGGGTAGGGGGCGTAGACGTTTCTTTTAAGCGCGCGGAGATAAATAACTCTGGGTTCGCCGTGCAAATTCCTCTAATCGATACCCAACTGACCAGTGAATTAATAGAAGTGGATTTTCGAGCGGAGGTTTTTGCCATTGGTACGCTTTTCTCCGGTCAGGTATTGCACAGTGAACGGCCATATGAAGTGCCACAGGGATTGACGCCAGGAGATGCGGATCCTCTGGCAGACGGAGACCGACTCCAAGTCGATTTAATTGGTTTAAAGAGCCGTGCTATTCAAGCAATGAGGCTTTCCGGGGCGGTGTTTACACCCAATGGGGATGGAATAAACGACCAGCTAGATGTCGAATATGATCTGATCAACATATTGGGAGACGTTCCGGTGCGATTAGGAGTATTCGATCTTTCAGGACGCTATCGCGGAGCGGTGGTAGACGGTAATGGGGTTAGCGGACGGAGCACGGTTATATGGGATGGACTGGATGGGGATGGAAGGTTACTTAGCCCTGGTCTGTATGTGCTCCGCTTAGAAGTGCAGGCCGATAGTGGAGTGCATACGTATGAAAGAGCAGTTTCTATCGCCTACTAATAGAAAGGGTTTACCCTGCGATTTATTTTGGGAAGGATCTGCAGTGCTCTATCCTACTGAGAGCATGTTTCTGATACCCGTTTTACGTGTCTACCAATATATTGGAGTGGGGTAGAATGATATTTCTACAGATGGGCTATGGGATAAAAAAATAACCTCTTGTTTAAAGCAAGAGGTTAGAAAATGGTGGAGCTGGACGGGATCGAACCGACGACCTCAGGCTTGCAAAGCCCGCGCTCTCCCAACTGAGCTACAGCCCCCCTTCGTTACTGTTTTGCCGGCTCCTCGGACGAATCGTCTTTCTCGAAGGTGAGTAGGACGGTCGAGGCTATGAAGAGCGAGAAAAAAGCGAAGCCAAAAATATCGGCTCGCACGGCGTCATAGGTTTCATGCAAAGCGTCGACGGGTACTGCGTAGCCGCCGAGACAGACAAGGTAGAGAACAATGCTGCTGATCTGCACCTTTTCTAAAAACGCTTTGCTTTTTTCCCAGGCCATTCGGATCTCCATACGGCAACAGTATTGAAAAAATAGAGATAATACGGAATATCGTCAATGCAAGTGAGTGTACTATGAAAGATGTAGTGGTAGTAGATGCCGTGCGCACGGCGACGGGACGTTTTGGAGGCTGTTTTAAAAATTGCTCTGCCGTAGACTTGGCGGCTACTCTGATAGAGCAATCTCTTGTTCGTTCGGACCTGACCGGTAGAGACATCGACGAAGTTATAATGGGGATGGTCTATCAGGGCGGTGCACGCGCTAATCCGGCTAGGCAGGCCGTTCTATCAGCTCAACTGCCTTATGAAGTGACGGCTATGAGCATAAACAAGCTGTGTGGATCGGGGCTGCAGTCGGTTGGACTGGCCTGGCAGGCATTGCAGACAGGCTCAGCGGACGTCGTGTTGGCGGGTGGCATGGAAAATATGAGTCAGGTTCCCTATGTGTTGCCCGGAGTTCGCTGGGGGCAGCGGCTGGGGCATGGTGCCGTTGAAGACATGATGCTCTTAGACGGCCTTTGGGACTGCTTTTACGATTGCCATATGGGTATGACGGCAGAAAACTTGGCGGAGCAATACAGTATAGATCGGGCCACGCAAGACGACTTTGCCGTCGAGAGTCAGCGGCGCTGGGGACAGGCTCAATCGGAGGGGCGATTTGACGATGAAATTATTCCAGTATCCGTAGAGGAAAGAGGGCGCACAGTAGTTTGTTCTGTGGACGAACATCCGCGTCCTGATGTGACGGCTGAACAGCTCAACGAATTAAAACCCGCTTTCAAAAAAGAGGGAACGGTAACGGCCGGTAATGCCTCTGGGATTAATGATGGCGCGGCCCTGCTGCTGATGATGCGCGCAGAGACCGCGCGTTCCTCCGGACTCAAGCCCTTGGCCTATGTTCGGGGAGTGGCTAGTGCGGGGGTTGATCCTCGTATTATGGGTATTGGACCAGCTCCTGCTATTCGCGCGCTTTTGAAACGGGCAGATCTCAGCTTGGATCGGATTGGACGAGTTGAGCTTAACGAGGCATTTGCTGCGCAAAGTATAGCGGTTGGGCGCGAGTTGGATTTGGACTGGGAACGCGTCAACGTGAATGGGGGTGCTATCGCTATGGGCCACGCTGTGGGAGCAAGTGGCGCCCGCGTGGCTACGACACTCCTGCACGAAATGGCGCGCAGTAAGGAGCGTTTTGGCGTGGCTTCGCTGTGTATTGGTGGTGGGATGGGTATTGCCGCTCTCTTTGAGCAATGCGAGTAGAAATGGCCGGCGGACAGTGCGTGGCGCGTCTCGTTTATCCGCCGACTGCACCCGACTGCCCGCCGTGCCAAGGGGGTATTAAGCGGCAGTGAGCGATCCGTTCTCCGGTGTCTCAAACGAGCCAGAGAGGTCGCTTTCCGATTCTTCACGCTCTAAGATTTGCAGGTTGCGGACCTGTATATCGGTCTTGTGATGACTCTTCTCTTCAGCATCCCGCCAGGTGCGACTTTGGAGGCGTCCGCTGGCAAAAACCGGAGTGCCTTTGTGGAGTCGTTGGGCAAACGACTCTGCGGCTTTTTGCCAAAGTACGATATCGAAAAAGGACGTTTCTTCTTGCCATGCGTCGTTTCGATCGCGGTAGGTGCGGTTAACGGCAATGCGCGCTGTAAGGCGAGCCGTGCCCGTTTCACTCAGAGTGAAATCGGGTTCTTGGACCAGCCGTCCGCTGAGCGCAACTTGATTGATGTTCGGCATTTTGAGCTGTGACATAGCATCTCCTTGAGCCTGTTAAGGGAAAGAGCGAATGCGTCGTAGGAAGTTGTTTAGCAGGAAATGTGCCAGTCTACATAGGGCTTGTAAGCTACTTATTTATAATGGTTTTAACTGTTTTTGGTTGAAGGGTGGTCACACGTGTGTAACGGCGGGGATACGAAATTGAGTAGGTCGGGAGACATTCCTGAGCCCGATGTCCAGTTGGCGCAGTATTTTACGCCTCGTAACGTGGTCCTCGAACTTTGGCGCCTCGTGGAAAAGCGCTGCGTAGACCAATCTGAGCGAGATATACGAGCCATTGATCTAGCGGCTGGAGCGGGGGTTTGGCTAGACGTACTCATTGAGAGTGGAACGGTGCGCCCAGAAGATGCGTATGGGATTGAGATCGACCAACGTTGGGCGGATCGCTCGGGCGTTTCGCTCACCGGTGACGGGTTATTGGGCGTGTTTGACGAGGTGGAGGACGGTACTTTTGATATCGTAGTCGGCAATCCGCCCTTCGGTAAGATGGCCAATTTCTATGCGGCCATGGGGGAACCGGCTGCGCGCAACTTAGCCGAGCGTTTTACACTGTGGAACGGTCTGGGTGAAAATCGGGACAGCTATCCCATAGAGTTACTCTTTATCGAGCGTGCGCTGCAGGTGCTCAGCCCCGGGGGATGGGGTGTGCTCGTGCTTCCAGAGGGTGTCTTGGCCAACGCAAAGCTACAGTCTGCGCGCGATCATCTCTTACGCGATTTTGTCCTGACAGAAGTAATTGAACTGCCTCCTTCCGTTTTTCGCGGTAGGGGGCTCAATGCGAAAACCGCCGCAATTATCTTTAAAAAGGGGCAAAACTGCAGAAGTCATACCACTCGTCTCTTCAGACCTAAGACGAATGTGAAACAGTCTGAAGTGTCCCCATTTCTAGCGCAGGTAGGTCGGGGCAAAGGGGCATTACTATCGACGTGTAGGGTACGTCAAACTTCCTTTGTTAGCAGACGATGGGACGTCGGATACTGGCGTGGGGCGTCGCTGGTACGTCAGCTCAATAGGCGCTTTCCCACCCAGCCGCTGGGACATTTTATTGAACACCTTACCTATGGTCCAATCGTGACGGGGCGAAAGCCGGCCCCCGTCGCAGAGGGCACGTCGATTATTCGCCAAGGAGATATCGTTGAGACTGGACTCGACGAGAGCGGTCTGATACGCGTTGAGGCCTGCGGTGAATTCGACCCAGAGAGGAGTAGAGTTCGGGCTGGGGATTTACTCTTTCCACGCTCGGGCGCGGGAGCTTTGGGGCGCAACAGGATGGCGGTATATGCGGGGTCTGGAAAGGCAAACGTCGGCTGTTTTGTAGACCTAGTGCGTTTGAGCGGAATCAATCCGTACTATACCTGGCTTTTTTTTAAAACGCCTTCTGGGTGGGGGCAGATATCCGCGCTTATAAATGGTGTGGGAACGCCTAATATTAACTTTGGCGAAATACGCTCACTGCGGATTGTCCAGGCTGATCCTACGACGCAGAACGCGATAGAGACTCGCTATCTAAGAGAAGTGCTGCCCTGGCATCACCAGCGGGATAAGTCGTCTCAGGCGCGCGTGCGTGGAGAACGCGCATTTCGTGTGATCGTCGCTGATCTTCAGCGATATGTAAGCGGAGAGCTTTCCGAACGCGCTCTTGTCGAGACGGTAGGTGCGGATTAAGTTCGTACTATGATAAATAGAGAGGGCAGTGCCTAATGGAAGCTGACCCGCTGCAAACAGCGGATAATATACTCGATACCGTCGGCAATACGCCTCTAATTAAGCTACAGAGGCTAGGGTTGTCGGATGGGGCTGCGATATACGGCAAGTTGGAATCGCGCAACCCCGCCGGCAGTGTGAAAGACCGGATCGGAATAAGCATGATTCGCGCTGCCGAAGCAGAGGGGGACCTGCGTCCCGGCATGACGATAGTCGAACCCACAAGCGGCAATACGGGTATTGCCCTGTCAATGGCGGCGGCGGCATTGGGATATCGCCTTGTGCTGACCATGCCGGAAAATATGAGCGTAGAGCGCCGCCTAGTAATGGCCAGTTACGGGGCGGAGCTCGAGCTGACGCCGGCCCTCGACGATATGGGAGGAGCAATTGCCCGAGCCGAAGAGATTGTCGCTGCCGATCCCTCCCGGTACTTTATGCCGCAGCAGTTTCACAATCAGTCTAATCCTGAAGCACACCGGCAAACGACTGCTCGCGAAATTTTAGAGGCCACAGAAGGTAAGCTCGACGCTTTTGTTGCGGGCGTTGGCACCGGCGGTACCATTACGGGCGTTGGGTCTGTCTTGAAAGAGGCCATCCCCGATTTGCATGTCGCTGCTGTCGAGCCTGCCGGCTCGTCCGTTTTAAGCGGCGGACAGCCTGGCCTGCACGGGATACAGGGCATCGGGGCCGGCTTTGTCCCAGATGTCCTCGAGCGGAGCCTCATTGACCAAGTCATTGCGATCGAAGATGACGAAGCTTTTTACTACGCGCGGCGCCTCGCTAGGGAAGAAGGGCTCCTACTGGGGCCATCTTCGGGGGCAAACGTTGCTGCTAGCCTCCGGATCGCAAAAGAAATGAGGCCAACCCAGCGGTTGGTAACTCTATTTTGCGACACCGGTTTCCGCTACTTCAGCGTAGAGGGTTTTATTCAGGAGTCAGCGGAGAAGGAGTAGTTTACGCGCCTGGCGGTATGAACCGGCCTGCAGCGAGAGGATATAGACGCCCGTCGACATCATCTCTCCGCGCTCATCAAGTCCATCCCATTGAACTCGGTAATTGCCGGGTTCTTGCACGGCGTCTACCAACATACGCACTCGCTGACCCAATCCGTTATAAATTTCAAGGCGAACCGGCTGCAGGTTCTGACTATCTGACGGAAGTCTGTAAGTAATCTGCGTTTCTGCATTGAACGGGTTGGGATAGGGAGGATCTAAACTGTATCGCGAGGGCGTAGCGCCCATCTCATACACAGAGGTATCCTGCGAGAGCTGTACGGGATTGTTCACGACGATACCGCGCGGTTCATCTCCCGAACGATACCGTCCAACCAGCCTGTCCGTAGTCGCGTCTATTAAAACGGTTTCGTCCGAAAAGGCATTGGTCACAAACGCCGTCTGCCCGTCTGGAGTGAAGGCTATGCCGCGTGGATTATCGCCCGTGGCTATTTGGGCCTGTATGCTCAGATCATCTGCCTTGAGTATGAGGACGCTTCCTTCGTCATGGGCAGTCAAGTACACCTTCTCGCCCGTGGGATGGACTGCAACGGCAAAGGTGCCGCTTACGGGAAGGCGTGCTCTACTGTCGATTTGGTCCGTTTCGGCGTCGATAACGGTTAACACATTTTCCCCCATGCTCGTGATGTAAAGTAGCTTTCCATCTGGACTCAGTGCCAGAGAGCGGGGTTGTGGGGCCACGTCTATCCTCGATTGTATGATGCCTTCCGAATCCATGATGAGGAGCTGGTCGTTGGTTAGATCCGTGGCGAATACTTTGTCGTTGCGGGCAGCGATGCCGTATGGTCCGGTGCTCAGGCCGGCAAGCCATGCGGTGCGGGCAGAGCGCGTTTCTAAATCGACGATCGTAAGTGTTCCAGCCCCGGAGTTGGTGGCATAGAGCGTGCTGCCGTTGGGGCTTATGGCCATATCTAAGGGCTGCACGGCGGTTTCGATGCGTTCAACTTCTTGAAAGGTTGCAGCCGAAATAACGCTGATCTCGTTAGAGGAGAGGTTCGACACGTATAGAAAATGCCCCGCGGGCCCCGCTATGATCTGGATGGGTTCGTCGCCTACGGCAATGCGTGCCTGTTCTGCTCGGGTGTCGGTATCAACGACGCTGATAAAGTCCGATCCGCGCAGTGCTGTAAATGCCAAGGGCGCACCGCTGAGCTCGAGGATGTCAAAGCTGAACCACCGCTCGTTTTCTGGGTAAAAGATTTGGTCAATGGAGTCGTTGCGCGCCTCAATGCGATACTCAACTTGTGCAGAGACGGGTTGGCCTGGGATATTGGCCGCAAACAGGTTTTCCCCCGCAGATCGCATGGGAATACGATCGGAGAGGGCCAAACTGCTACGGTAATGCAACCAGAGTTGGTCTGTGTTGATCGCTTGGACGCGGACCGTGTATGGACCCGTGGTGTCAGGGGTATTTGCGGCCAGCCCAGACAGTTCTACGCTGGGAAATCCCGGTCGGATAAAGCCGGTTGTGAAATCAATTTTGCGGACGGTCTGACCGGCTTGCACTTCGATTGTCTGTGCCGTGTTTTCCACTCGGCTGTTGTCGTAGAATTCAGGGGTGAAATCCGTGGCGAACTCGCTGAATATTCCACCAAAGTTATCTGCGTTTATTGAACCCTCTATGGGAGTCATTTGCACGCGGTAGGGACCAGGAGGTAAGCCTTCTATCCTATAGCGCCCTCCCTGCCCGTCGTAGGCGCCCGATACCGTGCTGATTTGCGTCTGGGTCTCGGTGTTTTGGGCCACTACATGTACGCCGAAGAGTCCATCTCCCCTTAGGTTGCTCACAGTACCACTGATGCTGCCGACGCTCAGTGCATAATCGGGCGTGGGGTATAGGAAGCTGACACCTGCTATATCGTCTGCCTCTAAGGTTTGTCCGAGTCCCGGTCCGTCGCCGCGGTTAAACGGGTTCATCGTTGGGCGTGAACTGGCGGGACCGTCCAAGGGCGTGTGCTCTAAGCCGAGTAAGTGTCCCACCTCATGGACGGCCACATCCTTGAGGTTGACGGTGCCTCGGACGGGCTCTTCGTTGCTTGAAAAGCGAAACTCCAACCCGTTAAAGATGATGTCTGCGTCCGTTATTTTGCCGGTGAGTGCGTTGGAATTGAGGCGAGTGACGGCAATAATACCCGATCCTCGAGGAGCCTGTAAAAAGGCATTGGTCTCGTCAAAGAATATGAGGTTGCGCCGATCTCTGCGCGAAGGCGTTCTCGTTGAAGTAACGCCTAAATCTGAGAAGGCAACGCGCGCGCTTGGGACGTCTTCCCAAACTTGAAAGCTCTCGCGGATAATCCGATGACTCTCTGCATCGGTTAGGTCGTCGGATCCGGCATCATATAACACAAAAGGGATACGTTCTGGACTCGCCCAAGTTTGCTGGATAGGAGCATCTTCCCCGCTGAAAGTTTGTATGAGGAAGGCCTGCGCTGGACTGCATACACAGCAGATGAATAGGAGGACAAGGAGTTTACTGTGCGCTATCATTTGACTTGCTCAGCGAACGCACGCGTTGGAGGAAAGACGCCAGCTCACTACCCTGAACGGGTTCGATTTCGGGTGCAGGCTTAGCGGCCCTATCGTGTAAAGTGAGGCCGTTGAGGCGTTGGTATACGCGGGGAGCGTCGTTTCCGTCCAACCGTATTTGGAATGCGCCTTGGCCAAGCCCCATGGGCCAGGCAAAACCGGCTCGGTTGGGGGCCGTCAAAAATAGGACATCCTGTGAACCAACAGAAAAAGTGGGCATGCCTGCGATGCGCGATTCGAATGCGCCGATGATCCCACCGGGGAGATGGAGTGTTATATGCGCATCTGGAGGGCCTTTGATGGTCTCGGTGACCGCAAATTTATACCGAGTGATGGGCTGTCCGTCTGCGTATTCATACGAGCTTTCTAAGCAAGTGACAACGTGAATTTGTTCGGATTGGGTCGCGAGTTGATCCAGAGAAAAGCGCTCAACCGTCGTCGCTTCGCACTGCCAGGTGAGAAAGCTGATAAAAAACGCGATTAAATAGGCCATGACATCTCTTTCAAAGTTAACAAGTCGTTCAGCCCAGAATATAGTTCCGAATATGAACTCTGCAGAAAATTTAGATGTTCGAATTTTCGGCATAATGCATGGACGTCTGAGAGTGAGGATTGTTTCACGCAGAAAATGGGAGAGGAGAGTGCGTCCCCACAGAGAGGGAAGGGGCTGTCTTCAGAAGTTTTAGAAGTGCTTTAAGTGCTCTTTTAAACAGGGCTTTAGTCCAATTGTGAAAATTGATAGTGTGCTCTATATAAGGTGGTTGACTGCTAGGAAGGTTTCCGTTACACTAAGTAGGATAATTGGGAACCTGCATTCCTAGTAGGATGAGAATCCATGATGCAAATTGGCGATTTAGCAAGTCGAGCTGGGGTGACGGCTCGAACTATCCGTTACTACGAAGAACTGGGAATCATTGAGCCCGAAGAGCGCACAGATGGGGGGTTCCGTCTCTATTCAGATGCTCAGCTGCGTCGCCTTAAGATTGTCCAAAGTTTGAAAGAGCTGGGATTTGGTCTGGAGCGTATCCGTGACCTATTCCTCCTTAAAACGCAGCGGGCCACGGGCGGAGAATTAGCCACTTCGCTCATAGAACATTTGCAGTGGCAACAGGAAGAGATCGGTGCTCGAATATTGCACTATCAGAAGATGATGCAAAGAAATGCTAAAGCGATTGAAATTCTTAACGGGTGCCTGTGTTGTAACAAGGAAATTTCAGAACGGGACTGCCATCAGTGTGACGTCTACTGTCAACATGATGAAGTCCCGGATGTTATAGAGTCTTCGGTTTTCGAATAGCTCCCACTTGGGCTATTCACGATGGGAAGGAATGGACTATGGTTGTTGTAACAGATGCTGCTGCAGAAAAGATTAAAGCCTTAATCGATAAGGATGGTCACGTTGACGGTGGGTTGCGCATGGGCGTGATGGGCGGCGGATGTTCGGGTTTCCAATACAAGCTGGAGTTTGCCGAAGATAGTGGCGATATGGACCACGTATTTGAAATCAAGGGCGTGAAGATCTTTATCGATATGAAGAGTAGTTTATATCTGAGTGGGGTCACGTTAGATTACAGCGATGGCTTGATGGGGGCGGGGTTTAAGATCGAAAACCCCAACGCGCGCACCACCTGCGGATGCGGAGAGTCCTTTAGCGCCTAATTCATGTCCGACCTCAGTTTACCCATTTACATGGATTATCTGGCTACCACGCCTGTAGATCGGCGCGTGCTTGATTGTATGTTGCCCCACTTCTGTGAATCGTATGGAAATGCTTCCAGTGCGACGCACAGCTTTGGTCAGAAGGCAGCCATGTCCGTTGCGCAAGCGCGTCAACAGGTTGCAAGTCTTCTCAATGCGCGCGAGCGGGAGGTGCTTTTCACCTCGGGCGCAACGGAGGCAAATAACTTGGCGCTCAAAGGCGTCGCCGATTGGGTTAAACGCGGGCATATAATCACGGCTAAGACCGAGCACAAAGCGGTGCTGGACGTGTGTAAGATGCTGGAAGGTCGGGGATTTCGGCTCACTTATTTGAACGTCGATTCCGCAGGTCGAATCGACCTCAATGCGTTGGATCAGGCCATAACGAGCGATACTGTGTTGGTTTCGCTGATGGCGGCTAATAACGAAGTTGGAACGCTACATCCTCTCGCCGAGATTGGGGCTCTATGCAAAGGGCGTGGAGTGCTTTTTCACTGCGATGGTGCACAGGCGGTTGGCAAAATAGAAATCGATGTCGAGTCGATGGGAATCGATTTGCTCTCGCTTTCTGGCCACAAGCTATATGCTCCGAAAGGCGTAGGGGCTCTGTATGTGCGCTCGCGCTCACCGCGCGTGCGAATTATGGAACAGACTGTCGGGGGTGGGCAAGAGCGCGGTCTGCGCGCTGGAACGCTTAATGTTCCAGGTATTGTTGGTTTGGGCAGAGCCTGTGAGATTGCTGGAGCCTCGCTGAGAGAAGAGGGTGCCAGGCTGATTTCGCTACGCAATCGGCTGCACGATCGCATTACTAGTCGACTAGATGGATGTGGCTTAAACGGGTGCGAGCAAGAGCGTTTACCTGGACATTTAAGCCTCAGTTTTTTTGGCGTTAGTGGGACGGAATTGATATCAGATCTTCGGGATATTGCGCTTTCTTCTGGGGCTGCGTGCTCATCTGATACGCCCGTTCCCTCGCACGTCTTGTCGGCGATGGGGCGCAGTGATATGGAAGCCCAATCAACGCTGCGTTTTGGAATGGGGCGTTTTACCGTGCAGTCAGAGGTCGATTACGTGGCCGATAGGCTGGTTGGCTTAGTTGAGCGCCTGAGAGTCGGCGTGAGGGATAATGGAGAACATGAATACACAGAGAACACAGTCGCAATTTAAGGATCATTGGAGGAATATATGAGCGTGACCTCAAGTCAGCTTCTTAGCAAAGTGAAGCAAGACATAGCAGAAGTTACGGCCGAACAAGTGCAAAAGCAGTTGGGCGCTGGTGCTGAAATTCATCTTGTCGACGTGCGCGAGCGCGATGAGGTGATGGATGGGTATATCTCTGGCGCAGCGCTCATACCGAGAGGATTCCTCGAATTGAATATTGAGGAAGACGTCACGATGGACCGCTCTGCAGAGATTGTGCTCTACTGTGCCGGGGGCAACCGCTCTGCACTGGCTGCCCGGGATTTGTCCTTTATGGGCTATGAGAACGTGAAGTCGATGATCGGTGGATTTAAAGGGTGGAAAGATGCGGGCTATCAATTTGAGCAGGGAGGGCTGCTGTCGGAAGATGATATGCAGCGCTACGCCCGTCATATTATCTTACCCGAAGTCGGCGAACAGGGCCAGCAGAAGTTGCTTAAAGGGCGCGTGCTGCTCGTCGGCGCCGGTGGTTTAGGATGCCCAACGGCGCTCTATCTGGCCGCAGCAGGCGTTGGACAAATCGGTCTGGTTGATGCTGATGTCGTTGATAAGAGCAACCTACAGCGCCAAGTGCTATTTGGAGAGTCCGACGTGGGGCGCCCCAAGGTCGAGGCTGCTCGCGATCGCCTGCTTGATCTGAACCCAGGTATTGAAGTGCGAACCCATTATGAGCTCTTGACTTCGCACAATATCTACGACGTAATGGCAGAGTATGACATCATAGTAAACGGATGTGATAATTTCCCCACGCGTTACTTAGTCAACGACGCGGCCGTGTTGACGGGAAAGCCCGTAGTAGATGGGAGCATTTTCCGCTTTGAGGGACAGGCAACGGTCTACGTGCCTGGAGAAGGTCCCTGCTATCGCTGCCTCTATCCAGAGCCCCCTCCGCCCGGAGAAGTTCCTAGCTGTGCCGAGGGCGGCGTATTGGGGGTCTTGCCGGGCACGGTAGGACTCATGCAAGCGACGGAAGTTGTCAAACTGATACTGGGGGAAGGTAAATCGTTGATTGGGCGCGTACTTCTTTACGACGCAATGGATATGAAGTTTCGCGAATTAAAGCTGCGGCGCGATAGCGAATGTCCCGTCTGCGGGGATAATCCCACGGTGACAGAGCTCATCGATTATCAGCAGTTTTGTGGATTGCCTTCTCAAAGCGAAGCTGCGGGTTGATTTAAATCGACTCCAATCCGATATTCTTGCGGACGCCGATCGCTGCCGATCGGCGTCCGTTTTTTTATACCCTATTTGTGACGCGTATTTTAGTGGAGGGATGTTATGCCGATCGGGGCTGACCTCGAATTGCTGCTGCAGTTGGCCGATGTGGGCGATGGGGACACCACGTTGGACTGGACGGAAGTCTTTGGTGACGAAAAACCGGTAGAGATTGAGATTGGGATTGGCAAAGGGCGGTTTCTAATCGATGCTGCGGTGCGCCGAGAAGATATCCATTTTGTCGGAATTGAATGGGCGATGAAATATGTCCGTATGGCCCATGCTCGGTGTCTGCGCAGGGGACTTTCCAACGTGCGATTTGTCCGTGCAGATGCGCGCGAATTCGTCGAATTTTTTGTGCCTGAAAGATCCGTTGATGCGTATCACATCTACTTTCCCGATCCCTGGCCTAAAAAGCGCCATCACAAGCGCCGGCTCTTTAATCGAGAGTTTTTAAGTGAAGTTGAGCGCACGTTGGTGCCGGGGGGACGTCTCTGGTTGGCTACGGACTTTGGTGAATACTTTGATGTAATGATTGAAGTGTTGGCTCAGAGTCATTCTATGCGAGAAGTCGAAGCGGAATGGGTGGGGGCCAAAACTAACTACGAAGAGAAATACCTTGCTGTGGGTAAGCCGATCTACCGGCGCGTGCTAGAGTTTGCTCCCGTCGAATAATAGCGAAAATCAGCTATACCGTCTGAGAAGTTGAAGAAAGAGGGTGGGAAGAGCCTCCTGATAGGCAACCTTTTCCACCCCTTTTTTTTGCGTATCAATGACACTTTTTAGTGTGCATATAACACTGGGAAGTGTTATATGTGTTTTGTTCGATAAAAAGAGGCTATAAATGACCCTATCTAGTTGTAAAATTTATGCTTGACATGTTTAGAGCTTTGTGTGATTTTTGTAAAAGTGGTGTAAAGGGGTGTAAAAGGGTGGGGCGGGGAGAAGCATCTAAACTTAAAGAAGGCGCGGGCAGTGGATCAGTTTCTCGGAGAATACGACGTTCCGGTAGATGAGAAGGGGCGCATCTTTGTGCCTGCTGAGTTCCGTCGGAAACTGCCCCCAGAAGCAGACAGCACCTTTGTCGTGGTTCGAGGTTTTGACCATTGCTTGACGGCCTATCCTCAGCACGTTTGGGGAGAGACGGCAAAGAAGCTGATGCGGCTCCCGCAGACCGAACGAAGAAATCGGGTCTTTATTCGCGCGATGCTCTCACAGGCGTCCGAAGTGAGAATGGATCGGCAGGGGCGGGCGGGTATCCCGCGCAAGCTATTAGAGCGTGCGGGCATTGGTGAACAGATGGTAGTTATCGGTGCGTTAGACAAGCTGGAGTTTTGGAACCCAGGTGATTGGCAAGCATTCATGGAAGAAGCGGATGAGGGCATGGAAGAAGCCGCTGAGCACTTGGATCTGTAAGAGGGAGAACGCGTTCCATGGCCTATCACGAACCGGTTCTACTCGATAGGGTTGTTCAGGAATTGGTCTCTGATCCCGATGGAATCTATCTGGATGCGACAGCGGGGGGAGCTGGTCACAGCAGTGCGCTGTTAGAGTCGCTCAGTTGTCGAGGGACGCTTTGGGCCGTCGATCGCGATCCTGATGCGGTTGATGAGGTGCGCAGCTCCCTTGGCGGTGATCGACGAGTTGTAGTAAAAAGGGCTAGCTTTAAAGAGCTAGAGGACCTTATATTTGATTCGTCCGTGGATAGGTTCAGCGGTGCTTTTTTTGATTTAGGGGTGTCTTCTCACCAAATAGATGCTCCGCATCGCGGCTTCAGTTACAGAGCAGACGGTCCATTGGATATGCGAATGGAGGGCGGTCAAGGCCCTAGCGCTGCTGATTTGATTGCCGAGGCAACGGAGGCAGAATTATTGCAAATCGTACGGGATTATGGAGAGGAGCGGCGAGCAAAGTCTATCGTGCGGACTATTGTTCGTCAGCGTGAAGAAGCTCCCATAGAAACGACGAATGATTTGCGACGTGTTGTCGAAAGCACGCGTCCAAAGATGTTGCACAAGACGTTGGCACGCGTTTTCCAGGCTTTTCGTATTGCAGTAAACGGCGAACTGGATCAGCTCGCCGTTGGTTTGCAGGCCGCGACGCGTCATCTGTGCATCGGAGGTCGCATTGCGGTAATTGCCTATCATTCCTTGGAAGATCGCATCGTAAAGCAGTTTATGGCAGACCGGATGAGGCGTTGTATATGTCCTCCGCGTTTACCTGTGTGTGCGTGTGACCAAAAACCGGAGTTTTGCAAGGTGGGCCGCGGTCGTATACGGCCCACGGAAAAAGAAATTCAAAACAACAGCAGGGCGCGCAGTGCCATTTTGCGCGTTTATGAGAAAATAGAGGAACAAAAATGACCCGTATTCAGCCTAGGGCGGCTGTGTCAATGCACTGCTGGCGCGGCATTGCCATTATCTCCCTACTTGTCGGGGCGATGCTATTTCGCGTGTGGCAGAAGGTGGAAGTGGCTCACATGGATAGGCAATACGATCAGGCCCAGCATCAATTGGTCGCCCTGAATGAAGAGCGAACCCGCTTGATGGCAGGCATCGCCTTCAGAAAGAAGTTGGAGTTGATCCAACACGTTGCCGTGGGGCAGATGGGTATGGTCTATTCGGTCGAGGGAGAGGCTGTAGCAAATAATTGGTCGGTAAAGGATCTCGATTAGGTGCGTGAGAGTCGGCGGAAGGATTCGTGGTGTGGACCGCGGCGCCTGCGCATTGCGGCTTGGATAGGGTTGTTTCTTTGGGGCATCGTCATCGCCCGGCTCGTACACATACAGGGTTTTTTGGGTGAGGCCTATGCTGAAAGAGCCTATGGCCAGTATGTACGTCAGACCTCGCTTTCAGCTAAGCGAGGAAGTCTCTTGGATCGTCGCGGGACTGAAATGGCCACTGATGTCAAGGCACGGTCATTCTATGCTCGGCCCGAGCACGTGCAGGATCCCGAAGCGGTTGCCAATTTCTTCGCACGTCTGAATGGCGTTAACAGTGAAAAAATCGTTGGGCAGCTGAGCGGGGCGCGTTCTTTTGTCTATTTGGCTCGCCAGGTAGATTCGGCTGCCGTCGATGCGCGCGCAGATTCGTTTGCCGGTGTTTATAGCCATGGTGCAACGCGTCGTTTCTATCCGCTAGGATCCCTTGCCGGACAGCTTCTTGGCCATACAAATATCGACAATGAGGGTCGTGAGGGGGTTGAGCGGGCGTTTGATAGCGTCCTGCGCGAAACAGAAGGCGCGCAGGTTGCCTTTGTCGACGCCCGGGGTTTGCAAGTGCCTGGGAGTATCCAGCAGCAGGCCGCGGCAAAAAACGGTCACAGCGTCGTTCTGACTATCGATGCTCTTTATCAGAGTATTCTAGAAGAAGAGCTCGCTCGGACTATAGAAGAGGCCGATGCGGCCAGCGCCATGGGCGTAATTATAGACCCCACTACGGGTGAAATTTTAGCCTTGGCCAACGTGCCCCTATTTGACCCAAATCACTCGGGGCGGTCCACGGCCCTGCAGCGTCGCAATCGGGTGATCGCCGACGCCTACGAACCGGGGTCGACCTTTAAGGTTATTGCAGCCGCTGCCGTGCTCGAAGACGGTCTTGCCCAGGTAGACGAGTTGGTCGACTGTGAAGACGGCCAGTTAAAGCTTTCTAATGGTGATCTCATACGCGATATAACGCCTCACGGCAATTTGACGTTCGCTGAAGTCATCGAACAGTCCAGCAATATTGGCGTGATAAAGTTTGCTCGTCGTTTGCCCCGCGCACGATATTACCAATACATCCGTAGCTTCGGTTTTGCTACGCGAAGTGGAGTTGAACTGCCCGCAGAAAGCAGCGGGATATTGCAGCGCGTTGGCCGCTGGTCTGATCGTTCTCAAGAAACTATTTCCATAGGGCAAGAGATAAGCGTTACGGTGCTTCAGCTCGCCCAGGCCTATGCCGTAATCGCCAATGGGGGAGAGCTCTTAGTCCCACAGATTGTAAAGGGCTATGCCGATCGAGAAGGAGGCCTTCTGGGAGAGGAAAAGAGCCCTCGCGTTTTACGTCGCGTTGTTAGTGAAAAGACTGCCGCTATCCTGCGGGAGATCTTACAGGGGGTTGTTGACCGTGGAACTGGGAGTCGTGCGCAAATTGCAGGCGTTTCGGTTGCTGGAAAAACGGGGACTGCTCAAAAAGCTGCTGAGAACGGACTGGGCTACGATCCCGATGCGAGCATTGTTTCTTTTGCAGGCTTTCTTCCGGTCGAGAAGCCGCAGTATGTATGTGTTATTGTGGTTGACGATCCCAGGAAGGAGCGCTGGGGAGGAAGTGTAGCTGCTCCTGCTTTTCAGCGCGTAATGCAGCGAATTATACACCTGCCAGGAGGGTTGTTGGCCGACCGTCCGATGGGCGGAAATCTCGTTTCCACTAGGATAGTGCCGGACTTGCGCGGTATGACGCGCAGCGCGGCCTATCTAACCGCGCAACTGAGGGGTATCGAAGTCCAAGCAGAAGGGCAGGGCTCTGTCGTGGTTGGCCAGGTGCCACAGCCGGGAGAAGAGATTCTTGTGGGAGTTGATATTCGCTGCCAGTTGGGAGAAGATGTTAGTCATCTCAACGATGTCAAAGCGTTAGAAGGCCGTCAGATGCGCCTGCTTGAAGTGCTTGAACAAGAGTTCAATTCGCCTGCGCGAGGTCTGTGATTGTTGCTTCGTAAGCTGGTTGAGGCGCTGCCTCATGCGCGCGTTAAAGGGGCGCTTGATAGGCCGATTGTCCGGGTTTGCAGCGATTCTCGTCTCGTTCAACCAGGATCTATTTTTGTTGCCCTCAGCAGAGGGCAAATACAGGATCGCCATCAGTTTATAGATGACGCACTTTCCCGCGGTGCCGCAGCTATTGTATCGGAGAGAGAAGTCGCTTGCAATGTGACGACAATCGTGGTCCGGGATTGTCGAATTGCCTTGTCGCACGTAGCTCGCACTTTCTATGATGATCCGGCTGACGAGCTTATCAACGTAGGCGTTACGGGGACGAATGGGAAAACTACAACGGCTTTTCTGACGCGGGCATTGCTGAGCCGATGTGGGATTCCGTGCGGTTATTTGGGTACGCTGGGTTATTCGACCGATAAGACCACAAAGAAAATACCGAATACAACCCCGGAAGCAGACCTATTACAGGCCTGCCTGCGCGAATTTGTAGCGGACGGGATGCGGGCAGCCTCACTGGAAGTTTCATCGCATGGATTGGCACTGCACCGGGTGGACGGAATCCCCTTCAATGTCGCTATTGGGACAAATCTCACGCGGGATCACCTAGACTTTCACGGGGATTTCTCCGCTTATTGCGAAGCAAAATCCGCGCTTTTTACCGGTCTATCGTCGGATGCCTATGCGGTTCTCAATGCGGACGATCCGCACGTGGAAGCGTGGGGGGACATGACCGATGCGAAAGTTATAACCTATGGCATGCATGCACAGGCCGACTGGCAGGCCCTAACGGTAGATAGGACGCCTCAGGGGATGGTCATTGGGGCCCGCACGCCGGTAGGGGATATAGAAGTAAAAGCGCCTATATTGGGTCAGTTTAACTGCTACAATATTCTCGCCTCGTTGGCCGCAGCTCATTCGCTGGGTATCGAGGTCGAAAGATTGACTGCGGCTATGGTCTCCGTTGAATCTGTTCCGGGACGGTTTGAGTCCCTGGATGAAGGCCAGGAATTTACCCTATTGGTAGATTATGCTCATACCCCTGACGCGCTAAATAACGTGCTGAAAGCTGCCAAGACTCTGACAGAAAGTAAGCTTATATGCGTATTCGGCTGCGGGGGCGATCGGGATAGGGGGAAACGGCCAGAAATGGGGTGTGTGGCGGGAAAATGGGCGGATATTCTATGGGTGACTTCGGACAACCCGCGCAGTGAAGATCCTCGTTCGATTATTGCAGAGATAGTCGACGCGGTTCCCCCGAATACGGTCTGTGAAACGGAAACAAATAGGGCTTCGGCCATAGAGGCTGCATTGCGTGCGGCATCTCCGGGAGACTGTGTCGTTATTGCTGGCAAAGGGCATGAGGCCGAGCAAATATTGAACGATCGGGTCATTCCCTTTGATGATCGGTCGGTCGCGCGCGCTATTTTGCAGGCGATGAAATGCGCTAACTAAAACCAGCAGAGAGGTATCCATGCTTGGGGTAGAAATAGATGAAATTCTACAGTGGACGGGAGCCGAACTTGTTGGTATCTTAGATCGCCCATTTAGTATGTCGGGTGTGTCTACTGATAGTCGAAGCGTGGCCGAAGGAGAGCTTTTTATCGCGCTCAAGGGCGAGCACTTTGACGGCCATGCCTATGTAGACGATGCGTTGGCAAAAGGAGCCTGTGCCGCCGTTGTAGAAAAGGCTGAATTGAGTCGGTTTACCCGATCCGATGGCCTTTTACTTGCGGTAGAATCAGGCCTAGCGGCGCTTGGCAACATTGCCGCTGGCTACCGCGCTCGCTTTGATATTCCGGTGATAGGTATTACGGGCTCTGCCGGTAAGACCACGACCAAAGAGATGGTTGCCACCGTACTCGAGCAGCGGTACAACGTACTTAAGACTGTAGATAGTGAAAATAACGAGATTGGCGTTCCGCACACGCTTTTACGGCTCGGTGCTCACCATGAGGCGGTGGTGCTTGAGCTGGCGGCGCGTAAAGAGGGCGATATACACTACTTGTGCACCATCGCTCAGCCCACTGTGGGCGTTCTGTTAAACATCGGAACGGCTCATCTCGAGTATTTTGGTTCTGTTGAAGGGGTGGCCAAGGCCAAAGGGGAGCTCCTGGAGTATCTGGATGAGTCTTTGATAGCTCTCACTAATGCTGATGACCGTGTCGTGTGTCAGGAGGTTCAGAGGACAAAGGGGAGACTCCTGACCTTCGGTTTTCAGTCTGAGAGCACGTTTCGTGGGGAGGGACTCATCTTGGACCAGGAGGGCTGCGGCCACTTCCTTCTAAATAACTCAATACCAATTGATCTTAGGATCCCCGGTAAACACAATGCGTACAACGCCCTTGCCGCTGCCGCCGTAGGGCAACACTTGGGCGTTGATACCGAAGCTATACGATTAGCACTTGCTAACTTTCAGCCCTTTTCAAGGCGTTCGGAAGTTGTTCGTTTAGATCAAGTTACCGTAATAAACGACAGCTATAACGCGAACCCTGGTTCAATGCAAGCCGCATTGGAGATGCTTGCGGAGATGGAAGGGCAGCGGAAAGTGGTGCTACTCGGCGACATGCTTGAGCTGGGCCCGTCTGGGCCGCAACTGCACGCCGAGATCGGACAAAAGGCCGCTGAAGTTGCAGATGTAGTTTTTACCACGGGCACTCTCGGGCAGCATATCGCGGATGGAGCACGCGCCGCGGGGGCCGAAAAAGTGACCCACTTTGTCGAAAAAGAATCTGTTATAGCCAGGCTCAAATCCACGTTGGTTGCCGATGACATCCTCTTGGTCAAAGCGTCCCGCGGTCTTGAGTTATGGCATGTTGTAGAAGCAATCAGCTGAGAAACTCCCTATTTTCTCAGCTACTTGCCATCCCTTCCCACTGGATGGTCCCCTGCATTTTGACTCACTACTAGGCGCGGTCCATCCCCCGGACTCGCAGCTTGGGTTTCCCCGTTCGAGGCGCGGAGAAGCCGTTTCATGTATTTCGTCCAGCGTGCTGGCACCCACTTGCTATTAGTCTGCCTACTGCTGATCGGGCTAGGACTGGTCATGATTTACAGTGCCAGTTCCGAGCTTGCGCGCGTGCGCTATGACGATAGCAGTTTCTTCCTTAAGCGCCAGTTTGCCCGTGCAGTGCTGGGACTCTTCGTTATGGTTGTGGTCTCGCGCGTCCCCCTTGAATGGTTTGCTCGATATTCTCGGGCAATTATGCTCTGGGCAATTTTTCTTTTAGTCCTCGTCCTTTTCTTCGGGTCCGGTCCCGCTGATCGCTGGCTTTATTTACCCAGGTTTCTAGCCGGTTTTGCGTTTCAACCCTCGGAGTTTGCCAAACTGGCTTTGGTAATCTATCTGGCCGATGTCCTCGTGCGCAAAGAAGAGGACCTACGCGAGTTTAAGCGCGGCCTTCTGCCCAGGCTCGTCGTAGTTGGTCTTGTGCTAACCCTCATTGCAGCACAGCCCGATTTGGGTACGGCGATTGCCATCGGCTGTATCGCCCTCGTTCTCCTGTGGGTTGGGGGGGTTGAGGCTGGCCAGCTTGGCGCCGTGCTACTGGTGGGAACGCTGGGGGTTGTCATCTCTCTGCTAACCTCACCCTATCAGCTGGCTCGTCTTACCAACTTCGTAAAGGGGAGTGGGGAAGATGCCGGGAATTACCAGATAACCCAATCGCTTATTGGTATGGGTAACGGTCAGGTGGTCGGAGTGGGGTTGGGTAATAGCATACAGAAACTGCAGTATCTGCCTGAGCCCCACACGGACTTTGTGTTTGCTTTCGTGGGGGAAGAGATGGGGTTGGTCGGCACGATAAGCGTAGTAGGGCTCTTTATTGCCTTCGCCGTCTTAGGGGTGAAGATCGCTCAGAGCGCCGTCAGTAGTCACGGTTTTCTATTGGCTACGGGTATGACGGCCATGATCTCAATTTACGCGATGCTGAATATGGGCGTGGTGACGGGTCTCCTGCCTACCACGGGACTGCCGCTCCCTTTTCTCAGCTATGGCGGCTCTTCATTGCTCTTGAATATGGCGGGGGTGGGCATCTTGCTTGGCGTGGCCCGACACGCCGCTACGCACTCTACTAAGAGGGGGCGCTAATGGAGATTGCCGACCGCTACAAGCGGGCTCATATGGTGGGTATTGGAGGAGTGGGCATGGCGGCCTTAGCGAGACTTCTGAAGGCGCAGGGAATGTGCATAACGGGATCCGACCTGACGTCTTCTTCTACGCTCCAGGGGCTGGCTCAGGACGGCTTCACCGTTAGTGAAGGGCACAGCGCCGCACAGCTGGGAGACGCAGACCTCTTGGTCTATTCCGCCGCCATCCCGGAAAGCAACGTCGAGCGTTTGGAAGCTGAAGCGCGCGGCATCCGCTGCGCGAGCCGAGGTGAAGTGCTCGGTGAAATGAGTAAGGCTCGACGGACTATTGCCATCGCCGGTACACACGGTAAAACGACTACGGCTTATATGACGACGGACATATTGTGCAAAGCGGGTTGGGGACCCGACTCCTTGGTTGGGGGTGAAGTCGATGGTCGGGCGTGCACTGCGGTTGGGTCGGGAGAATGGCTCGTGGTTGAAGCGGATGAATTTGCTCGCTCTTTTCACCATCTGCACCCAGAGGTCGCTCTCGTCACGTGCGTTGAGGCAGAGCACCTCGACTGCTACGGGGGAATCGCGGAAGTCGAAAAGGCCTTTGTCGAGTTTTTGCATCGACTGCCACCGGAGGGAACAGTGCTGGTCGGGGGCGATGGTCTGGTAGGAGACGGAGTTGTTGGTCAGTTGGGGCGGAGCTGTCTGAGCGTTGGTTTTGGCGAGGGCTGTGACTACCGCATTGAGGACCTATATCAAGAGCCTCAAGGCAGCCGCTTTTCCCTGTTTTACAGAGAGTTGCATTGGGCTGAATTCGAAATCTCAGTGCCCGGATTACACAACGTGCGCAACGCGGCCGGCGCTGCTTCCATGGCGCATCATATGGGCGTAGATGGGGCGTGCTGCGCGGCTGCGTTAGCCGGCTTTAGAAGCGTGGACCGGCGCTTTGAGCTCAAGGGAGAAGTCGATGGGATTCGAGTGGTTGACGACTACGCGCACCATCCGAGTGAAGTCGCGGCTGCCCTGCAAGCAGCCCGCGTTAGCGGCCGGAGGATTATCGCTGTTTTTCAGCCACACCTGTATACGAGAACGCGAGATTTCAAAGGGGGCTTTGCCCGCGAATTAGCCCGTGCCGACCGCGTCATTTTAACGGATGTATACCCGGCCCGAGAGAAGCCCATTCAGGGCGTTGATGGTCAGCTGATTGCAACGGCACTTCATCAGCGGGGATACGAAAAAGTAGACTATATAGCCAACTTCAAGGATCTCCTTCCCTTTTTATCTACGCAGTGTAAAAGCGGGGATATCGTATTGACTATGGGAGCTGGAAACATCGGTGAGATTGCGGAAGGCCTCGTCGAATTTCTCGGTGGAGAGGCCCGGTGAGACGAAATAAAAAAACGGTCCGTGCAACGTCGAAGACGGGTAAAAGAGCCGCCGCTGCGGCGCGCTGGGGTGGGTTCAGCTGGAAGCGTCTGCTGCTGATACTGCCTCTTATGGGATTGCTCTCATTGGTTTGGGGGATTTGGGAATGGCGTCAGTCTCGCGCATATGCAGCTCAGTTTGAGCTCGTCGCGATCGAAGTCAATGGTTTGCGATTGCTCACGGGGGAAGATGTGCTGGCTGCCAGCGGTTTAGAGATAGGAGACAACGTGCTGGAAGTTGATTTGCGCGCTGTTGCCAATCAGCTGGAAGCGGTTCCCTGGGTGAGGCGTGCGGTTGTAGTGCGCAAGCCGCCGGATCGACTCGTGGTGGAACTAGTAGAGCGCCAGCGCTTCGCTTGGGTGGTGTTGGATCAGACCTATGGCATTGACGATGAAGGCGTTCTGTTGCCTGCAGATCGCCTGGCCAACGAAACGCTTACGGAGGTAGATCTACCCGTTATATCGGGTATCACGCCTGCCGCGGATTCGCTCTATGTGGGAATGGAATTGGTCGACACTGCAGGCGTCTTGGACGATGTGCTCACCTGGTGGAAGCAGGCGACAGACGTGGATCCAGAATTTTGTATGGGTATTTCTCAGTTGGAAGCACTGAGCGATGAAGGGATTGGTCTCAGACTCGCCGGAGACGGATTGGAAGTGCGTCTGCCTTTCGATCGCGTAGAAGAGCGTCTGCGAGAGCTCAAGCGCATGATGCCAAGAATTTATCGCGAGTATCCTAATCCAGCCTATATCGACCTGCGCTACAGCGGCCAGCTCGTGGTTGGAGGTAAGGAGAAAGGGACGGGATGAGCGCAGAAAGTAGATGCGTCGTCGGGTTGGATTTAGGCACGACAAAAATAGGTACCGTGATTGCCGAGATTGCGCCCAATAAAATGCCGCGGATTCTCGGATTTGCCAGCTTTCCTTCTCAGGGGCTGCGCCGGGGAGTAATAACCGACGTCGAAAAAACGGTGCAGTCCGTCGAAAAAGCAGTGCGGCAAGCTGAGCTTATGGCCGGTATGGAAGTGAGAGAAGTCTTTGTCGGTATTGCCGGCGAACACGTAAGCAGTCAAGACAGCTCTGGTGTCGTAGCTGTGGCAGGGGCTGACGGTCGCATCACAGAAGAAGATCGCCAGCGGGTGCTCGAATCGGCTGGTGCCGTGAAGACGCCTATTGATCGGGAGGTTCTGCACGTATTGCCGCAAGAGTTTATCGTCGATGGTCGTCGCGACATTGCCGATCCGGTTGGCATGCTGGGCGTGCGTTTGGAAGTGCAGGTGCACGTTGTCTCGGGTGCGGTTACTGCGGCCCAAAACATCTGTCGCAGTATTCTGAGAGCGGGACTAGCGGTTCGCGATATTGCACTGGAGCCCCTGGCTTCTAGCGCGGCGGTATTGGACAATGACGAGCGGCAAATGGGCGTCTGTTTGGTTGATATCGGCGGGGGGACTACGGATATGGCCGTATTTTCGCGCGGCAGTTTGCGCTATACGGGGGTCATTGGACTCGGAGGCCAAAACGTGACGAGCGACGTGGCAATTGGTTTGCGCACGGGGTGGCCCATCGCCGAAACGTTGAAATGCACGCATGGGACCGCTTCGCTGCACTCCGTTGGCGAAGATGAAACGGTCGAGGTGCCCGGCGTATCCGGACGGCCTGCGACGCAGGTTTCTCGTCGTCTCCTAGCGGATATAATCGAGGCGCGGATGGAGGAAATATTCATGCTTGCTCGGGAACGACTGGGCTCAAATCGACTCGATTTGGGAGCGGGTATTGTGCTGACGGGCGGGGGGGCATTGGTCGATGGGGCGGCTGAGCTGGCAGAGCGAGTATTTGAGATTCCCGTTCGCTTGGGTAGGCCGAGCGGCGTTGTTGGCATGATAGATGGGATGGATAACCCGGGCTATGCGACGGCGGTGGGGCTTGCGCGACTAGCGGGAGAGCGCAGCGACCGCGGGGAAGGGCAATGGCCGCGCGGAGAGAATCTTGATGGGGCCGGTTTTGAAGCAGTTTTCGGACGTATGAAAGAGTGGTTTCAAACATGGGTCTAAGCGTAGAGTAGGGTGTTTAGACAACAACTTAGCGAGGAGAGTTGGCTATGAACTTTAGAATCATTGAGGACGAGCGGAAAGCGCGTATCAAGGTTGTCGGCGTGGGGGGTGCTGGCGGCAATGCAATTAATCGCATGATTCAATCCGGTATGAACGGCGTAGAATTTATTGCAATTAATACCGATGCGCAGGTCCTAGAGACTTCATCTGCAGATGCCTGCATTTGCATCGGAGATGGCGTGACGCGTGGGCTGGGAGCGGGTGCTGATCCACAGATTGGGCGCCAGGCGATTGAAGAGGATCGCGATAAGGTGGCAGAGCGCCTTGCCGATGCCGATCTGGTGTTTATTACGGCGGGCATGGGGGGAGGCACTGGCACGGGGGCAGCGCCTGTGGTGGCTGAGATCTGTAGGGATCAGGGGTCTCTGGCGGTGGGCATCGTTACCGAGCCCTTTGTCATGGAAGGGTTTCCCCGGATGCGCAACGCGCACACCGGTTTGGGAGAATTACAGGAGCGAGTCGATACGCTTATCACGATAAAAAATCAGCGTCTGTTGAGTATTTGCGATCGGGACACAACGCTTGATCAAGCTTTTTTTCAAGCAGATGAAGTGCTTATGCAGGCGACGCGCGGCATCGCCGACCTGATTACGATACCAGGTATGATCAACCTCGACTTTAACGATGTGAAGACCATTATATCACAGGGCGGAGATGCGATTATGGGCGTCGGCACGCACAAAGGAGAGAATCGCGCGGTAGAGGCTGCTCGTAAAGCGATCCAGAGTCCGCTCTTAGAAGATGTGTCGATCCATGGTGCGAAGGGGGTCCTGATCAATATTGCAGCGGATTCGAATCTGACGCTCTTCGAGGTCAACGAAGCGATGTCGCTTATACACGAGGCTGCCGGACAGGAAGCAAATATTATCTTCGGCACGGTAAAAGACGATCAGATGCTAGATGAAATCAGCGTCACGGTCATTGCAACGGGATTCAATCTAAGCAGCGAAAGCCGCCTCGCTGCGCCGGCTGCACAGCGCGATAACCAAATCGCGGAACCGGCTCAGGAGGAAGCACCCGGCGTGCGCAGAATAGAAAACTTGAATGTGCCGGCTCACACGCGGCGTCGCACAGCTGATGGAGAGACGAATGGAAATGCCAATAGTGGAAATGGGGAAAACCTTGATATACCTACTTTTCTGCGTCGAAGAATGGGGTAGAGCGGTAAGAGCGATTGCGTTGGGCTAGTGATAAAGTATATTTACGGAGCGCATGCTGGGCGGTTGGATGCTGTGAACGAGGTCCAACGCCTGGCACTCTTCGATAGGGCAAAGGACACGGGGCAGTATGCTCTGTGCAGGAGTTATATCGACGAGCAGATGTGCTCAGTAGATTTCATTTTATCACATCACATAACAGGAAAACAGAAAAAATTGGCTAATCGAAGTCGGATTTCAAAGCTTTTGTCGCTTATGTTGCGCCACAAGCCAGACGAGTTTGGGCTCGAGATCGATACGTATGGCTATGCGCCTGTTGACCAGGTGCTACAGGCTTTGCAAGAGCGATATGAGGAGGTTACAGAAGACGATGTCCTGTCTTTGGTCAACGATCCAAAGCAGCGTCGTTTCGAAGTCAACGATTACGGTATTCGCGCTCTATATGGGCACAGCTTTTTTATTGAAATGGATGGTGAGCCTATGGCGCCTCCACCCGATCGTCTGTATATGGGCACCACGCATGCAGCGGCTCGTGCCTATGCGACGGAAGGTATAACGTCGGGCGATCGCTACTACGTGCACCTTTCTCTTGATCGTGAGACCGCCGCCGGTCGCAGTCACGAAAAGTCCGGACCCCTGGTTGTCGAGATCTTAGCGGACAAAGCGCACGAAAAAGATATCGCGTTTTTTGTCAGGGGTGAGGTGATCTTAACAGAAGAAATACCCCCCGAATGCGTAGGGCAACTCCTGGGAGCGGAGGGCAGTTCAGTCGGTAGTGGGACTGAAGATGCGCGCCAAACGGCACCGGCATCCTTTGGGAGAAAGCCGCGTTTTGTAACGCGTTAAGTTAAATGCTAAAGCGGTAAGAAACCGCTACATAAAAGCCCAGCGCTGAGTGCTCTATCCGTCGGGAAACCCGGAAAAATAGAGTCTTCTTCGCTGGGTTTTTTCGTACCATCATAGGCTTCAGAGTGCAGTAGGAGGAGCTCGCATTACACTCGGGGGCTCCAGTAGAAAGAAGTGGGAAAATTTTTCATAGAGAAAAAGGGAAAACGGTCGATACGTAGTGAGAGAGGGGTAATTGTCGACGGAAAGTCGACAAGAGCAGGTCATTTGTACCGGTACTGTATTTGCTCTGTTTATGTATATCCTCTTTCGGGGTGCGTTAGGGAGAGGGAGCGAATCAGCTTGCAGCATTCCGAAAGTACCCTGTGTGGGTTGCTTACTTTTTGACCTAGGAGTTCGCAATGACGGCCATACCGATTCCACATATTGAGCAGTCGCCCATTCCAATGAACGATCTAAGTCTCCAGCATGCCCGTTTGCGCGCAGAGCTAGATGGTGCAATACGTGAGGTGGTGGAGGGGTGCAGTTTCATTCTCGGCCCGCAGGTAGAGCGTTTTGAACGGGCGTTTGCCGACTATTGCCAGGTTAAACACTGTGTGGGTGTGAGTAGCGGTACTGACGCACTGCGTCTTGCACTGCAGGGGTGTGGCGTGGGAGAAGGTGACGAAGTCATTACGACGCCGTTGACCTTTGGAGCGACGGTAGAGGCCATCTTTCAAGTTGGTGCCCGTCCCGTTTTCGTCGACGTAGATCCCGATTTCTTTACGCTAGATCCTCAGCGAATAGATGACGCGCTAACCGCCCGCACGCGGGCAATAATACCCGTTCATCTCTATGGCCAACCCGCAGATATGGGGCCCCTGGTTGAATGGGGGAAGCGTCGTGATATCGCAATTATTGAAGACGCGGCTCAGGCACATGGGGCCCGCTATGACGACCAGCCGGTAGGCGGGCTCGGACGCGTGGCTTGCTTCAGCTTTTATCCGGGGAAAAACTTGGGCGCTTACGGCGATGCGGGCGGACTCACTACAGATGATGACGTGCTGGCCGAGCGCTTGCGCCGATTGCGCAATCACGGACAGGCGAAGGGGGATAAGTTTAACTACATCGAAGTGGGGGGAAACCACCGCATGGATGGCATTCAGGGGGCTGTTCTCGACGTTAAGCTCCGCTATTTGGACCAGTGGAATGCGCACCGGCGTGCTCTAGCAGATCGCTATCGAAAAGCGCTCTGCGAAGTGTCGGCCGTTCAGTTGCCCGAGGAAGCTCCCTATGCTCAGCACGTTTACCACCTATATGTCGTGTGCGTGCCCGATCGCTCTGATCTGGCAACTGATTTACGCAAACAGGCCATCGAGTCCGGCGTTCAGTATCCTCATCCCTTACATCTGACGCCGGCCTTTGCGTCTTTGGGGTACGGCGTGGGAGATTTTCCCCACTGTGAACGCGTTTGTTCTCAGCTGCTGTCTCTGCCGATGTTTCCCGATATGACCTTTGAACAGGTCGATCGCGTGGCCGAGGCTATCACCTGTCACTACGCGTAACGTGCGTTTACAGATAGGTCAGCTCAGCGCATAAAGGCGTCGTTCTCTCACTAATAATTGCCTGATTTTTTTTCTTAGGGCGCTCTCAGATTACCAGATCTGGGAGCGCCCTTTGGCTTTGTGTTCAAGGAGCATGTAGTAGTCAATCTCGGGTTTGCTTGTTTAGGACCGGAGTGCCAGTTGCCCTCCGTTGGAAGCTTTCGCAGATTGTTTACAGTATATTTTACCAAGGGGATAGAGGCGGATCAGAGTTGCCGCTTTCTATTCGTATTTTTCTATCAGATCAAGCGGAGAGCGCTATGGAGGCAGCAAACAAGACAGCGCGTATTTTTCAAATTCTCATAGGGATCGTCTACCTGGTTTCAGGGGCGATTAAGACCTGGGAGCCCATTCTATTTTATTGGGAGGCCATACCCTACACCCAACTACTGGGTTTTGGACGCGAGTACTTTCAGCCCGTTGCTAAGGCGGCGGTCTTATTAGCCCCTTTTGAGGTCGGTCTTGGCGTCGCGCTGGTCTTTAACTGGCTGCCGAGGTTCACGCTTCCCGTTGCAACGCTGCTGATGGCCTTTTTTACGGGATTACTCACCTATGCTTGGAAAATGGGGGCTTCGATTGACTGCGGATGCTTTGGTGCACTTGTGGAGCGGAGTCCCGGTGAAGCCGCCGTTGAAGATGCTGTAATGCTCTGTATGTTGGGGTTTGCCCTCCTGCGGTCGAGATCGGTAGAGCGCTTGCCGTGGACACCTCAAGGAATCCAGTATCGCGGGATAGCCCCCGGTTTATATGTGTTGGCTCTGATCGTTTGTGGGGTTCGCTTTTTACCCGAGGTTGAGCGCTTGGAGGCGTCGGATTTGAAGGTGGATGTTCGTCTTATTGGGCTGTCTCTCAAGGGAGTAGACGCTGATCTACAAAAGGGTAAGTACCTAATTGAGTTATTTAGTCCGGTGTGTGGTCACTGTATAAACGCCGTGCCAAAGATCAACGCTATGGCGCAAGATGATGCGCTTCCTCGCGTCATCGCGCTTACCAGCTTTTCGCAAGAGTCCAATCAACTCGTCGAATTTGAACGTCGTTTTAATCCGCTCTTTGATATTGCGACCGTTTCGTTAACTGACTTTTATCGCTTGACCTATGCCCACGGTTATCCGCGACTGGCCTACATAAAAGACGGTGTCGTACAGTCGGTATGGGAGCGTGATTTTATGCCTACTATTGAGCGCCTGAGAGAAATAACGCGCTGAAGTGCGCAGGCTAATTCAATCCTAAAAGCTATGCGAATGCTTTGAGAAAAGGGAGTTAGGACATGAGTGATTTAGCCCTACTGGGTGGAAAAAAGACCCTGCAGTCGGTAGAGGAAGGCGATATCTTTCGCTGGCCTATAATCACGCCTGAAGACGAGGAAGCGGTGCTGGCTGTTCTGCGCAGAGGGGCGATGTCTGGAACGGACGTAACCCGTCAATTTGAAGAGGAGCTCTGCGCCTATTTTAACCTACCCTATGCCCTCTGTCACAATACGGGCACGGCTGCTATCCAGGCTGCTATGTGGGCGTGTGGCGTGCGCCGCGGAGACGAAGTGATATGTCAGAGTATGACCTATTGGGGATCTGCGTTGCAGGTATTTTCTCTGGGGGCAACGGTCGTTTTCGGCGAGATGGATCCGTCAACGCTAACGCTGGATCCTGCCGATGTCGAATCGCGCATAACGGATCGGACCAAGGCAATCATCGTTGTTCATTACAGCGCCTATCCGACGGATATGGACCCGATTATGGAGATCGCGGAGCGGCGGGGGATCAAGGTGATAGAAGATGTATCTCATGCGCAGGGAGGGCTGTATAAAGGTCGACTGCTAGGCACCATTGGTCACGTGGGTGCGATGTCTATTATGTCGGGTAAATCGCTGCCGTGCGGAGAGGGCGGGTTTTTAGTGACAGAGGATAGGGAAATTTACGAACGGTCGGTTTCTTTTGGACACTACCAGCGCTCGTTTGAAGTAGAAGATGCCGAGTTGGTCCCCTTTCAAGGGATGCCGCTGGGGGGGTATAAGTATCGCATGCATCAGCTCTCATCGGCGGTGGGACGCGTGCAGCTCAAGCACTACGACGAGCGGGTTGCAGTAATCCAAAAAGCCATGAATTACTTCTGGGATGAGCTGGAAGACGTGCCGGGTATTAAAGCGCACCGGCCACCTTCAGAGAGTGGGAGCACGATGGGTGGATGGTATGCAGCTAAAGGGCTCTACGTCGCAGAAGAGCTGGGCGGGCTGCCCGTTGCTCGCTTTTGCGAAGCGGTCAACGCAGAGGGGGGCTCGTTTGGTTTAAGGCCGGGGGCCAACCCGCTGATGCATTTGCACGCCGTATTGAATGAGGCCGATATCTATGGCGATGGAAAGCCGACGCGGATTGCTTTTTCCGATCGCGATCTACGGCAGGGAATAGGATCGCTGCCGGTAACGGAAACGCTTCCCGAACGGTGTCTGTCTATTCCGTGGTTTAAGCATTATCGCCCCGAAGTGATCGATGCGTACGTAGCGGCTATCCGCAAGGTGGCCCATAGAGCAAAGGAGCTGTGCGCATGAACATAGACTCGATTCTTGCTCATCGACTTTTTGGATATGGGACGCCCTATCGAGTGGAACTCGGTGAGGGTAAGCGCTTTTCCGTTGTAGAGACAACGGCAGAAGGGGAAGCCCAAGCGCTCGCCCAAGCGCTATCCGCTCTGCGAGGAGAAGCGGTGGAAGGGGGAGAGGCCGATGCTCGCTGGGCATACTCTATGCCCTTTGGGCGCTGTGGTATCGAGGGCTTGCCGCGCGAACACATTCAGGTTCACTTTACCCGAGAGGCCTATATCGACGTGCTTGGTGAAGGTGGAATCGCAACCCGCGCCGTTTCCAATGGTGAAACTATTGCGATTGAACCGCGTGCCATAGTGCGTCTGCGGGCCCGGCCGATCGGCGGTAGGCGCGTGTTGGTTGCCTTTCAAACGCAAGACCACACGCCCCTGCACGGCAACGCCGGACCCTTTGTAGTCGAGGGAACAGCTCCAGAGGACTGGCGCGAACGCTTGATATATTGCCACGCCTCTTTTGAGGAGACGGCCGCAATGCAGCCCGAAGAGCGAAGAGCCGTGCTTGATTCTTTCTTTGATGCGATGACTGCGCGGATCGCGGACGTGGCAGAGATTGCACCGCTGCGCGAAAGCGCGCAGGCCGTGGGATCGTATACGGCTTCCGATGAAAGCCTCTTTTTTGAGAGACAGCGTGCGTTACTAAGTGAAACGACAATCGCTCGAATCGCTCGAGGAGATGTAGGCGTTTTTCGTTTTCCGGGAATGTTTGGCGGCGTAGCGCCGCTTTTTAGTTTGGTATAATGCGCTCGTTGGAAAGGTGAATCCTTTGGCAAAAAAGAAGATAATCCTCGGCTTAATTGGCTGTTGTGGAAATATGCAAAGGGCACACGTCTCGCGTCTGATTGAAGACGGGCGGGTCAAATTAGGTTGGGATGGTGGATACGGCCGAGAAACCGGCTCGTCTACTGATGGAGAAGTAGGGAGAAAGGAAAGAGGATGGTTCAGTACGGTAGGGTAATCCGTGAATTAGAGATTAACGTACCTCGCCTGCTCGCTCGTCAGATGACGGACGGGCGCAGCGCAGACTGCGGTGGGTTCATGGACGGCGACGGTCTAGTTGGACCCAACAGCGTTTCCTCCGCATCGGCGCTGGCCTATGCGTACCTGCTGCGGGAATCATCGTATTACCAGAGCCCAGAGCTCCTCGAACGCATCCTTATGGTTGGCGAATTTGGCCGCCGCCGCCGCCGCTCTTCGGGCAATTACGATTTGCTGAGCACGAACTTTGACTCATCGCCCGATACCGGTTTCATAACCAAATCGTTGGCGCCGGCCGTTAAGTTGGCACGTTTGGCAGGGGACGATGGGGCTGAGCAAATCTCTGAATCGCTGGGGGAACTGATCCTGAGCGGCGTGCCGGGTATGGTCTCCGGGGGATTTCACACGCCTAACCATCGCTGGGTGCTTGTTGCCGCCCTCTCGTTGGCGAGTGAACTATTTCCCGATCTCGAAGTGCAGGATACAATAGAGGCCTATCTAGCCGAGACGATAGATTGCAACGCAGACGGTGAATATATCGAACGCAGTACGGGCGTATATAACGCCGTCGTAAACCGGTCTCTCATACTGGCCTCCCAGGCGCTAGGGCGACCTGAATTGCTGGATCCGGTGCGCCGAAATCTCGACTTTAACTACTACATGCTGCACGGCGATGCAACCGTTGTTACCAGCATCTCGCGCAGGCAGGATCGCGGCGCGCGCTCCGTGCCAACGACCCTGGCTGACGGCTATCACGCGATGGCTCATATCGACGATAATGGGTTTTATGCTGCCGTAGCGGATTGGCTGGTCGATAGGGGAAACAGCTCCCTCGTGTGTTTGGCTAATTTTGCTCTTCATCCAGAATGGCGAACGGCGGAGGTAACGCGCGAAAGCCTGCCAGCCAGCTATGCTAAATCATTTCCGGTTTCGGGGCTGTGGCGCGTGCGGCGCGATAAGACTAGCGCGACTGCTGCGGCCGGGCTAACCTCGCCCTTCAGCATTGTGTACGGGCAGGCCGAGATGACGCTCAAGCTGTGCTCAACGTACTTTGCCACGGGTCAGTTTGTCGGAGAGGATTTTGTCGGCTCCGAGGGCGAGGCGCATCTTCAGCACTTGGGGCGCAATAAGATCTACCCCGAAAAGGACTATCGAGGTGGGATTTACTGGCTGCCAATAGACGAAGTAGTCGATGCGGAAAACTGGCAGGAAGTGCGCGGTCGGCGCGCGACCTACGAGCTGCCCCCACTGCAGGTGTCGCTGCGCATGGAGAGCGTGGAGGGTGGATTTGACCTGCACCTGGCTACGTCCGGCGGTCTCGACGGTGTTCCTTTTCAAATTGAGTGCAGTTTTACGCCAGGAGGAACCTTGGAGACGGAAAGCGTGCTGCTCGAAGGAAAAGAGGGCAATACGGCTTTTCTCAAGCGTGGAACAGCCCTCTATCGCATGGGGGATGATGCGATATCCGTTGGACCTGGAAGTCACGCCCACAGCATGTGGACCATGCGAAACAGCGAAAGCAATTCGGACGTTTTCCGCCTGCTGATTACGGACATCGCCCCGTTGGAGAGGACTCTTCAAATACGCTGTGGAACCTGGTCGACAACGGAGAAAAGGTTGCTTCCGTAGCCTACCCCAGATGCAGCTCGTCGGCCTGTGCAAAGCGCCACGCTTGCACGGCCCCCGTCCTTAGCTGCGTTCCGTCTGAAAGCTGCTCCTGTCTGCCTGCCAACTGGCGCGCCATGGTCTGTCGCCAATGCGCCAGCACATCGGGCTCTTTCCGTGCAAGATCTGCGCATTCGTGCGGGTCGGCCTGCAGGTCGAAAAGCTGTTCCTCTCCATTAATGGGATTCCAAATATACTTCCATCGTGCATCTGTCAGGAATTGGTTTGCGTTTTCAGGATGGTAGCAAGGGGCGTGTTCCCCATGGTAGTAGGGGCGCAGCGTACCCGATGGGTCTTTTAAAAGTTCGAGCACGCTGTGTCCCTCTACGCTTTCTGGTTGGTCCGTTTCCGCTGCATGCAGAAATGTGGGCATGATATCCTCCCAGCCAACCAGCGCATCGCATTCGACGTTGCGCTCTACGTTCATGGACCCAGGCGCAACGGCTATGAGCGGAATGCGGGCAGAGGCTTCGTAGGCGTAGGTCTTTCGCCAAAGGTGATGATCGCCCAGCATCTCTCCGTGATCGGACGTAAAAACGATGAGCGTATCGTCCAGAAGGCCGCTGCGCTGTAGTCGTTCGACCAAGCGGCCAATTTGCGCGTCGAGAAAAGCCAAATAGGCAAAATAGGCCGCTCTCGCCCGGTGGACGATATGCTCGGGGAGCGTTCCTCGCCATGCATTGACGTCGAGGGGGTAGCGGGCGTCTCGGGCGTGTCGCTCCGCCCAGTCTCCGATTTCTGGCTTTGGAAGGTCTCGATCTATGAACTGGTCGTAATAGACCTGCGGTGGGCACCAGGGGGGATGCGGACCGTTAAAGGAGAGCGTCAGAAAAAAGGGACGCGTCGGGTCTCTTTTATGCAGGAAGTCGAGTGCGCGTCCAACAAAGTACGTCTCTTCCATCTGATGCTCTGGCAGGTGATTGGGACGACCGAGCCACGAGTTGGCCGGCACGCCGTGGGCCAGCTTCTCGGTCTCTATGCCGGGCTGTTGGCCAAGCCACTCTTCATAGTCGGTCGGAATGACGAGCTGCTCAAAGCCGAGGTGTTTGCGAGCTGGATAGAAATGAGTTTTGCCGATATTGACCGTTTGGTAGCCAGCTGCGGTTAACTCTCCGGCCAGCGTATGGGGATAGTCCCACGGCTGGCCGTCTCGATATCCGACCATACCTTGGCTATAGGGAGTCATACCCGTCATGAGCGATCGTCGTGCAGCAACGCAGGACGGACAGGGCGTATAGGCTCGGGTAAAAGTAGTGCCCCGCGCAGAGAGCGAGTCTAAATGAGGCGTTTCTACGGCAGGGTGCCCGAGTCGGCTCAGGCAGTCTCCCCGCCAGTGGTCGGTTACGATAAGCAGCATATGGGGACGATCGCTCATGATCTCGAATCCTATACGGCGTTGGCCACTGAGCCGTCAGCGCGAAGCGGCGTGTGGCCGGAAACCATTGGTTTGTAGGGCGTTTGTTCGATCAGTGCTTCGTCGAGTTCGACGCCTAGCCCGGGTGCTTCGGGAAGGGCGATATAGCCGCCTTCTCGCTGATAACAGGTCTTAAAGACGGCATGGTGGGGCGCCTCGTCGTTCTTGGTGTATTCCTGCGTGACAAAGTTGGGAATCGTGGCATCTAAGTGCAGCGAAGCGGCGGTTATAAGCGGGCCCAGAAAATTATGCGTGACTACGGCGCAGTGGTAGCTCTCGGCAATGGCGGCGATTTTCTTGCAGTGCGTCAAGCCGCCGGCTAGCGCTACGTCGGGGCGGACGTATTGAGGGCCGCCCTGCTCTAAGAGTTCGCGGAATTCCCATATGGAAACAAACCGCTCGCCGTTGCCAAAGGGTAGGGGAGACTTGGCTGAAATTTGAGCCTGCGATGAAATGCTGTCGATTTGTATGGGATCTTCGAGGAAAAGAACGTGAAACGGTTTGAGCGCATCGGCTAAATCAAGAGCGACCATTGGAGTTAGTTTTCTATGTAGTTCGATAATCAGGTCGAGGTCCGGGCCGCCGGCTTCGCGCGCGGCGGCGGTAATTTCAACGGCCGTGTCGATGAGGCGCGCCTGTGCCATGTCTTGGTAGCCCCCGGGCAAGGGGTCGAATTTAACCGCGGTAAATCCCTCTTCAGCCGCAGCTTTCGCCGAGGCGAAGTTGGCTTCGGGCGTGCCGCCGCCCGACAATAGGTGCAGGCGAATCTTGTCGCGCACCTTTCCGCCGAGTAGTTCCCACACGGGCACTTCAAAGTGTTTTCCCTTGATGTCGTACAGAGCGATGTCGATAGCAGCGACGGCGCCCATAATAGCAGTGCCCCTGAACGGTGCCATGCGGTACAAGTGGTTCCAATGGTGCTCAATTTGAAGCGGATTTTGGCCTATGAGATACTCTTTGTAGACGTCGATAATGCTCCCTACGGCCTTGGGGTATCCCCAGCAGGCGGTTTGGCCGAGGCCGGTGAGGCCGCTGTCTGTGGTTATGCGGACTACCAGGCCATTGCCGATGAGCAGGGTTTCTATTTGTTCAATTTTCATAAAGGGCTCCTGTTGGTGATCTAGGTCTGATAATGTAGCACGCAGGAATGAGGGCGCCAAGCGGAGGTTGTCGTGCCTGTTGAGTACGGCTGGAGCATTGGCGATATTGAACTCAATCAAAAGGGAGGAATACATGGCCAATTTACGTTTTGCCGCGCCTAGAGAACCGCGTGCGGCCTGCATCACGGGTGGCGCGCGCGGTTTGGGGCGTGCTGCGGCGCTGCGTATCGCTGAAGAGGGTCGGGCAGTTGCCCTATTGGATATGCTAGACGAAGAGGCGCAGCAAACGGTGGCCGATATTGAGGCGCTGGGACAGCAGGCGCTGTATGTGAGAACGGATGTGACCGATCCTGCACAGGTCCACAGGGCAATAGACCAGGCGGCCGAAGCGTTTGGTCGCCTCGATATACTCGTTTGCTGTGCCGGCATTTTGGGTTGGGAGAAACCTTTTCTCGAACAGCCGCCCGAACAGTTTGCCAAAGTAATGAACATCAATGTGCACGGCGTGTATCACGCGCATCAGGCAGCGATTCCGCACATGCTCAAGGGAGGCTGGGGTCGCTGTTTGACGATCACTTCCGGCGCGCGGCGCGGAGTCCCCAATCAGGTGCCCTATTCCGTATCTAAGGGGGCCGTATTCTCCTTTGTTCAGTCGCTGGGCAATGTATGGGCAAAGCAGGGCGTATTTGTCAACGGCATTGAACCGGGGCGCGCGCTAACGGATATGGTCGTGCCGCGTTTTTCTCAGGAGCATCTGGACGATCCGGGCAATCCCATGGGGCGCTACTCCGATCCGGAAGAAGTCGCTGAGGTGATCGAGTTCCTTTGCTCTGAACGCAATACGTATACGACCGGTTCAGTTTGGAATGTAAAGGGGAGTAGCGGATGAAGATTCGGGCGACAGTACCGTTGGAAGAGGCACCGGCTTGGGCTGTGTTAGAGCGGCAGCTCATTGCAGTGATGGAAGAAGCCGTGTACCCGTTTTTGGAAAAATACACGCATCCTGACGGTCGTCTTATATGGAAGGAGGGAATTCACCAAACGCGAGACGGCGCCGACGACTTTTACGAGAGTTTTTACAATTGGCCGCTGCTCTATCTGCTGGGTGGGAGTGACCATCTGTTGGAATTGGGCCAGCGCCAGTGGGATGCCACGACCCGGCTCATGGAAGAGATTGGGCATGTGCACAAGGAGTATGAAGTCGGCTACGATCAATTTCACCAGAGTGAGAGCTATATCTATTTCTACCTGCTATGCTTGGCAGATCCAACGCATCCTGTAAACGCCGAGCGAGCTCGTCGTTTTGCCGGTTTTTTCCTCAACGAAGATCCCGAAGCAATCAATTACGATCCCGATAAAAAGATCTTACTCTGCGCACATAACGGTTCAAAAGGCCCTCGTTGGCTTTATGAGGAGAACGACGAACCCACGTATGGCTATTCCCCTGGGATGGCGGTATACGGGCTACCTTACGAAGATCTGGAAGGTATTGACTCCGTTGAGGATTTGAAAGATCCGGCCAACGCTCGGCGCATGGGGCAGGCGATGAAGGAGCGGATGTCCAAGGGCGATGTGGCGACCAATCTGCACGTTTGTTCGCTTATTGCCAACGCCTTTTTTATGACTGGAGACGAAAAATACAAGCGCTGGCTGTTGGACTACGTCGATGCTTGGATGGAGCGCGCTGCGGACTATGACGGATTCCTGCCCGATAATGTGGGCCTATCCGGAGAAGTGGGTGAGTATACGGGGGGAAAGTGGTACGGCAGTATGTATGGGTGGACCTGGCCACATGGTTTCTACAATATTGCCATGGCGGCGATTTTAGCCGGGGTTGAATGCTATTTGCTTACGGGTGAGAAGAGGTATTTGGAGCTACCGCGCAATCAGATTCGCAAGGTTATGTCTGAGGGTAAGATGGCTGATTTGAGCCAACAGCCCATGAGTTTAGAGCATCATTGGACGGGCCAGCTTAAAGCGCTAGGCGATGAGACCCAGAGTTGGGTTGTGCCCTATTGTTATAGCGATAGCGGTTGGTCGGATTGGCAGCCGCTGGCGCCTATGTATCCGCTGGCCCTTTGGAATGTGAGTGGCGATGAGATTGACCGTGAGATGGTTAGCACGATTCGCGAAAGGGAGACCTATGACTGGCGCAAGGTCTTTTCTTTTCATTCGAAAGAAGATGCTGGGCACGAACAGCCGTGGTTTTCCTATATAAACGGGGAAAACCCGACCTATCCCGAACAGATTTTACGGGCCAGTCTTGCGCAGGTATATAGGCGTATGGAGCAGGTGAGACAAGACGAGACCGATCCGTGCGATAATCACATTCACTGGTGGCAGGAGCTAAACCCGGTAACGACCGAGGCGTTGATTCAACTCACGCTGGGCGCGCCGCAGATGCTTTATAATGGGGGGCTGTTGCTGGCACCTATCCGCCATTTTGACGCTGAGAGTGGGCGGCCCGGTTTGCCTCCTGAGACAGCGGCGCTCGTCGAATCGGTGAGGGAAGATCAGATCGAATTGCACCTGGTAAACTTAAGTGGGACCAGCGAGCGTACAGTTCGCGTGCAGGCCGGTACGCTGGGAGAGCATGAATTTACGCAGGGTACATATAATAAGTGCGTCAGCGAATACCCTGGCCCAGTAGGTGACTATGCGACCCCCGAGGTAGGTACCAGTAGCGAAACTGTCGCAATAAACGATGTTTACGTCGATGTCGCATTGCCGCCAGGCACCCAAATATTTCTCTCGCTCGGACTGCTTCGGCATGTCAATCCACCTTCCTATCGGACTTCTTGGGCTTGAGGCAGACTGCGGGCTTATTGGTTTAGTGGATGGAACTTTCTTTCAATTGAAGAATACAGAGTAAATGGGAAAAATGGAATACGTAAAATTAGGTCGGTCAGGACTCAAGGTGTCGCGTCTATGTTTGGGGACGGCTTTTCGCGGCTATTGGAATGGACATACCGATGCAGAAACGGCTACAGAGACTATTCGCAGGGCGGTGGAGGCCGGCATAAACTTTATCGATTGTGCAAACTACTATTTTCAGGGGCGCTGTGAAGAATTACTTGGCCAGACCATTCGCGACATGGGAAATCGGGATGACTTGGTCATTACCACAAAGGTGTGGAGCCAAATTGGCGATGGGGTTAACGATCGCGGTTTGTCGCGCTTTCACATTATGCGAGAAGTTGAGCGATCGCTAAAAAGGATGCAGTTAGACTATATAGACATCTACCTGCTGCATAATTTTGACCGCGATACTCCGCTTGATGAGACGCTGCGTGCCTTTGACGATCTAGTTCGCCAGGGTAAGGTGCGGTATGCGGGAGCTTGCAACTTTACGGCGGCACAGGTAGTGGAAGCGTTGTGGGAAGCTGAAAGGGGGGGATTGGATCGCTGGGCCATATTGCAAAATCAGTATAACTTGCTGCACCGAAATGAGATAGAGCCCGAACTTCTGCCACTGTGTCAACGATATGGCCTAGGTATGATGACCTATAGTCCGCTGGCCATAGGCCTGTTGACCGGTCGCTTCCGACGCGGGCAAACACCGCCTTCTGATTCGCCCTGGGCCAAGAATACAGATCGCTTCAATTACTTTATGAATGAGGGCACCGATCAGTTGGTAAGCAGACTGATTGAAATGGGTCAAGCCCAAGACCGCACGGCCGCTCAAGTGGCCATTGCTTGGCTGATGGCTAATCCGTTGGTAACGGCGCCGATCATAGGTCCGGACCGGCCGGAGCACGTAGAGGAAGTGCTCGGCGCGTTAACGGTTGAGTTAAGTCCGGATATGCGGGCCGAGTTGGATACGCTATCGGCCCCAGAGCCGGCCCAGAGAATTTCGTAGTGAATAATAATGGAGATGAGATCTCATGAGTAACTGGGTCATGTCGTGGGTGGCCTTCAGCCTTTCAGTATTCATTGCCGCCCGCATACTGCCTTTTGTCCACATACGCTCGCTGTGGACCGCTGTGGGCGTTGCCGCCGTATACGGCACACTTAAGTTTTGTCTCTACTGGGTGCTGTTTTTTCTTTCACTGCCTCTCATTTTACTGACGCTTGGCCTGTTTCTCCTCGTCCTAAATGCGATATTCTTGTGGATTACCGACAAGATGATCGATGGATTCGAGATAGAAAGCTTTTTACATACGCTGGTTACTTCTGCTGTCATTTCGATTTTTGACCTAGTGTTAAGGTGGATTATCCCAGGTGTCTAATTTATTGTTGGCCAATGACTTTACTGTTTTATATGAGTCGCCAGATCCTGCGCGTATCTTTGCTTATACGCCCGGTTTGGCCGTCCTGAAAAATGGTCGGTTGTTTGCGACAATGGATCAGGGGGGCCCTGGCGTAGCTGATCTGCCAGGGCCAAAGGGGTTCCGGGGCGAAGGGATCCACGCCTGGCAGGGAATCATCTGGACTTCTGACGATAAGGGGGGACGTTGGGTCGAGCGTGGACGGTTTCCCTTTATGCATGCCCGCCCTCTGGTTGTAGGTGATGCGCTTTACGTGTTGGGACACGACGCCGACTTGTGCATAATGCGCTCAGGGGATGAGGGCGTTACCTGGAGTGATCCCGTTTACTTAACAGAGGGGCAGCACTGGCATCAATCGGCCTGTAACGTCCATTACCGGGGAGGGTATATATATCTGGTTATGGAACGTCGAACGCGTTTTGAGCATGACGGATGGCCCGTCAGTGAGTTGGCTCCGGTGCTGATGCGGGCCCGTGTGCAAGATGACTTAACGCTCAGTTCTAGCTGGTCTTATGCCTCTGAGTTGAGTTTCTATGAAATCGAGGGAGTGGCTGACTTGAGCTCCGTTCCCCTGTGGAAGACTGGGCGGACCGATCGGGCGGGCAAGCGCGTGATGAATCCGCCGGGTTGGTTAGAAACCAATGTTGTCGAATTTACCGATCCGGGTCATGTGTGGCACGACCCAGAAGGGCGCACGCTTCACCTGTGGATGCGAGCCCATACGGGCGGGACCCAGTTGGCCTGTATAGCCAAGGTCGTTGAGGGGCCCGATGGAGTAATGCGCACGGAGTTGGAGCAGACGCCAGCGGGCAACCGGGTCCTCTACGTGCCCTGTCCGGGGGGGCACATGCGCTTTCACATGCTCTGGGATGCTTCTACGGAACTCTATTGGCTACTCTCCAGCGTAGCGACCGACAGCATGCGTCGCCCCGACCAACTGCCGTCTGAGCGCTTTAACTTGCCCAACAATGAGCGCCACATACTTGGACTCTACTTTTCGCGAAACTGTCTAGACTGGTGTTTTGCTGGGATCGTCGCCCGAGGTGAAACGCCGCGGCAGGCCCGTCACTATGCGAGCATGGCTATTGTTGGAGAGGATCTCTTTGTGCTTTCGCGCTCGGGAGATGCGCGGGCACACAGTGCTCATGATGGCAATTTGATTACGCTGCACACGGTGCGCTCTTTTCGTAACTTAGTATATATATAAGCCGCACGGTTACAATACTTTAGTGGATATATTTAATTCTGCAAGATTCGACGATTTTTCCCGCGGGGCAGGTGCGCAATCCCATGTGTTTACCGAGCCAGAGGGAGGAGTTATAGCCCGAATACCGGCTGAGGTTGGTCCGGCGCTCCTTCGGGTGGAGCGAGCGGTAGAAGCGGGCCTACATGCTGTGGGCTATCTCAGCTATGAAGCTGCCAGTGGACTCGATGCGAGGCTGCAGACGCACGAGTTGATTACCCTGCCCCTCGTACATTTTTGCTTCTATCGCACAAGGCGCACTATAGCTCCAGGAGAGGGGCTACCAGTCCGACCCTGCCCGCCTCTTCTCTGGGAACCCATGCAGTCGAGGGGGGAGTACGATGAAGCCATAGAAGCCATTCGGACGCATTTAGTCGCAGGGGATACCTATCAAGTCAACTACACGTTCCGGCTCCGTGCGCCGCTGGGAGAGGATCCGCTGCGGCTGTATGCGGGGCTTGCTCGGGCTCAGCAGGCGCCC
>Ga0181587_10000244_pt1 | contig 43198 bp, 35 predicted proteins | sample 071ome_27_FD_132463 | JGI IMG/M metagenome (GOLD analysis project Ga0181587, IMG submission 132463) | Coastal salt marsh microbial communities from the Groves Creek Marsh, Skidaway Island, Georgia - 071409AT metaG (megahit assembly) | ecosystem: Environmental > Aquatic > Marine > Intertidal... | reverse complement strand
TTTGGCGGTGAGTGAGGGATTCGAACCCTCGATACGTTGCCGTATACACACTTTCCAGGCGTGCTCCTTCAACCACTCGGACACCTCACCATTAATTCAATTCTTTAAAAACCACACTCACTCCAGCAAGAGTTGTATTCCAAACCGGTCGGGATTGATTCAGAATTCAGCTAAGCTGAATTCCTCACCCCTTCGGGGCGCCTTGCAGGCGTCCTTCGCGCTTCGCGCTTGTCGAACCCTCGATACGTTGCCGTATACACACTTTCCAGGTGATCGTAGTTAAATAGATCGTAACAACTGATCCACTATACAGATATCCCTCACTAACGCGGTTTTTCCTTCAACCACTCGGACACCATAACCCGCTACCTTATATGCACTGAACCAGACGCGTAGACAGCTTAAATTCTTAAAAGTATCTGTTGCTGAACAGATACAAATCGTCAACTACTTAAATGCAGAATTTTTAAGGCGCGTACTCTAGCCCAGCCCCTGTCTTAATACAAGCCACTCACTGCCGTACGAGTCTCGCGCTCACCATATCGGATGTCAGCGGAACAGTACTGCGATACACATTGATATCCAGCCCACCCCGGCGCAAATAATTCATCCCTACCCACAACTCGGTCGGCTCACAGCGATTGGTGATGTCCCGAAAAACACGTTCGGCGCATTCTTCGTGGTAGGCCTGATGGTTTCGAAACGATATCAGGTATGACAGCAGGCTTGCGTGATCAATTTGCCTGCCTGAATAGCGTACTTCCACACTTGCCCAATCTGGCTGTCCAGTCACCGGACAATTTGATTTAAACAAATCCGAATAGACGATTTCATCTTCTGCCTCGCCCTCGCCAGTCTGCAAGATCGACTCATCAGGCATGTCACGTCTTGTTTGCAGATCCAGAACATCCAGATTAATTCCCCGACGGGTAAAATCAACCTCATCCCCGGCAGCCTCCAGACACCTTATAACTACTTTGATTTCAGATTTGCTTAGTGCCGACAGATCTTTCTGCAACGCTTCTGCTACCGCTTCGCTATCAGGGAATTGCTCATTGTTTATTGAGTTCAAATACAGCTTGAACGACTTGGATTCAACGAGATTTTCCGATTCTGAGTTGAAGAAGAACTCGGCTGCAGCTACCTGTGGTTTACCGGTAGTGTCGAGCCATGACAACTCATAGGCACGCCAGTGATCGATGCCGTACATACGGATTTTCTTGTCAATATCCAGCAGAGAACGAGCTGGCCATCGCGGAATTGGATATAACACTTCCGGGGCATACTTTTTGGGATAACTGGTGTGGCCGCCAAGTGGATTATCACTCATCGTAAGTTCCTAGCTGCGCAATCCTGTGCTGCGACGTAGTAACCAGATACAACAACTATAGAGCACAACAATAAACACTCCCAGAATAAGGAAGGCCCATACGATCTCCACATCTGACGTTCCGAGAATGCCATAACGGAAAGTATTCACCATATAGAAAATCGGATTCAATGCAGATATAAACTGCCAAAAGCCCGGCAACAACTCTATGGAATAAAATACTCCACCAAGATAGATCAAGGGGGTTAGTATAAAGGTCGGAATGATTGAAATATCATCGAAACTATTCGCAAAAACAGCATTAATAAAACCGGCCATTGAAAACACTATCGATGTCAGTAGAACAACGCTAATAGTTATTATTGGGTGCTGTATCTGCAGGTCGGCAAATAGAAACGACATTGCTGTTACTACTGCCCCAACCAATAATCCCCGTGCCATCCCGCCAACCACAAAGCCCGAGAGAATTACATAATTCGGTACAGGAGAAACCAGCAATTCCTCTACACTGCGTTGAAATTTCTGACTAAAGAACGAAGACACAACATTGGAATAAGAGTTTTGAATTACAGCCATCATGATCAGGCCTGGCACGATGAACTCCATGTACTGGTAGCCACCCATTTCACCAATACGGCGACCAACGAGATTGCCGAAGATAACGAAATACAAACCTATCGTAATAGCAGGCGGCACCAGAGTCTGGAGCCAGATACGGGTGAAGCGGCGAATTTCTTTTACAACGATGGTCTCAAATGCGATGTATTTGTGATTGGAGAACATATCAGTCGGCCTCCTGCAATTTCGACATCATCAATTGCTCCAGCCGATTACTCTTCGGCCGCATACTCTTGATGGAAATGCCGGCAGTATTAAGCATTTCGAACACATCATTAATGTCTCGTCCGCTCCCCATCGTAAGTTCCAGGGTGTGGCTATCCAGCGATTCAAGTGTTGCGTCTGCCATGGCCAAATCAGGTACCTGGGTTACTTCATTGCGACTGTCCAGAATAAAGCTCTGCGAATCCAGTTCGGCAAGGAGCTTTTTCATATTGGTATTTTCGATGATGCGGCCTTCATCAATAATGGCAATATTGCGGCAAAGTTGTTCCGCTTCTTCCAGGTAATGGGTTGTTAAAATAATAGTAGTGCCATTGTTATTGATCTCAGTCAGGAATTCCCACATGGAGCGGCGCAGTTCAATGTCCACCCCTGCCGTAGGCTCATCGAGAATCAGCAAACGCGGTTCATGGACCAACGCCCGGGCGATCATCAGACGCCTTTTCATCCCTCCAGAAAGTGAGCGAGAGCGATCCATGCGCTTTTCCCACAAGCCCAGCTTACGCAGGTATTTCTCGCAACGCTCGGCGGCCAGCTTGCGCGGCAAGCCGTAATAGCCTGCCTGGGTCATTACGATATCCCTGACCCGTTCGAACAAGCTGAAGTTCACTTCCTGGGGCACAATGCCGAGATCGAGCTTTGTTTCGTATATATGAGTTTCGACATTGCGACCAAACACTTCCACACGGCCGACCGATTTGTTCACCAGCGTAGAAATGATCCCGATCGTGGTCGATTTGCCAGCACCATTGGGGCCCAGAAGCGCGAAAAAATCACCCTTTTTAACTTCCAACGAAATCCCTTTCAGGGCTTCAAAACCATTGGCATAGGTTTTGTGTAAATCTTCAATAGCGATAGCGATGGTCATGCGGCGTCTGATACCTGATTAAATGCAGCACGAGTATCTCGGTTGCGCCACGTATTGGCAACTCCGATACTACCCGGACATAGAAAGCCCGGCGAAGCCGGGCTTGAAAAAAGATGGCGTCCCCTAGGGGTTTCGAACCCCTGTTGCCGGGATGAAAACCCGGTGTCCTAGGCCTCTAGACGAAGGGGACAGACAATCAGCGCGGTGGCTGATTTAGGAAGCGGGGGATTCTAAGAATCTTGACGATGGCAGTCAAGCGCATTTTGGCCAGAAGGCGAAATTGAATTGCCCTCGCAAGCCTGCCACAATCCTTAACTGTGACGACCATAGTGTTCTAATGTCCGATCCTGCTTCTATAATAATCACACGGGCAGGCACGGGATTAATCATCTACAACGGCCAGTTGCAGTGGCAGACCCACGTTAAAATAGCTGATTGATGCAGTATAAAAGCCGGGGTGGCCATATCTGGCCGAATTGAATTACATCTAATAGCGTAGTTTCACTACAGGATTATCCAGGTGGTTGAATTTTTCTCCATAGTACTGGCATTACTTCTCCTGGGTGCGACCGTATTCGCATTACACCGCTATCAGACCATGGAAATGGAAGTTAGCGTCGACCGCAGCACCCCTCTGCCCCCACTTCAAAATCCACCAGATACAGAAGCGGCCGATAGTGCTGCAGAACAACCCAGCGCAGCCTCCTCACCCGCAAATACCGTATCCGCAGTAGCCCGGGACACATCCAGCCTCAGTTGGCAGGAAGAAGTCATGGAGCTCAAACGCATGGGTGACATTCTGGGGGCTCTGGCAGTCTGCAAGGAAGAATTTCCGCTTTGGAGCGCCTACAACCAGGCCTGCATACTGTTGCGCAGTGAACTGAAGTCGGCTGACCTGAGCCCCGAAGAAAAGCAGGAACGCCTGAAAAAGCTTTACCAGACTGCAGCCACGGCTGAATTTATTCACGATAAATCAGTTGATGATGTCAAATTGCCCCTGAGCGCATTACGTCAGCTTGAAACTGAAAAGGCGGCAGACCTGGAAATGCCCTATAGAGAGCTTGGCTATGCCCACCTGCGCCTGATACGCAAAGGCGATATCAAGCTGATGCAAGAAATGTGGGGGCGCCCCAACGGCCACAGCAAGCCACGCCAATTCCACCGGGAATGGTGGAATACGGTAGTTAACAGCCTGGATTGATTGAATCTTGACCAGATTGGTCGCTCTATGACATGCTGAACTGCTGCTCTGGGGGAACCTTGGAGGTGCTCAGAGTTTGGTGTTGGGCGTACGACAACAATAAAAACACCGCCCAGATACAAAAAATTAAAAAATGGCCTAGGAACAAGCGGGATCTAGTGATGACCGAACAGCAAAATTCGGCTCAAGCCGGTAGTATCAGCATCGATCAGAAACTAATAGAGGAAGGCACTGCCCAACTCACCAGCGAAATCGAAGTTCTCGAAAACTGGCTGGCAGAGCTGGAATCATCTGGCAAGGATGATGCAGAGGTCACGGCTGCGCGCAAGTCATATAATGACATGCTGCGTAGCCGCAGGGAAATGCTGAGCACCCTTGCGAAGCAGGCCAAACTCCAGTAACCAACCCAGTCTGCAATACCTGATCAATAATCCTCCCTGCGAATTGCAAGGACCAGAGGCACGTCGTTTATATGCTTTCAGAAATACAACTCAATACCATGCTCCAGCTACAAGCCGGAATGAACAGCAAAGTTGACCCGGCATGGGTGGAGGCGCGGTACCCCTACTTGCGTGCAGTGGTTATAGAAGGCTCTGAAGCCATCGAACATCACGGTTGGAAATGGTGGAAGAAGCAGGATATGGACCTGCCTCAGCTGCAAATGGAACTCATTGATATATGGCACTTCCTGCTGTCCGAGATATTGCTACGCCGCAACGGCAATCAGGAATTGGCACAAACAGATTTGCAGACTGCATTGCAAAACAGCTCGAACAATATTTACCAGTTCGACGGTACAGACATTGCTCTTGACGAATTGCATCTTGTAGACAAGCTGGAGTTGCTGATTGCAGTCTCAGCCCGACGCAAACTGGCACTCAATGTGTTCGCCACTATCATGATTGACTGCCAATTAAGCTGGCTGGAATTGTACCGGCAGTATGTGGGCAAAAATGTGTTGAATTTCTTTCGCCAGGATTATGGCTACAAAGAAGGCACATACCTCAAGACCTGGGATGGTCGGGAAGACAATGAATATCTGGTGGAAATTATCAATAACCTGGATGCAAACGAACCCGATTATCAGGAAAAAATCTACCAGGCATTGGCTTCACACTACCCTGCCAGCACCTGATGCCCAAATCGGGCCAACAATTACTGATAGTAAGCGTTTTCCGTTACCGTATGGTCGGTGACATCGCGCACTTCTTTGAGTTCGGGGATCTGGGATAGCAGGGTTTTCTCAACGCCGTCCTTTAGTGTGACATCTACCATGCCACAGCCCTGGCACCCACCACCAAAACGCAATACTGCAATGTTCTCGTTATGGATTTCTTCCAATGTGACATTACCTCCGTGTGCGGCGAGCCCTGGATTGACTTCGTTATAGAGCACATAATTCACCCGATCTGCCAGTGAACTTTCGTCAGTAAGCTTGGGCAGTCGCGAATTGGGTGCCTTGATTGTGAGCTGGCCTCCCATGGAATCCTTGGCAAAATCGACTACCGCATCCTCCAGAAACGGTATACTATGCTGGTCAATGAAGGCCTTGAAGCCTTCGTACTCTTTCACTTCGTCGTCGGCTTTTTCTTCCCCCGGCCGACAAAAAGAAATGCAGGTTTCAGCACGCGGGGTACCTGCATCCAGAATGAAAATTCGCACTGATATACCTTCAACGTTCTGCTTTTCAAGCAACTGATTCAGGTATTCCTGTGCGGGTTCGGTAATAGTGACCATTGTGTACTCTCAATCGTGGTATTTGTCCCAATGATACTGCATTCAGGCCATATTGAGAATACCTGAGTGAAATAGTCAGATATACAGCAGATATGGCCTCCACCCGAGGTTTTGATAGAATTGCGGCCCTTTTGGCCGCCACAGACATTTCAAGGCAAGCAATGATGAAGCAACGCGATTCTGAAAAACTAATCCGACAGGCACTGAAGGAACGAATTCTGGTCCTTGATGGTGCTATGGGGACGATGGTTCAGTCGCTCAGGCTTTCTGACGCGGAGTTTCGTGGCACGCGGTTTAAAGACTACCCACATGATTTGTCGGGCAATAACGACCTGCTGGCCCTCGCTCAGCCGGAAAAACTCAAAACCATACACAGAGCCTACCTCGATGCGGGCTCAGACATTATTGAAACCAATACTTTCAGCGCGACACGCGCGTCGCAGTCTGACTACAAGCTGGAAGAACTGAGTTATGAGATAAACCTGGAATCGGCTCGTATTGCGCGGAAGGCTTGTGACGAAGTCACTGCACTGACTCCTGACAAGCCTCGTTACGTTGCCGGCGTACTGGGGCCTACCACGCGTTCAGCCTCCATATCACCCAAGGTTAATGATCCGAGTTTCAGAAATACCAGTTTTGATGAACTCGTCGATGACTACGAAAACTCAACCCGTGCTTTGATAGAGGGCGAAGTCGACTTGATCATGGTCGAGACAGCATTCGACACTCTCAATGCCAAAGCAGCATTGTTTGCGATAGAGAATGTGTTTGATGAAATCGGTTTTCGTCTTCCGATCATGGTGTCGGGCACTATTACGGACGGCAGCGGTCGCACATTATCCGGCCAGACTGTCGAAGCGTTTTGCAATTCAGTTATCCATTCCAACCCACTTTCAATCGGATTCAACTGCGCATTGGGTGCGGAACAGTTGCGCCCCCATGTTGCGGAAATGTCCGGTATCGTCGAATGCCTGACTTCGACTCACCCCAACTGTGGATTACCCAACGAATTTGGCGAATACGACCAGACTCCGGAAGAGATGTCAGCCATCATTAAAGAGTTTGCTCGAGATGGTTATGTAAATATTGTCGGCGGCTGCTGCGGTACCACACCCGAACATATTGCGGCAATTGTGGATGCCGTGGCGGGCATCAAACCACGCGTACCTCCGCAACTGGACAAGGCCTGCCGACTGAGCGGACTGGAAGCTTTCAATATCACTGCTGATTCGCTGTTCGTTAATGTGGGCGAGCGCACAAACGTCACTGGGTCTGCCCGCTTCGCCCGCCTCATTAAGGAAGAAAACTACGATGAGGCGCTCGAAGTAGCACTGGAACAAGTGGAAGCTGGCGCGCAGGTAATTGATGTCAACATGGACGAAGGCATGCTGGACTCCGAAGCAGCGATGGAGAAATTCCTCAAACTGCTGGCATCGGAGCCCGACATCAGCCGTGTACCGTTGATGATCGACTCTTCCAAGTGGGAGATCATAGAAACCGGGCTCAAGTGCGCGCAAGGTAAAAGTATAGTTAACTCGATAAGTCTTAAAGAAGGAGAGGACGAATTTATCGAGCGGGCCAATCTGTGCCGACGATATGGCGCCGCTGTCATCGTTATGGCTTTCGACGAACAAGGTCAGGCTGATTCTTTCGAGCGCAAAAAAGAAATCTGCAAGCGCAGCTACGACCTGCTGGTTGATGTGGTTGGGTTCCCGCCACAGGACATTATTTTCGATCCCAATATCTTCGCCATTGCTACTGGCATTGAAGAGCATAATAACTATGCTGTGGACTTTATTAATGCCTGTCGTTATATCAAGGCAGAGTTACCCCACGCCCTGATTTCGGGTGGTGTCAGTAATGTGTCCTTTTCATTTCGCGGCAATAACAATGTCAGAGAAGCTATACACTCCGTTTTCCTGTACCACGCCATCGAAGCCGGCCTCTCCATGGGCATTGTCAATGCCGGCCAGCTAACAGTTTATGACGATATTCCTGCAGATCTGAAAACTGCTGTAGAAGATGTTGTGCTCAATCGCAATCCGGAAGCCACCGAGCGCTTGATGGAAGTAGCACAGTCTGTCAGCTCTGATTCAACCGGAGCGGCCAAACAAGACCAGGAATGGCGCTCCAAAAATACCCAGGAACGGCTTACCTACTCTCTTGTTAAAGGCATTAACAAGTTCATCGAGGAAGATACCGAAGCTGCCAGAAAAGAAGCAACTCGCCCTATCGAAGTAATCGAAGGGCCGTTGATGAATGGTATGAATGAAGTTGGCGACCTGTTTGGTAGTGGCAAGATGTTCCTCCCTCAGGTGGTAAAAAGCGCCCGCGTGATGAAACAGGCAGTAGCTTACCTGCTGCCTTATATTGAGGCAGAAAAAGACCCCAGCGACGTTAGCAGCAAAGGCAAAATTCTGTTGGCCACAGTCAAGGGCGATGTACACGATATCGGCAAGAACATCGTGGGCGTCGTACTGGGCTGCAATAACTACGACGTTATTGATCTCGGAGTAATGGTGCCTTGTGACAAGATTCTGCAAACCGCCCGCGATGAGAATGTCGATATTATTGGCTTGAGCGGACTGATCACTCCATCACTGGATGAGATGGTGCATGTGGCCAGCGAAATGCAGCGTCTGAATTTCAAGATTCCATTGCTGATTGGTGGCGCAACTACATCAAAGGCTCATACTGCAGTGAAGATCGAACAGAACTACAGCAACGACACCACTGTGTACGTGCCTGATGCTTCGCGCAGCGTATCTGTCGTCAGTACTCTGCTTAATTCCGACAACAAAACAGCATTTGTGTCCGGTGTGCGCGAGGAATATGAGGCTATACGCGAGCGCACTGCCAAACGTGGTGACAAGCTCAAGCTTCTGGATTTTACGACTGCCAATGCCAATGCGCAGGTTGGCAACTGGGATGGCTTTACTGCTACCAAGCCGCAGTTCACTGGCACTAAAGTGTTCGATGACTATCCACTTGAAGATCTGGTGGACTATATAGACTGGACGCCGTTCTTTGTCACCTGGGGGCTGTCTGGCAAGTATCCAGCGATCCTGCAGGATGAAAAAGTAGGTGAAGCAGCGAGAGACGTGTTTGAAGATGCGCAAGCGCAGCTCAAAGATATAATCGAGAACAAGTTGCTAACCGCCAAAGCCGTTCTGGGTTTCTGGCCGGCTAATCGCAAAGGTGCCAACGACGTCGAGTTATACCAGACCAATGGTTCCTCGAAGCCGATTGCTACGCTACATTTCCTGCGGCAGCAAATCGCCAAGGAAAATGGCTTGCATCAATTATGTCTGGCAGATTTTATTGCGCCGGAAAGCTGCGGCGTGCATGACTATATCGGTGGCTTTACTGTCAGCACCGGGTTCGGCACTGAAGAGTTGGCGAAAAAATATGTCGATGACAATAATGACTACTCTGCGCTCATGTTAAAAGCCCTGGCCGACAGGTTGGCTGAAGCATTCGCCGAGCATCTACATGAAAGAGTGAGAAAGGAATTCTGGGGTTATCAAGCTGATGAGAACCTGGATACCGAAGCGATGATACGCGAGAAATATCAAGGCATCCGCCCTGCGCCCGGGTATCCGGCTTGCCCCGACCACTCCGAAAAAGAGACCTTGTTCCAGTTACTGGACACCAGAGATGCTATCGGAGTGCAGCTTACAGAAAGCTATGCCATGACACCGGCCGCCAGTGTTAGCGGTCTGTATTTCTCCCATCCTGACTCGCGCTATTTTTCCGTGGGCAAAATCACCACTGAGCAGGTGGAAGACCTTGCGGCACGTAAAGGATGGGCAGTGGCAGATCTTTCCAAACTGCTATCTCCCAACCTCGCGTAATGGTGCGGACAATTTGCCGGTCTTTGTTTACAATGGCCGACCTCGAAATTTAAGTAACCTCAGGGGACTATCCAATCAGATAAATCCCTGATGGGATTTAGAGCAGGATATGTACAGATACGACGAATATGATCATCAAATGCTGGCTGACCGCGTACAACAATTTCGCGATCAGACGGATCGCTTTATTGATGGAAAACTCTCCGACACCGAGTTCTTGCCTCTGCGTCTGCAAAATGGTTTATACATCCAGCGCCTGGCTCCAATGCTACGAATTGCCGTGCCTTACGGAATGCTCTCGTCCACCCAGTTACGCAAGCTCGCATTTATAGCGAGGAATTATGACAAAGGCTATGGGCATTTCACTACGCGCCAGAACATTCAGTTCAACTGGCCAGAGCTTGAAGATGTGCCTGACATACTTGCCCACCTGGCAGAGGTGGAAATGCATGCCATTCAGACCAGCGGTAATTGCATTCGTAATACCACGACTGATCAGTTTGCCGGTGTCGCCAGGGATGAAACTGAAGACAGCCGTGCCTGGTGCGAAATCATACGTCAGTGGTCAACATTCCACCCTGAGTTTGCTTACCTGCCGCGCAAGTTCAAGATTGCGGTGTGTGGCACAGCAATCGATCAGGCCGCAACCCAGGTTCACGATATCGGCATTTACATTGTAAAAAATGCCAGCGGTGAGACCGGATTCCGGATTCTCGCCGGCGGTGGACTCGGTCGCACTCCGGTGATCGGTGAGGAAATCTTCCCGTTTATTGAAACGCCGCAACTTTTGACTGCTCTCGAGGCAATTCTCCGGGTGTATAACCGCGAAGGCAGACGCGACAATAAATACAAGGCCCGCATCAAGATACTGGTTAAGGAAACCGGCGTTGAAGAATTCCAGCGCAAGGTACTTAAGGAGTGGGAGCAGCTAAAAGAGACAGACCTGATACTCACCGATGCGGAAATCGCCCGGTGTAAAGGCTTCTTTCACGATCCTGCTTATGTGGCATTACAAGATGAGCCCGCCGAACTAATATCCAGATTACAGCAGGATGCGCTATTTGCCAGTTGGTATGAACGCAATGTAAGCCCGCACAAGCAGGCTGGATATGCGATCGTCAGTGTTGCCTTCAAAGAAACTGGAGTGGCACCGGGTGATGTTACCGATGTGCAACTGGAGAAACTCGCGGATCTTGCTGAAGAGTTCAGTTTTGGCGAGATTCGTATCAGCCATCGACAGAATGTCATTCTTGCCGATGTGCAACAGAATCAATTGCACGCGCTATATCAACAACTCAAGTTTCAATCACTGCACAGTCACAATCTCAGTCAGCTAACTGATGTCATCTGCTGTCCAGGCGGCGATTTTTGCGCCCTGGCCAATGCCAAATCGATCCCGATAGCCGAATCGATACAGCGCCGCTTCACGGATCAGGCTGAACTGGACGATATTGGCGACCTGGCTGTTAATATTTCCGGCTGCATGAATGCCTGTGGGCATCATCACGTGGGTAATATCGGCATTCTCGGCGTCGACAAAAAAGGTGAGGAATTCTATCAAGTCTCGCTTGGCGGATCTTCGAAAAACTCTGCCAGTCTGGGCAAGATCATTGGCCCGGCGTTTGCTCAGGAAGAAATACCCGAAGTAGTCAGTAAGATAGTGTCTGTGTACAAATCGCAACGTGCCACCGACGAAACGTTTATCGACACCTATCGACGTATTGGTATGGATCCATTCAAGGAAGCAGTTTATGTCAAGGCTGATTAAGAACGGACAACTGGAATCGGACCGCTGGACAGTGCTGAAAGAAGCCACTGATCCTGAAGTATTAAAGGTGATTCCCGGCAAGAATCTGATCGTACCCATGCAATTCTGGCGTGATTATCAGTCAGAGCTGCAGGACTATGCAGGCGAGATCGCAATCTGGCTGGATAGCTCACAGAACGTGAATGATATAGGTCCGGGCCTGCATGAGTTGCCACTGGTCGCGCTCAACTTCCCGGTATTTTCCGATGGCCGTTCATATACCAATGCCCGCGAACTCCGCGAACATCTGGGATTCAAAGGTGAAGTCCGCGCCATTGGTGATGTACTGAGGGACCAGATTTTCTATATGTCTCGCTGCGGCTTCGATGCTTTCGAAATACGCCATGACCAGGATGCAGAAGCCTGCATCGGCGCTTTTAATGATTTCCACAACACTTATGCTTCAACTGTGCTGGAGCCAACTCCGCTGTTTCGCCGACGCTAATTCAAGCTGGCTATTTTAATGCTGGCCGCATAATCTGGCAGCTATGGAACCAGATACGCTACTGTTTTCGTTTTTCCTGATCTTCAGTGGAGCCGCCCTGCTCTCAACGCTGGCGCTATTTCTCCGCCAACCATTACTGGTTGCCTATATTTTCCTCGGAATTCTGCTTGGCTCTCATGGCTTCGGGCTCGTCTCTGAGGAATCTCTGCTGGCTGATATTGCGGAGTTCGGTATTCTGTTTTTGTTGTTCCTGCTTGGCCTGGATATGCAGCCCAGCAAGCTGGTAAGTACCCTGAAGAAAACCTTTCTTATTACGCTGGCCAGTTCCACTATTTTCCTCAGCCTGGGTTTCGGTACAGGCATGCTCTTTGGCTTCAGCCAAACCGACAGCATGGTGATAGGTTTCAGCCTTATTTTTTCCAGCACTATCATCGGTATCAAACTACTGCCTACCACGGTATTACATCAAAAACACATGGGTGAATTGATGGTAGGCATCCTGTTGCTACAGGATTTTATAGCCATCTTCCTTCTGGTATTCCTGGATTCTGGCAGCGCAGATGAAGCCGATGCCTTGCGTGTGTTACTGGCCTTTCCGGCACTTCTGGCATTCGCATACCTCACCACTCGATATTTACTTATCCGCCTAGTCGCCCGGTTCGATCACTTCAAGGAATATATATTTTTACTGGCGATCGGGTGGTGTCTTGGCTTGGCCGCTCTGGCCTCAGCCATGGGGTTGAGTGCAGAAATTGGCGCCTTCATTGCCGGCGTAGCACTAGCCACCAGCCCTATCTCTTTGTATATGGCAGATAACTTGAAACCGTTAAGGGATTTCTTTCTGATTCTGTTTTTCTTTTCGCTAGGCGCGCAGTTCAATATTTCCCTATTGCCGGAAATTTTGGCCCCTGCGCTGATGCTTGGCATCGTGGCACTGAGCATTAAACCCGTCGTGTTTCATTACCTGCTGCGGCGCTTCAGCGAAAGGAATCGCCTGGCCTGGGATGCAGGACTAAGACTGGGGCAAATTAGCGAGTTTTCGTTGCTGATTGCTTTTGTAGCGACCCAATCAGGCATGATTTCCGAATTGGCTTCGCTAACGATACAGGGGGCTGCGATCCTCACCTTCCTGGTATCGTCTTATATCGTGGTTTTCTATTGCCCCACGCCGATTGGCCTCAATCCGAAATTGCGGCGGGACTAAAACTAAGCTTTGGGGTTCAGAACGAGACGGCCTCTGGCACTGCCTTTGAGTATGGCGTCGAGGCTCTCCTGTAATTCACCAAAGCCAATTTGTCGACTAATATTACTCGCATCCTCAAGCCGCCACTCATTGGCCAGTTTGCTCCACATGGCGGACTTTTTAACCAGTGGAATTTCAACTGAGTCAACACCAAGCAAGTTTACGCCTCGCAAGATGAACGGTAGCACCGATGCCTCAAACACAGGTGACTGCACCAGTCCGCAGGCAGCCACACTACCACCACGTTTTAGCGCCTTGATGACATTAAACAGCGTTGCCCCGCCGACCACATCAACTGCTGAAGCCCACTGTTCTTTCAAGAGCGGCCGCGAATTTGCTTCGGATAATTCATTGCGATCAATTACAGATTGGGCACCTGATTCCTTGAGCAGTTCATGGGCATCAGCTTTACCGGTACTCGCAACAACTTCATAGCCGAGTTTGGCGAGCAGGCTTACCGCCAGAATGCCAACTCCGCCGGTTGCACCGGTGACGAGTACTGGGCCGTCTGTAGATTGTAATCCCTGCTGCAATAGTTTATCGACGCAAAGTGCTGCAGTAAGTCCCGCTGTACCCAGCACCATGCTCTCTTCAAGGCTCAGTCCATCGGGACAGTTAACCACCCAGTCAGACGGTACGCGGATGTACTCGGCGAAGCCACCAGCTGTATTCATGCCGAGGTCAAAACCAGTCACAATTACTTCAGTACCAGCAGCCAGAGTGCCGGATTTGTCTTCGACGACTATTCCTGCTGCATCTATTCCTGGTGTATGCGGAAACTCTCGAGTAACTCCGCGATTACCCGCAGCAGACAGCGCATCCTTGTAGTTCAAGGAAGAAAAACAGACTTCAATCAGCACGTCACCTGCGGGAAGGTCTGCAACGTTCCGTTCTATCACACTGGATTCGAATTTTTTCTCCGCGACTTCGGAAACTTGAAAGGCCTTGAACTTCATGTTGATTGCTAACCCCGTGACTACTGAAAATTAGTTGGTTGATTCTTTTCGAAAACCAGGCCGTAGGCTTTTTCTACGGTATCCTGCAGAACCTTACCTAACTTGTCCTGAATGGATTTTTTGATTTCATATTCCACTTCAAATACGTCAGCATCATCACAGGCTTTGACAATGCATTCATCACTGGTGCGAAGATCATCAACCATGTAACGCTCTTTAGCTTGAGTCCCCAACCAGGTTTCACCAGTGGCAATCTTGTCGATATCAACACTGGGCCTGTGCTCCTTTACCCACTGTTTGAATATACCGTGAATGGTCTCGACATCTTCTTTGACCTTGTCCCGGCCCTTTTGCGTAATCTCGCCGAAAGTAGTCAGCGTGCGCTTGTATTCACCTGCGCTGATCATCTCGAAATCAACGTCATGCTTTTGTAGCACGCGATGAAAATTTGGCACCTGAACCAGCACGCCGATAGAACCGATGACAGAAAATGGTGCTGCGACTAACTTATCAGCGAGGCAGGCCATCATGTAACCACCGCTGGCGGCCACTTTGTCCACACAAATAGTAAGAGGAATGCCCTGGCTCTTGATACGTAACAATTGTGATGACGCCAGACCGTAGGCATGCACCATCCCACCCGGGCTTTCAAGACGGCAAATTACCTCATCACTGGGTTCAGCCAGCGCGAGGATTGCAGTGATTTCTTCTCGGAGTGAAGTCACAGCGTGCGCAGCAATGTCGCCTTTGAAGTTAACAACATAAACGCGCTTTTTGCGTTCAGCGTCGGCTTCTTTCTGCTGTGCATCCGCCTTGGCTTGCTTTGCTTCAGCCTTCGCCTGCTTCTTCTCTTCCTTATCAAGTTGCTTCAGTTGCGGTTTTTGCAGTACAGCCTCGCGCAGGCTTTTCTTCATATCTTCGAAATGTTCGTTCAGGCGAGTAACGCGAATACGCCCCTTCTTTTCTTTACCTTTGTCTCGATTGCTTGTGGAAGCCACAGCGCCAATAACGAGAATAATAGCAACGACTATCGTTACCGCCTTGGCCAGAAACAAGCCGTACTCAATGAGGTACTCCAAGCGATTAACTCCTGAATTTAATGAAAAAGTAGGGCATTTTGCCGTTTTTAGCAGCGTTTATCAAAATCATGCCGGGCTGACTGCCCAACCACTAGCCAGATGCAGGGGCAAAGTCGCGAATCAGCTCTCCTGCCACGCTGATGTTGCTGGATGGGACCTTGGGCAATTCTCCGGGTTTAAACCAGCGCGCATCATCGATTTCCACTCCATCTGGCGTGATATCCCCGCTGACATAGTCTGCATAGAAACCCAACATTAGCTGAGATGGGAACGGCCAGGCCTGACTCTTGTGGTAGCGAACATTGTTCACAGTCAGTCCGACTTCTTCAAAAACCTCGCGCTGGACCGTCTGCTCTGGCGTCTCGCCAACTTCAATGAATCCAGCCAGACAGCTGTAAAAATCGGAAGCATAACGAGAGTGACGGGCCAGTAATACCTGTTCGCCGCGCGTAACCAGCACAATGGCGCAGGGATTAATACGCGGGAAAAACTGTGTCTTGCACTCTGAACAGACCAATACCCTGCTCTCCTGGCCAGGTTCAGTAATGGCACCACAGCGACCGCAATAGCGATGCGCCAGATACCATTCGAGTACCTGAAAGGCCTTGCCAGCCTGCACGAACTGGCTGTTATCTTCGAGGAATAGCAAACTACGCAACGAACGCGTCTCGGCCTGCAGCAGGGACGCGATTTCGAGGTCCGTATGCCAGGCCAGAAGCCGGCCTTCATTACCCGATTCCACTACCAGAAGATTATTGTCAGGCTCAGAGAGCACGCCTAATTCTTCGAAACGCCAGATAAACTTGTTATCGCTGATAACAACGCGTTGTTCCTGGAAAATGATCAACCTGTCATCGGGGCGGACTTGTGATATCTGAAGAATACTACTCATGTTAGTTATGCTTGCTCTCAATGTCACGAACTGTGGCTTCGCTTCGGTTTTACTTGCCCCCAATTGGAAAAAAGTCTATTTTCCGCTCTTGGTTTCACCTCGCCCGGGCAATTGGCGAGCGTCACCACATTAATTCGCAGTATATATAAGAAGGAGAACAGTCGCAGCCATGAGCAAGCCATTAAAACACATCCTGTTATTCCCCCTATTCATGATGGTACCGATGCTGGCATGGGCCGCATCAGCAGGAGACTTTGGGGAAATGTTAGATCTCACCCAGAGCTGGGTGGGTTACACCTCGCTGCTCGTGTTTGTAATCGCCTACAGTTTCGTTATTGCAGAGGAATTTACTCACCTGCGTAAATCCAAGCCGGTCATACTCGCAGCCGGCATTATCTGGTTCATGATCGGCATTGCCTATGCACAGGCTGGCATAGAGCATACGACTGAAGTGGCTGTACGTGAATTCCTGGTTGAGTTTGGTGAACTATTCCTCTTCCTGCTGGCCGCCATGACCTATGTAAACGCCATGACTGAGCGCCGTATATTTGAAGCCCTGCGCACCTGGCTGGTTAGCCGCGGTTTCAGTTATCGCAAACTTTTTATCATCACCGGTGTTATCAGTTTTTTCCTTTCTCCAATTATCGATAACCTCACTACAGCACTCGTGATGTGCGCAGTTGTCATGGCAGTGGGCAAAGACAACGTACGGTTTGTTGGTCTCGGCTGTATCAATATCGTAGTCGCGGCTAACGCGGGTGGTGCCTTCTCACCTTTCGGCGATATTACAACGCTGATGGTATGGCAGTCAGGGCACGTGGAATTTGTTGAGTTCTTCGCCCTGTTCATACCTTCGGTGGTCAATTACGTGATCCCTGCCGCCGTTATGTGGTTTGCAGTGCCAAATGAAATTCCTGCAGCGAGCGACGATGGTGTGCGCATCAAGCGCGGTGCCTTCACCATTGTGTTCCTGTTTGGCTGCACTATCGTGACTGCCGTAAGCTTCCATAACTTCCTGCACTTGCCGCCATTCCTGGGCATGATGACAGGTTTAGGATATCTGAAAATTTACGGATATTACCTGAAGAAGACTCACAAACCTCACCCCAATGATTCAGAAGAGTATGGCATGGTAGGTGATGTCGGCGCATTCGACAGCTTCCGCCAGGTGCAACGCGCCGAGTGGGATACTCTGCTCTTCTTCTTCGGCGTGATCATGTGTGTTGGTGGCCTGGGTTTTATCGGTTATCTCGCAATGGCCAGCGAATTCATGTACATCGACCTTGGTCCAACCATCGCCAACACACTCGTCGGAGTGCTGTCAGCTATCGTGGATAATATCCCTGTTATGGTTGCAGTTCTGCAGATGGAGCCCGCCATGGATCATCAGCAGTGGTTGCTGGTCACGCTAACGGCTGGTGTTGGTGGCAGCATGCTTTCAATTGGCTCGGCTGCCGGTGTTGCGTTGATGGGCCAGGCCCGCGGCATGTACACATTCTTCGGGCACCTGAAGTGGACGCCGGTAATTGCTATTGGCTATGTCGCCAGCATCATCGTGCATATGATGATAAACAGCAGGCTGGCTGATATTCCCGGAACGCTCTGAATTTGGGCATGTATAAAAAACCCGCGTCGAACTTCGATGCGGGTTTTTTATGTCATGAGGAACTGTTGGAGAGTTCGATTTGCTGCCAGAGACACCCATCAGAGGACGCTTTGGCAATCTCCTGCAATCTTTGCTCATGGGCATTCAGTTCTTCAGTACTGGCTTGCAGCACAGGCAAGGGTTTGCGGTCAGGATCAATAGTGCGGGTGATCACGCGAGTCGCATCGACTTCATCATCACCAGCCTTTAGTGACAGGCTGGACTGGCCACTGGTCATGATCAGATAGACATCCGCAAGAATTTCCGCGTCCAGCAATGCGCCATGCAAGTCACGCTGGGTATTATCGACCCCATAGCGCTTGCACAATGCATCCAGATTATTGCGCTGGCCAGGATGTTTTTCCCGCGCTATTTGCAAGGTATCCAGCACGCGACAAAGCGACGAAAGATCTGTATGCGCAGATTTGGTATTACTGATCTCACTGTCAAGAAATCCCATATCAAATGGGGCATTATGTATTACCAGTTCCGCGCCTCGTACAAATTCAATAAACTCTTCTTCTATCTGATCGAAGCCGGGCTTGTCTGCCAGAAATTCGGAGGTAATGCCGTGAACTTCTACGGCGGCTTCATCAATGTCGCGATGGGGATTAATGTAATACTGAAAATGCTTTCCGGTAAGTCGGCGATTAATCAGCTCAACGCACCCGATTTCGATAATGCGGTGCCCTTGTTTCGGGTCCAGGCCGGTGGTTTCAGTATCCAGGACGATCTGTCGCGACATGCAGTGGTTTCTCTCAGTTTAAAGTGTGTTCAGGGCAATTCATCAATACCCCGATTAGCAAGTTGATCAGCAATTTCATTTTCCGGGTGGCCACTATGCCCTTTTACCCAATGCCATTCTATCTCATGCCCGGCCACCAACTCATCCAGTCGTTGCCATAAATCCATATTCAATACCGGCTTTTTGCTGGCCGTTTTCCATCCTCGACGTTTCCAGTTGGGCAACCACTCGGTGATACCTGAGAGCACATATTTTGAATCAGTAGTGAGATCAATCTGGCAGGTCTTGTTAAGGGCCTGCAGTCCTTCAATCACGGCCATAAGTTCCATACGGTTATTGGTAGTCATGGGCTCACCGCCGTGCAGGGTTTTCTCCTTGTCACCGTAACGGAGTAACACTCCCCAGCCACCCTTGCCTGGGTTTCCCCGGCAGGCACCATCAGTAAACATCTCGACCCTCGAGGCCTGCAACTCACTCACTTTAAATTATTCCTCAGTGGATCCTGGCCCGGACATTCTTAGCCGCAGGAAGCACCGCAGGATGCGCCCGCAATGGTCTCCAGCGCGGCACAATGGGTGTAACAGGAATTTCTTGCTTTACACACAGGAATGAATAGACGCCGCCCAGTGGGCTATGCAGGCGCTGCCCAAGGCGCTCCCAGCGCTGTGTATTCTGCAATAATCTGCCAATCCGTACTGGCAGGAAATGCACAGCGGAGTCGCTGTGATCAACCTGCAGGCTAAGCAGATTCAACCAGTCCTCAAGGCGATTACGTGAGATAAATCTGCCACGCCAGGGAATGTGCACCCGACGGTGAAACAGACGCCATATACCCCAGGTGCTTACCGGATTGAAACCGATAATCAGCATCTGTCCGCCTGGGCGCAGCACTCGAGTCGCCTCACGTAATAGTTTGTGACTATCCTCGGTAAAATCCAGTGCATGATGTAATACGATCACGTCGATGCTGTCGCTTGCCAGGGGTAATTCTTCGATGCTGGCCACTGGAAAACGAATGCCTTTGCGATATGCCGGTGCAAAAATTATCTTATGGCCTATAGGGCTATCTGCAATCAGTGAATGATCTTCGGTACAGCCAATCTGCAGAATATGGTATCCAAACAGGCGATCGAGAATGGGAGTGGCAATCTGGCGCTCTGTTTCCAGAACTGCCGCACCCAGAGGCGATTCAAACCAGCGACTGATCATCCCTGCCAGCACATTGGAATCGGGCATGCCATGAATCAGGCGGCGGCGGGTTGCATGTTTTGAAAGAATGTTCACAACGGTTTCTCACAGCTCTTGGCAATCGATTGCACAGTGTAATGAGTCTCTCCCACAAATTTAAGTCCACCCGGCGATTGATTCAGGATAAATGTGGGAATTTCCTTGTAATCAACCAGTTACCCATTAATATGTCGGGTTTACCTGAAGCAGACTTGAGCATGATTTCGCGTATCCACCCCATACCGGTGTTCACCGACAACTATATCTGGACCCTGATAGATGACAATCAGGGGCTAGCATGCGTAGTAGACCCGGGCGATGCCAGTCCGGTTATTGAATACCTCTCTGCTCAAGATCTGCAACTCAGCACCATATTCATTACACATCATCACCCGGATCATACTGGCGGTCTGGGCGCCCTGATCGAACAGTTCCAACCACAAGTCTTTGGCCCGAGTGGGAGTAACATCCCCGGCATCGAGACATATGTCAAAGAAGGCGATAGCTTAAGTTTGTTTGGCACTGACTTCGTTATTTTTGAGGTGCCAGGACACACGCTTGATCACATCGCTTATTACGCTGCAAACCAGGCAGCCACCCCCTGGCTATTTTGTGGTGACACACTATTCGCGGCAGGTTGTGGCCGCCTATTTGAAGGCACACCAGAAATGATGCAGCAGTCACTGCAGAAGCTCGCTGTGTTGCCTCCAGAAACCGAAGTCTATTGTACGCATGAATACACTTTGGCGAATCTTAAATTTGCGTTGGCTGCTGAAACCAACAACACTACGCTTCAGAAGCGAGTCGCAATAGAACAATCAAAACGGGATGAAGGTGAGCCCACATTGCCCTCCTCAATCGGGCTCGAACTTGCCACCAACCCTTTCCTGCGTTGCGACTCCGCCGAAGTTATACAAAGCATTGAATCGTTGACCGGAAATTCTGGCGGCTCAAAAACTGAAGTATTTGCCGCGTTACGGCGCTGGAAAGATAATTTCTGAGCCGACTCTTATGTTGCATCAACTTTTCCTGCCCCTAATTCATCACAGTCGCACTCTGGCAGTAGTATCACTGTCCATCGCACTGGCAGCCTGCCAATCAAACAGCGTTACTCCCACTCCTTCCGCTGGCCCGGTGATTGCTACAAACGCCAATATCAACAAGACCGAATCAACAATGCGGCAACAGGCCGTGTCTGAAGTCATCGCGCCCGCTTCAGAACCCCTGGATAATTTGTGGGACCGGATAACTGTCGGATTCAAGCTGCAAGACCAGTACGAACACCCTGATGTGCAGAACCAAATTCAGCGTTATGCCAGTAACCAGAGGTTATTCGATCTGGTAGCGGAACGCGCTGCCCCTTTCCTGTTTAGCATCGTTGAAGAGATTGAGCAGCGCGGCCTGCCGTTAGAACTTGCTTTGCTCCCAATCGTCGAAAGTACTTTTGATCCCCGGGCTGCATCCCAGGAATATGCTGTAGGTTTGTGGCAATTCATCCCGGCAACTGCCGCAAGTTTTGGTCTGCAACAAGACTGGTGGTACGACGCCAGACGGGATCCATTTGCCGCCACACCGGCAGCATTGGATTATTTGCAATCACTTGAGCAAATGTTCAATAACGATTGGCTCCTGGCTATTGCCGCTTATAACACTGGCGAAGGCAATGTGCGAAGAGCGCTGCAACGAAGTAATAAGGGGAATTTCTGGGGACTGCGACTGCCCCGCGAAACCCGTTCTCATGTACCGCGACTTCTGGCGTTGGCTGCAATTGTTGCCGCACCGGAGCACTTCGGAATAGAACTGCCGAAAATTCCGAATGCAAATCCAGTGAACAAAATCAATATTGACGCTCAGATCGATCTGTCCCGGGCTGCAGATTTAGCTGGACTCACTAGCGAGCATCTCAAATCTCTGAATCCGGGCTATCGCCAGTGGGCTACACATCCCGATGCACCGCAATATATCTACCTGCCGGCAACAGCTGCAGATGATTTTATAGTGGCGCTGGCGCAACTTGATCCTCATCAGTTCGTTACCTGGGATCGCTACGAAATACAGCCTGGTGACACATTGGGTGGCATCGCGCGCAAACTGGGCACAGGCATTGACGTGCTACAACAGGCCAACAACTTGCAAGGCACCAGAATCGTAGCAGGCAAATCGCTACTGATCCCCCGTTCCGGTAGCTACTCAATAGACAGTATTCCTGTAATAGCGGATACATCAGCCCCAAGTGTGCCGCAGACCTATACCGTGCGACGCGGTGATAATTTGTGGTCAATTGCTAACCGTTACCAGCTTTACAGCGCCGACATCGTCAGATGGAATAACTTGTCACCCGACCCCTTGCTGATGCCGGGTCAAGTGCTGGACTTTTCTTTTGCCAACAGCCCGCTACCGGAAACAGAAGTAGCGGTTGTCTCCGACACTGCGCACTACCTAGTGCGCCGGGGCGATTCACTCTACACCATTGCCAGGTATTTCGAGACTGACATCGACCAGCTTCTCCGGTTAAATGATCTGGCCAGTAGCGATGTGATCTATTCTGGACAGAAAATTCGTATCAAGCCAAATTCCGCAAGAGAATAATAAATGACCGATACCTCGATTGCCCAACCTGCCCCTAAAGAATTTCTCGGACATCCTCGCGGAGTAGCCGTCTGTTTCCTGACAGAAATGTGGGAGCGTTTCAGTTACTACGGCATGCGCGGCTTACTGATCTTTTACCTGACTCAGCATTTCCTGTTCAGTGATGAAATGGCTGCAGGCATATATGGCGCCTACATTTCGTTGGTTTATATAACGCCAGTAGTTGGAGGCATTGTCGCCGATCGATATCTTGGCCCAGCCAAGGCTGTTGTATTTGGAGCACTCCTGCTGGTAGCAGGACATTTTGGCATGGCCATTGAAGGCAGCCAGGCTGTGGAAGTGGTTGTGCAGGGAGAACGATTTGTGCAACGTGACCCCTTCTACCTGCAAATTTTCTACTTATCTCTTGCCCTGATTATCATGGGCGTTGGATTCCTCAAAGCCAATATATCGACATTGGTCGGCTCGCTTTATGAACGTCGCGATCCGCGCCGGGACGGCGCATTTACCCTTTTCTACATGGGCATCAATATGGGCTCGTTCTTTGGCGCCATTGTGTGCGGCTACCTGCTTGAAGTGTACGGATTCAGCTATGGCTTTGGTGCTGCTGGCATTGGCATGTTGTTCGGTCTTGTGGTTTTTCTCAGAGGCAAACATCACTTTGGTCAGGCGGCGCTGCCGCGCGACGAACAATTCCTCAAACAAATTGTGTTCCCGGGAGTCAATCGCGAATGGATGATTTATTTTCTGGCCATTGGCGGTGTCATTGTATGTTGGCAGCTCATGCAATATCGCACTGTGGTAGGCGGAATCCTCGGTGGCACACTTGTAATCATGGCATTTATTGTCATTGTCTACGCCTTTACTAAATGTGAGCCACACGACAGAAACCGTATGCTTGTGTGTTTCTTTCTTATGAATTATCAGATTCTGTTCTGGTCCCTGTTTGAGCAAACCGGCAGCTCGCTGAACCTGATGGCGGATCGAAATATAGATCGTGATATCGGTGGATTTACCATTCCAGTAGTCTGGTTCCAGTCAGTGAATGCTTTCTTCATTATCACCCTGGCTCCTTTATTCAGCATGACCTGGCTGGCCCTGGCCCGGCGTGGCTGGGAACCATCAACGCCAATGAAATTCGCTCTTTCGCTTATTCAGTTAGGCCTGGGATTTTTGTTTCTTGTATATGGCGCAACTCTGGCTACTGACCCTACCCAGGTGGCTCTGATCTGGCTGGTGCTGTTGTATTTATTTCATACCACCGGTGAGCTGTGTATTTCGCCAGTTGGTCTGTCGATGACCACCAAACTCTCTGTGCCAAAAGTGGTTGGCATGATGATGGGTTGCTGGTTTCTCGCTTCTGCGGCCGGTAACTATGTCTCGGGTACGATTGCCGCAATGACTGGCTCGGATACCATAGGTGGAGAGGTAGTGGATCCAGCGGCGGCCCTCAATGTTTATATGGACGTCTACAGCTCTGCTGGCTGGTACAGCATTGGAATAGGTATCGTGGCAATTTTTCTGACGCCCGTACTGAAACATTTTATGCACGGCATAAGATAAGAGACGAACGTGGGAAATTCCTCGTAATTTCGAGTAAAATCTCGCTCCACGAACACTCACAAAGGGAATATCAATGGGATTTCTGAGCGGAAAAAAAATCTTGGTGCTTGGCGTTGCCAGCAAGCTTTCCATCGCTTCAGGCATAGCTGCCGCGATGCACAGAGAAGGTGCTGAACTTGCGTTTACTTATCAGAATGACAAGCTCAAGGATCGTGTGCTGAAATTCGCCGAAGGCTGGGATTCCTCTCTTGTTTTCCCTTGTGATGTAACCTCTGATCAGCAAATTGCCGACCTGATGAGCAGCTTGTCAGAGCAATGGGACGGTCTGGATGGGCTCGTACACTGTCTGGCATACGCACCAGCGCACGAACTCGATGGAAATTATGTGGATGTCACCACTCGGGAAGGTTTTTTAACTGCGCACGAGATTTCATCCTACAGCTTTGGCGCTATGGCACAGGCGGCCAAGCCCTTGATGGCAGGTCGCAATGGATCACTGCTAACTCTGAGTTACCTTGGCGCTGTCCGAACACTACCTAACTACAATGTTATGGGGCTGGCAAAAGCCAGCCTTGAAGCCAACGTACGTTATCTCGCATCAAGTTTGGGTCCTGAGGGTACCAGGGTAAATGCTGTTTCCGCTGGACCTATTAAAACTCTTGCCGCAGCTGGTATCAAAAGCTTTCGCAAGATGCTCGAGTACAATGCGCGTCAAACCCCACTACGCCGTAATGTGAGCATTGATGAAGTGGGTAATGCCGCCAGTTTCCTTTGCTCAGATTTGGCGTCAGGAATTAGCGGTGAGATTCTTTATGTCGATGGCGGTTTCAACACAACCGCCATGGGTTCTTTGGATCAAACGGACTAGGACTGCAACTACGGGCTCAGAAGTCGTCTTCGATTACCCTTGCCTGTATATCAGCTGATTCCCTGAGATTTGCCAGGTATGCCTGAAAGTCGCTGCCTCCCAAATCACCTAACATCTGTTGTTTGAGCTCGGCTCTCTCAGTCTCACCCAGATCGGCAAGGCTGCCAGGGTTAACGGCGGTAAGCTCAATAAGCGCAAACGTTCCATTAGACAGGGTCACGGTATCGACCCTCGACTCACCCTCAGGCGCCTGCATGGCAAATACGGACTGCAATATTTGCTGGTTAACCACAAAGGTATTGCGTGATACATCTTCGTGTTCTATCCAACTCAGGTCGTACTCGGCCATGAGTTCGTCGACAGATTCCTCATTCTCAACTGCGCTTAAAAGCTCGCTGCCAATATTCTGCACAGCTTCCCGTTCCATTTGAGTGCGCAACAGTACGGCGATCTCCGTTTGCACTTCTTCAAGTGGGCGAATGCTGGCTTCGTTAACCTCAGCGATACGCAAAACCATGGCCTGGTCATCGGACAACTCAACTACATCGCTATTATTGCCGTCAAGGAACACGCTGTCGGAATATGCTGCCGCAATGACGTTCGGGTTAGCAAACAGCCCATTACCACCCTGGCGACTAAAAGCCGGGCTTAACTGGGTTTCCAACTCCAACTCTGTTGAGATTGTTGTCAGGTCACCCGTTTCGAATGCCAGGTTAGAAAGGTCTGCGAGTCTTTCACCATAGGCTAGTTCGACTTCTGCAGATTTAAGTTCGCGCTCTATGCGATCTCTCACTTCTTCGAAATCCTGGTACTCGGTTTCGTTACTTTCAGTCAGCAACACAAGATGCACGCCGAAATCCGTTAATATCGGCTCGGAAACCTCACCTTGTGACATACCTTCGAGGGCTTCTTCAATTTCAGGTGGGAAGGCGAAGCCATCGGAATAGCCTATATCGCCTCCTTCTTCGGCTGACGCGCGATCACTGGATAACTCCATAGCCAGGGCAGCAAAGCTTTCCCCGGATGCCAGTCGCGCCGCTGCGGCGTTGGCAGCTCCCATGGCTTGTGCTTCATTCTGATCACCTGACAGCGCAAACAGGATATGCGAGGCACGCTTTTCACTCGAACCCTCAAATTCTGATCTTTCACTCTCAAACTGGGCCCGCAGATCGCTTTCGGGCACAGAAATTTCATTGGCTATGGCATTCTTGTCCAGCAATACGTATTCAACGACCACAGATTCCGGCTCAGCAAATTGCTCCTGGTTTCCAGTGTAGTAGCGCTCGATTTCAGCATCAGTAATAGGCGTGTCGAGGGTTCTTGTGCCCATGGTTACTGAAACATAACGAAAATCACGGGATTGGCCAAATAATCTGGCGAATGCCTCAAGTTCTGCGTCCGTGATGAAATTTGAGCTGGAATAACCGTTGGCTATCTGGGAGAGCACCATTTGTTGCTGCAACTGCTCCCGGTACAAAGGCACGCTGTAGCCTTGACTGGCCATGGTACGTACTGCCAGTTCCGGGTCGAACTCCCCGCCAATCTGAAACTGTGGCGACCGAACTATGGTGCGGTCCACTGCGTCGCTTGAGACGCTCAGGTTGTAGGATGCGGCTGATTGCCTGAGCACCATTTCCTCTATCAGTTGATTGAGCGCGATTTCTTCCAGTAAATCCTGGTCCAGAGACCCTGCATTAGCTCCAAGAGAGTTCAGCAGAATCTGGGTATTTACTTGTAATTGCGCCTCAGTGATCTCCTCACCGTTAATTTCAGCGACAGGAGGCGACCCCACGAAGCCCCCGATAATGGCTTCAACACCCCACAAGGCGAATACGGCAATAATCAGCCCGATAATGACTTTGGCGACTACGCCCTGCGAATTGTCTCTTATATCTTGCAGCATAATTTATCCAGGATTGGGGCAATCGCCCTACCGTTTAACCAGTTTTCCAGATCCAATTTTAACCGAAAAACAAACTAAAAAGGCGCATCGAATGATGCGCCCAGTGTTGTGCCGGTAATTTTTTTCGCTACCACCAATTGGGCAGCACCGTAAAATTTATACCGAAACTCTGATACCAATGCCTGATTTTTACATCCCAAGCCTCAATCGAATCAAAACTTCTGATTCGTTATCCACCCCAACAGGGTTTTTAACCTGGCAGTATAAAGTCGGCGTTTCGGTTTAAGTATTTACCGAATCTTTCAGTGCTTTGCCTGCTTTAAAGCTTGGCACTCGTGCCGCTTTGATCTGAATTGGCGCACCAGTTTGGGGATTGCGTCCAGTTCTGGCAGCTCTATTTTTAGTAGCGAATGTACCGAAGCCAACCAATACTACTGGATCGTCTTTTTTCAACGAAGCAGTGATGGACTCGATCATGGCATCAATTGCTCGACCAGCAGCAGCTTTTGGAAGGTCGGCACTTTCAGCAACAGCATCTATTAATTCTGACTTATTCACGTTATCCCCTTTTTGAAATTTTTGAAGTTGTTTTTATCAAAGAATGCACAAAACCGACTAATGAAGAACTCTAAAATACCAAACTCAAAATTCGATTCTGGCCCCCGAAATTGATTAAAAAATCGTTTCCCTAAGGCCATCATACCTGCCGTATGACCGGGTCTTTATACCAAGTGCCGGAAAGCTGTGTCAACTGAAAACGCGCGCTATCAGTGGGTATTTATGTGCTTTTCGTCACTACTTTTATCAATGTCTTCCTTACTTGCTTCCTTTTTCTCCTTTGCTTCCTTATCTGTGCTCAATGGAGTCGGTTGATACTGCAAAGCATGTTCCAATACCTGGTCGATCCATTTCACAGGAACAATCTCTAAATCAGCTTTGATATTGTCCGGAATTTCACTTAGGTCTCTTTCATTATCGGCAGGAATAAGGACTTTTTTAATATTACCTCGGTGTGCCGCAAGCAATTTCTCCTTGAGACCACCAATTCTAAGTACCTGTCCTCGCAAGGTTATTTCCCCGGTCATTGCAACATCTGCACGCACCGGTATGGAAGTTAACACTGAGACCAATGCCGTACACATCCCGACACCAGCGCTGGGGCCGTCTTTTGGGGTGGCACCTTCAGGCACATGGATATGCAAATCGAACTTCTCATGAAAATTGGCATCCAGACCTAGCGTACTGGCCCGACTCCTGACTACGGTGAATGCTGCCTGGATTGACTCCTGCATTACATCCCCGAGAGAGCCGGTCTTGATCGTCTTACCCTTGCCTTCAACTGCAATGGCTTCAATAGTCAATAATTCGCCACCAACCTGAGTCCAGGCTAGCCCGTTCACCTGACCGACCTGGTTCTCTTCTTCAGCCTTACCGTAGTCAAATTTCCTGACACCAGAAAATTTCTCCAGGGATTCCGAGTCCAGCTTGATGGTATCCGTAGCATCCTTGAGTGAATGCTCCTTGACGATCTTGCGGCACACTTTGGATATCTCTCGTTCCAGTCCTCGCACTCCCGCTTCACGTGTGTAGTAGCGGATCATGTCACGGATAGATTCCTCGCTGATTTCCAGTTCGTCTTCTTCCACACCATTGTTTTTCATTTGCTTGGGTACAAGATAACGTTCAGCAATATTCACTTTCTCGTCTTCGGTATATCCTGGAATTCGAATGACTTCCATACGATCAAGTAAGGGTTCTGGAATATTCATGCTATTTGAGGTGCAGATGAACATAACCTCAGACAAGTCATAATCCACTTCCAGATAATGATCGTTAAAACTGTTGTTCTGCTCGGGATCGAGTACTTCTAGCAACGCCGATGCCGGATCACCCCGATTGTCCATTCCCATTTTGTCAATTTCATCCAACAAAAACAGCGGGTTTTTCACACCGACTTTGGATAATTTCTGTAATAATTTGCCCGGGAGAGAACCGATATAGGTACGGCGATGACCACGTATTTCAGCCTCGTCTCTCACCCCACCCAGTGCCATGCGAACGAATTTCCTGTTGGTCGCGCGAGCTATTGACTCACCCAGCGAGGTCTTGCCCACGCCCGGGGGACCAACCAGACAAAGTATGGGACCTTTGAGCTTTTTGACCCGTTTCTGCACTGCCAGGTATTCGAGAATGCGCTCTTTTACTTCCTTCAGGCCGTAGTGATCGGCTTCCAGAATTCCCTCAGCTTTGTTCAGGTCCAATCGCACTTTACTGCGCTTTTTCCATGGAATGCTTACCATCCAGTCCAGATAGGTGCGCACTACGGAAGCCTCGGAGGACATGGGCGACATTAGCTTTAGTTTGTTGAGTTCAGACAAGGCCTTTTCCTTGGCATCCTTGGGCATGCCTGCCTTGTCGATTTTCTGTTTGAGCTCTTCCGCCTCATTGGGAACATCTTCCAACTCACCCATTTCCTTCTGGATGGCTTTCATTTGCTCATTGAGATAATACTCACGCTGGCTCTTTTCCATCTGCTTTTTGACGCGACCACGGATACGTTTTTCGACCTGGAAAAGATCGATTTCGGCCTCAATCAATGCCATAAGATGTTCGATACGGGCCTGCATACCTGCCAGTTCCAGCAGATTTTGCTTTTCCTGGAGCTGCAGCGACATATGCGAGGCAATAGTGTCTACCAGACGCCCTGGCTCATCGATGCTGGAAATGGAAGTCACGACCTCAGGCGGGATCTTCTTGCTTAACTGCACATACTGATCAAACTGGGACAACAGCGAACGCGTAAGTAATTCGGCTTCCTTGTCCGCCATCTCTTCCGGCTGCAGTTCATGAATGGATGCCTTGAAATGTTCGTCTGCGAATTCAATGTCCTTTATACGGGCACGGCTTATGCCTTCTACCAGCACTTTCACTGTACCATCTGGCAGTCGGATCAATTGCAGGATTGTGGCAACTGTGCCGATTTGAAAAAGATCGTCAACTCCCGGCTCATCATCGGAAGCATTGCGCTGGGCAACCAGTAATACCTGCTTGTCCGTGGCCATTGCCATTTCGAGTGCTTTGATGGATTTCGGGCGTCCAACAAACAGCGGCTGCACAATTTGGGGATAAACCACGACGTCCCTTAAAGGGAGTAATGGGAAGACACTATTACCAGATAGGGTGGTAGACATATGTAAGAGCTACTCGTGAAATCGAATTTAGTTAGTACAGATTGTGCCAAACCCCGCTATTTCAAGGCTTGTGGAGCAGTAAATTACTCGTCGACTGCGGACTTGCTGGGCTGGTCGATGTTTTCGTACATCAGCAAAGGTTCGGACTCACCTTCTATCACAGCTGCATCGATAATAACCTTGCTCACTTTTTCCAGTGAAGGAATGTTGTACATGGTATCCAGTAACACCGACTCCATGATCGAACGTAAACCACGTGCACCGGTTTTACGTTCCTGCGCTTTACGGGCAATGGCTTTCAATGCGTCCTCGCGGAACTGAATCTCCACGCCTTCCATTTCAAACAACTTGGCATACTGCCGGGTCAGCGAATTCTTAGGTTCGCGGATAATCCGCACCAGCGCATCCAGATCCAGTTCATCCAGGGTAGCAATCATCGGCAGGCGGCCGACGAATTCCGGAATCAATCCGTATTTGACCAGGTCTTCTGGCTCCACCGCACGCAGGGTTTCGCCAACTTTTTGCTCGCTGTCCGGGCTTCTGACCTCTGCCGAGAAGCCAATACCGCTTTTCTCGGAGCGATCACGGATAATCTTGTCCAGGCCCGCAAATGCTCCACCACAGATAAACAGGATATTAGAGGTATCGACCTGCAGGAATTCCTGTTGCGGATGCTTTCTGCCGCCCTGAGGCGGAACGGAGGCAATTGTGCCCTCGATCAGCTTCAATAACGCCTGCTGTACGCCCTCACCGGACACATCGCGGGTAATGCTGGGGTTGTCAGACTTGCGCGAAATCTTGTCAATTTCATCGATATAAACGATACCGATCTGGGCTTTTTCCACATCATAGTCGCACTTCTGCAGTAGCTTCTGGATGATGTTTTCAACGTCCTCACCCACATAACCTGCTTCTGTGAGTGTAGTAGCGTCTGCAATAGTAAATGGCACATCGAGCAAGCGAGCCAGAGTTTCCGCCAGCAACGTTTTACCGGTTCCCGTGGGGCCAACCATGAGAATGTTGCTTTTGCTTAATTCGACCTCATCAGTGCCTTTGTCGTAGTTCAGGCGCTTGTAGTGATTATAAACGGCGACAGAAAGCACTTTTTTGGCCGCTTCCTGACCGATTACATATTCGTCGAGGGTATTCTTGATTTCTTCCGGAATTGGCAGCTTACGCGTAGTCGAGTCGGAGTCTTTCTCCTGGATCTCTTCGCGGATTATGTCGTTGCATAAATCCACGCACTCGTCACACACAAACACAGACGGCCCCGCAATAAGTTTGCGTACCTCGTGCTGGCTCTTGCCGCAGAAGGAACAATACAGCAACTTGCCGTTATCATCCCCTTTATTGTAACGATCATCTGACATTTGGGCTCTTTCTCAATACCTACGTGGAACTAATATCTGGTAATTCTATGATGTTCACCAGTGCCAAGGCACTTCAAACGCCAACCGGTAATAACAGGCAGCCCCACAATAGACCCAAGATTAATCTTCGAACCCATGGTGTTAACAACCCATGAACCCCTGTACATGCCTAAAATGAAGGCATTGGGGGGTATTTGCAAGTCCAGATTAAGCTTTTAGTCTGAACCTGAGCCCTGCTTATCTTTATTATCTACTCTTTGCTTGAATACTTTATCTACAAGCCCATATTCACAGGCCTCTTCGGCACTCATGAAGTTGTCGCGTTCGGTATCTCGCGCGATTTTTTCAATATCTTGTCCAGTATGATTTGCAAGTAATACATTAAGTCTTTCGCGTATCTTAATGATTTCATTAGCTTGTATTTCAATATCAGAGGCCTGCCCCTGAGCGCCACCGCTAGGTTGATGGATCATCATGCGGGAATGCGGTAGCGCCAGTCGTTTGCCTTTCGCCCCGCCAGCGAGCAATAGTGCTCCCATGCTGGCAGCCTGACCAATACACATAGTGCTTACGTCAGGCCGAATAAACTGCATGGTGTCGTAAACCGACAATCCGGCCGTCACCGACCCACCGGGTGAGTTGATATAAAGATGTATATCTTTATCCGGATTTTCAGACTCCAGGAATAACAGCTGAGCCACAATCAGATTGGCCATATGATCTTCAACTGGTCCAGTCGCAAAAATCACCCGGTCTTTGAGCAACCGAGAATAAATATCGTAGGAACGCTCGCCTCTGGCCGTTTGCTCGACAACGATGGGCACTAGTGCTGCGGTCGGTTCTACTTTGGATTGTGTCATCTACTGTTCCTTAATTTCCTGCCGTGGCAGGCATTGCTTAAATACCGCTATGCGCCGCCTTCGGAATCGTCAGCTGTTTGCTCAGGTGTGGAATCCTTGCGCGGTTCGGGCGCAATCGCTTCCTGGTACGGAACTGATTTTTCGGAGATCGTGGCACGCTCGATAATGAAATCAAACACCTGATCTTCCAGCACACCGCTCTCTATGCTTTCCAGTTGATCCTTGTTGCCGTAGTACCAGTTAACGACTTCCTCGGGTGATTCATAGGTCGACGCCAGTTCTTCAATGCGCTCTCTTACCTGAGCTGCATCAACCTTGATCGCCTCAATTTGAATGATCTCGCCCAGCACCAGGCCGAGAACCACTCTGCGACGCGCTTGCTCAGCAAATAGCTCATCCGGCAGCATGCTGCTGTCTATGTTCTGACCACCGCCCATTTGTTGTAGCGCCTGCTGGCGCAATTGCTGAACCTCTGCCGCGATGAGTGACTGCGGTATGGTGAAATCAACTTTCTCAACCAGCGCATCCATGATCGCGTTCTTCAGTTTATTGCGCGTGGCAGTTTTCAGCTCACGCTTCATGTTGCTGGCGACTTCAGTTCTAAATGCTTCTTCACCACCTTCATCAACACCGAAACTGGCGTAGAATTCCTCGTTTAATTCTGGCAACACCTGTTCATTCACTGAATTGATCTTGATGCCGAATTCCACTTCTTGCCCAGCCAAGTCGGCATTGTGGTATTCCTCCGGAAAACTCAATGGAAGGGTAAATTCATCGCCAGCCACTTTACCCTGCATGCCCGCTTCAAAGCCGGAAATCATGCGCTCAGAACCCAGTACGACACTGCTACCTTCAGCCTTGCCGCCTGCAAATTCTTCACCGTCCTTCTTGCCAACATAGTCGATATTCACCATATCTCCATCAGCCGCCGGACGGTCGGCAACTTCCCAGGATTGCCTCTGGGTTCGCAGGGTCTCAATCATCTCATCGATATCACTATCCGTGACGTCTGCTACCACTCGCTCGACTGCTACCTTTGAAAAATCAGGCAGTTCCACTTCTGGATAAACCTCAAATGTAGCCGTGAATTCCAGATCGGCCGATTCATCTTCCAGCCTATTGGGTTCGATTTGAGGTTGACCAGCGGGTTTCAGATTTTCCTGATTAAGGGCTTCGAAGTAAGTCTGGTTCATGAGCTCGTTGATCACTTCCATGCGGACTTCTTTGCCAAACTTGCTCTTAATCACCTTGAAAGGCACCTTGCCTTTTCTGAAACCATTGAGGCGGATGCTCCTTGCAGTTTGCTGGAGACGTGCAGTAACTGCCGTGTCTACTTGCTCACGCGGCACAGCCACCGTCATTTTTCTTTCAAGTCCTTGAGTCGTTTCCACTGAAACTTGCATGCTATACCTCTTCAATCACGGAGCAATCAGCCCGTGATGATGTTGCTTCGATAAAAATAATTATGATCTGTTTCTGGGATCCCGCGTCGCCAATATGGAATATAGAGCCTGTCGGTATTGGCTGAACCTCAATAAATTCAACGGCTTAACTGAGATCGAGGATTCGCGAAGGTCGCGATTTTCCCATATCGCCATGGCACATTCAATCATCCCACCAATAAGGTTTTGTGTCTGGCAACAGCGTCGCTTCCATCACGGTTTAATTGAATCATCACCAGGTAACTCAACGCCACTCAAAAATCTCTCGAACCCTGAAAACTTCAGTGGCGAATTGCGAAGGATGGCAGCATGAAATTTATCCAGGGCTGGGAGAAGAAGATTTTCGCTTGTTTAAAAAATGGTCAATTAAAAAATTTTCCACCATTAAGATTGCTTCGTATCTCATTGGCAGTGTTTACAAATTGCAATCACACGGTTTTTCAAAACAGCCAGTAAACTCATGTTTTGCAACATCTTTCCCACCACAGTCCAGTCTCTCACTGCAGTCACAACTTTTTTTCTATGGCATATTTTTTGCGCTCTTTTCAATCACCAATTCTCGTATAAAATTTTGGTCACTCGCTAGCTTAAGGTTGCCCCTTTGCTTTTTGCAGATGTGACGTTATAGTCCATGGCAACCTTAAGCTAGCGGAGACCATTTGGTCTCTTCCTTACAACAGCTTTCATCTACATAAAAATAAGAAGCTATGTCGCAATTCCCTTTCGAAAAATCTTCAGACGCCAACCTCCAGGATCAAAACGATATGCTGTTTACTCATGAAGATCTCTGGTATTTCAAAACGCGGGAAGGCGAAAATATTGGACCTTTTCGCTATCGATCCGAAGCTCAGAGCAATCTGGAGCAATTCCTTGCGAATCTGGAACAACGCCTCAAGTAATACTTCCGACCTTTCATTGAAGCCTGCATTTTCCTGTTAAGGAAAAGCCCGGACTGCCAAGCAACCTATCGCCAAGACACTGGCTACTGGGGTAACATGGCTTATCCTTTCGTTCAGCATGCATGCTGTCATGAATTCTTTTGCCAATACTCAGCACTCGATAACAATCGGTTACGGGCCCGGGTTCGCCAAGAGCGAAATCTGGAAGGACATCAATTCCAAATTGATCATCCCGACCGAAATAGTCTCGACAGCAGCTGCCAAACGCTATAACCCTGGCCTGATTCTGCTGGACCATCACCTTCTGCGCGAAATGCCGCTTGAAAAATGGCGCGAAGAATTCCCCGGCGCTATCTATCTGGCTACCGAATCAATGGATGAGGATGTCGACCTTATTCTGTCCAATAATCTGCCATACAAGCAAACTTGCAAAATGCTTGAGATGGCCTGTTATCAATGGGTGACCAAGAATGAGAAGGCAGAGCGCGCCCATCTGCAGGAATCATCGGGCCGCTACCTGAAGAAGCTCGCCGAAATCGGCATTTCTCTGTCATCTGAAGATGATCTGATCACCTTGCTGCGCAAGATATTGAGTGAAGGTCAGAATATCGCCTGTTGTGACGCTGCATCACTTTTCCTGATGAACGAACTTACACACGACCGGCGCGAGCTGGTATTCAAGCTGACTCAAAATGATTCGATGGACTTCCCATTTGAAGAGCAAACGGTGGCATTGGACCATGATTCTATTGCCGGGCATGTAGCTCTGACCGGCCAAGAGCTGAATATTCATGACGCCTATTTGGTTCCACAGAATGAATCTTATGTTTTTAACAAATCATTTGACCGAAAAACTGGCTACCGAACCAAATCGGTTATTGCAATTCCGTTAAAAGACAAGCAGAAAGAAGTAATTGGCGTCCTGGAGTTCATCAACAAGAAAAAGGCCCGGTCTCTGAAGATAACTGACGAAAAATCCGCCAATGCATATACTGAGGCATTCGAGGGGGACACCAACATCCTGCTCCAGGCACTAGCCAGCCAGGCCGGTATTGCAATCGAAAATACCATTCTCTATAACGACATCAAAAACCTCTTCGAAGGTTTCGTGAACGCTTCAGTCTCAGCAATTGAACAACGCGACCCAACCACTAGCGGCCACTCATTCAGAGTCGCGGATCTGTGTGTAGGGTTAGCTGCGTCTGTATCGCAATCCAATCTAACTCGATTGCGCGATATTCGTTTCAACGACACCGAAGTCATGGAATTAAAGTATGCCGCTTTGTTACATGATTTTGGCAAAGTCGGTGTGCGCGAATCGGTGCTCGTGAAGGAAAAGAAACTCACTGCAGGTAGTCTGGAAAATATTAACTATCGCATTCAACTGGCTCAGGAAAAACTCCGTACAAAAGCTTTAAACCGACAATTACTACTGCACCAAAATGGTCGTGTTAATGATGCCGAGATACAGGAAATCAATGCAGAACTGAAAAATGATCTGCAACTACTCAACGAATTCTATCAGTCTATTGTTGAGCTTAATGAGCCCTCTGTGCTGAAGCAGGATAACCGCGACATGCTCGAACGCATTAGTGCGTATCGACTGAGTCAGGATGACGATCTCACTATCATTTCTCAAAATGAATTCAAATTGTTGACCATATCTAGGGGTAGCCTTTCTCCTGAAGAGCGCAAAGAAATCGAATCTCATGTAGTACATACACAAAATTTTCTGGAGCATATTCCCTGGACCAAGGAACTAGGCAACATCCCCAGCATCGCTGCTGCGCATCATGAAAAACTGGACGGCAGCGGCTACCCTTATGGTATGTCCGCTGCAGAGATACCAACCCAATCAAAGATTATGACGATCTGCGATATCTATGACGCCCTTACAGCTTCAGACCGCCCTTACAAGCCAGCAATGAATATGGAACGGGCAATCGATATTCTCAAGGATGAATCCCAGAAAGGATTACTGGATGGGGACCTTGTAGAAGTCTTTATCGATGCGCAGGTATTTCAGTGCATAAATGCCGAAAACCTGCCCGGTGAAAACACTGGCACTGGCTATAGCCACCATCCCTGCGACGTCGATTTGCACAAACACTAAAACGGCTATTTCAAGCCGCAGTAGCAGGTTTCACCAGCGAGCTGCGCAGGCGTGAGAAGATATCATCCATACGCTGCAGGAAGAAGAAGTGGCCGGCATTCGGGATACGGTGCAGACTCGCTCTCGGCGCATGAGAGACCAGGTACTCACAATCAGATCGCATGGTCAGGCGATCTGCCGCCCCCCGCCAAACTATTATCGGAACTTCCAGTTCCTGTAGACTAAATTCCAGCTTGCGGTAACAGGTTGCAAGGTCTTGTGCTATTCCCTTATATCCGTATCGCTGCGCCTCTTGCTGATCCAATTGCAGCAATTGAAGCACCCTGGGGTCATCCATCGCCTTGTGATCGCAGGGTCCGAGATATTCCCTTAACCGCCCTAACATCTTTTCCGGCGAATGCGAAAACACACCATGACTCAGGCGCAGTGAATAATCGATGCATGCCGGAGTAAAGCGGTTTATCAGAGTGTTGACCGCACTATGTTCAGTACTTTCATTGAAAACATTACCAGGCACACCACCAATGCATATTTGCTGCGCAACGCGCCGAGGTGCCAGGTGAGCCAATGTCACTGCGAAAATGCCTCCCGCACCCAGCGACATTGTACAAAAGCGGTCCAACTTCAAAAAATCGGCCAGAAGCAAAAGTTGTTGGCAATACTCTACAGTGCTGCTGTAGCGAAAATAGTCAGATTGCCCGATGCCAGGCCGATCTATTGCAATAAGGCGAAACCCATGCCGTTTGGCGCAGGTATGGAAAAATGCCGCCTCGATTCGGGAACTGCCGCTATTAGGGAAAAATAATGCCGGAAAGCCGTCTTTCGTACCAAATTCTTCCCTGGCCAGGTTGATCCCGTTGGGCAGTTCGAAACCTGACGCGCCGCGGCTGGTTTTAGTTAAACCGCCAGGGCTGGCAGCAACTCGCAGGGTGCTTGACTGTTCCGGTATTAATCGGTTAAGAGCCGGGCCATTCAGCATTTGCGGTCCTTCCTGGGTTGACAGGGCGACAATGATCTTCATAATACGTGGGAATATTTCCCACGTCAATCAGTCGCTTCGTAACATCCTGGTGTTGGCAAGCGAGATCAGAGAGTTGGTTATACTGCGTTCATGAGCACTGAATCCAATAATCCCGGATCGCCCCCACCAGCGCTGTTGTCAGCCACGGAGAAGCTGCTGCGCCCACTGGTACGCCTGCTTATTTCCTTTCAAATCACATTCCCGATACTGGCTAATTTGCTGAAATCAATATATGTGGATGTGGCAGATGAAGATTTTCGCCTTGCAGGTAAGCGCCAATCCGACAGCCGTATTAATTTGCTGACAGGTATTCATCGTAAAGATGTAAAGCGCCTGCGCGCAGAATCACCCCAAGCCCCCTCCCATCCCGAGAATGTACCGACAGGCGCACGCATAGTCAGTGAATGGCTAGGTAACCCTGACTACCTGGACAGTGCAGGCAAACCTGTGGCACTTCCCTTCAAGGCAGAAGATCCGGGCTCACCGGACTTCGCACGTCTGGTGGAGTCTGTGGTGAAACAGGATATTCGACCCCGGGTCATCCTTGATGAATGGATACAACTCGGTGTGGCGACCCTGAAAGAAGACTTGATCGTACTCAATAGCGGTGCATTTACACCCAAGCATGGGATGGATGAAAAGCTGTACTTTTTTGGGAAAAATACCCAGGATCATCTCGCTGCCAGTTCTCACAATATTTTGGGTGGAGACCGCCCATTTTTCGATCGAAGTGTTTATTATGACAAACTGACGGCAAGCTCAGTTATAGAGCTAGAAAAACTGGCCGATTCACTGGGAATGGACGCCCTGACAACCCTGAATAAAAAGGCACGGGAATTGCAAAAATCAGATCAGAGCAATACAGACTCCGTATATCGCATAAACTTCGGTGTTTTCAACTACAACAATTTGCGCAAACCAGATTCAGAATAGCTAATCGACAATCAACACAATGAATAGCACGCATGATTAAGGTACTCGAGCAACAATCCCGGTCGCAGAAACTCGGCTTGCTAATGGCCCTGTTGTTGCTACTGGTGGCGCTCTGGAATTATTCGAACAGTACCGGCATCGCGCGTGGCGGTGAGGAAGATGAAGGTAGTGGTCTCGGAGGGACCGGCCGCATGGCAGTGCCAGGCAATGAGAGCGGTTTCGGTGGCACCGGACTTCGCCCCTTCCTTGGTCTCAATGAACAACAGGAACTCGAAGTCCTCTTCGATCCTGTGCAGCGTGATAAATCCATAAGCAATTTAGCGGCAAGCAACACCCATGTCGTACCCGCAGAATTAATTGAGGATGCCCCACTGCCTCCTCCAGTGAGAGTGATTGCAGACAGGAATCTTACGCGTGATTCTGCAGAAATCTCTATTGCCGAAGCAACACAATACGAACTAACGAGCGACGCATTAATACTGGCGCGCTTGCGCGAAGAAATTTCAACTGTGGATACCGTTCCTGCTCGTACGATAGAGAAGACTCAGGCATCAACCCCCCTGCCCCCGATTGAACACGCAAGAGATATTGACCGACAAACACAAACGGCAGAAGTGTCCTGGGCAGACCTCGCCAGGCTATTGCAGGATGGTCAGCCAAATGCGACAGAGGCCCAGCTGGCAAGTTCTACAGAAGATACGGACCGTATTGCCAGACCAGATCGAATCAAACGCCCTGAGTTACCCCCGGTGCAAAGAATCAGGCCAGTGCAGCGCGCCGCTATCCTGCCGCCACGCATTAAGCCCCTGAAACTCTAAGCTTGCCGTTCACCAGCGGTAACTAAACTGACCCAGCACCGAGTAATCGGCGCTCGCGTCGGTAAAACCCCAAACAGCCAGACCGGTAAATTCCCAGCGCTCAGAGAGTCGCCAGTAAAAATAAGGAATTAGCTCATGGGATTCCGCAGTGAAACTGGATACGGCTTCCCGAAAATCGTAATAGAACCCGGCACTGAGCACCTCGTTCAGATTTCGGGCGAACCCCAATTGCGCAAATGCTGAGTTTTGTAATTCCGGATAGAGTCTTGTGTTCCCTCTAAAAGTGTAACCTGCAGTGGCGAAAACTAGGTTGTCCCCCAGCCCCTGAGCCAGATCGATCTGCAGGCTGTAATCAGTTTTTCCTGTCCCCAGGCCGCGAGCTTCATCCGCTGTTGGCAGCTTCACATCGAAACGCAGATCAATAAATGGGCCGGAATCATTGTTGGCCGGGAGATGGTAAATCGCTGAGGCTACCAGATCGCCCAAGCCGGTTTCAGAAGTGTGTTCCGCACTGCCGACGGCTCTTGTCACCCCACCGATATTGACCAGGGCATTGCCAAGTCCGCTAACGCGTAACGTCGGGACAGTAAATTGAAATGTCCAGTCCTCCCGGGACGCCTCATAGCTCAATGGCAGATAGACGATTTCCGTAGTCTCCCCTTCACCGTAGTCGCCGCTGCTGTAGAAACCGCCAAGGTGTAAAGCATGTCCCCATGGCGCAGGCTCCTGTGCCAGCGCAGTAATTGGCCAGTACAGAGTAACGAAAGTGAGCAAACCAATGCACTTGCTATACAAAGCAGTTGGTATCTGGAGTTCTGATAATTTCACATTTACCGTTCTAAGTAGTTCTGAATAACTGCGCTCTTCAAGTTTGAGTTGCAATTTTTGCTCTATGACATACTGACAGCAGTGACACAATGATGGAACCCGCAATGATTGACATTCCAGGTGTGCTTTTAACTCAAATCCGATGCGTTCTCGCCCCATTCAAGTGCACCTGAATTTGAACTGGTTCTCGATTTTCATTAACCAACCACAATTAGCAATGGCAGGAAGAGTTTTCTCACGTAAAGTAAGACAGACAGCCTGATTTTGATACAATAATTTGGTCTCAAGGCGGCGTAATCCCTGATTCTCGTGTTTGTTGTACCGGGTAATTCGTTGCACACAAAAACCTAATGAGAAATTAATATGAAAAAATCGGGTCTGTGGGTCGTATTACTAGCGGCCAGTATTTCGCAAGCTATTGTTTTTGCTCAGGAAATCGAATCTCCAAATGCCGAAATGGATAGACTGATAACAGCTGGTGAGTACGAAGAGGCCTACCTCCTGGCCCGGGCATCCCTTGAAGAATGGGAAGGCGACCCGCAATTTGATTTTCTCTACGGATTGGCAGCCCTTGAATCTGGTGAAGCCAATGAATCTGTTTTTGCCTTTGAACGAACTGCTGCCACCACGAATGATCGAGTCCTGCGCGGCCGAGCACGGCTGGAACTGGCTCGCGCCTATTTCCTGACCAATAACCTCACCGCATCGGAAAATCTGTTTAATGAGGTCCTCGCTACCAATCCTCCCGCCAATGTGCAGCAAAACATCCAGGCCTTTTTGCAGCTAATAGACGCACGGCGAGAAACCCAGGCTCCCACGTGGACCGGCACAATCAGTTCGGTTATCGGGTCAGATGACAATATCAACAGCGCCACGAGCAACAGCTTGATAGATACCCCGCTAATTGGTGAGATCGAACTCGACCCGAATGGTCAGGAAACCGATGACAGCTTTATGAATACGACACTGCGGGTGGCATACAACTACCCATTCACGCGCAATCGCTCCATCGGCGCCAATGTGAGCCTTGTGCATCTGGATAATTTCTCTACCGATCAATTCGATATAGATAGCCTCCGCGGCGCTGTCAACTATAACTGGGGTAACCAGGTAAACCGTTTCAGGCACGGCATCTCGTTTACCCAGGTAAACCTTGACGGCGACGGCTTTCAGGATTCAACCGCCCTCAATTCCTCATGGCAGCGCGCCGGTGATAGTGGCTGGTATCAATCACTTTCTGCCTCTTACAGCCAGATTCGCTACGATACTAGTAACGGGCGCCCTTCGAGCGACCTGCGTGATGTTAACCAGATTTTATTCACGGCTGGCCTCACGAATATCTCCGGCCCAGCTACCCACACCTTTAATCTCTATCATGCCGATGAAGACCCGGAGAACCCGAATGGCGGCAAACATAATGGTCGTAATTTCACCGGACTGGCCTACAGTTTTCTCTATCGGGTAACTGGTGAACATACCGCTTTCGTCAGAGCCACACTGCAGGATGTTGAGCACGACAGCGAGCATCCTGTGTTTTTCAACACGACTCGAAATGACGATCAGGAATCCATCACCACCGGTTGGTTCTGGCAGATCCAACGCAGTCTGACGATCACTGCTGAAGCTACTTATACAGATAACAGCAGCAATATTCCGCTGTTTGATTATTCCCGATTTAAATATCAGGCGGGCATACGCTACCAGTTCTGACTCACGCAACAGGCAGAGTACGGACAAAGACTATGCGACTAAGATCCCAGCGCTTTATCAATAAAATCTGTTACTACTACTTTCTGCTTTGTGTTGCTGTTTACTCGCCTGCCAATTTTGCTGCCGAGGAGAATATAGCCGGGCGCGTCATAGCAACTCGGGGAGCCGTCGAGGCTATTGATCTAGGCGGCTCTTCGAGACAACTCGCTCGTCGGTCTACAGTAAATGTTGGAGATACCATTCGAACTGGAGATGGTGCGTTCGCGCAATTGCGCATGCAAGATGGCGCAATTATTTCTCTTCAGGAATTTACTCGATTCGAAATCGTCGAATACACGTATGAACAAAACCCTACAAGCGATGTATCTGCCTTAAGGTTATTACATGGGGGATTCAGAACCATAACAGGCGCCATCGGGGAACAGAATCCCGATGCCTACTCAGTTGAAGCAGAATTTGCGACGCTTGGTATTCGCGGCACGGACTTCTCCGTTGTTATCCCCTTACAGCTCGACCCTGCCGGCAACCCTGTCCTTGATGGTGCTGGCAACCCGATCCCCCTCGACCAAGTCTATGCCGGTATCTTTGAAGGCACTGCTGATGTCTCGACCCTTGCCGGCGCACTCGGCATTGGTGTGGGACAGGACTTTGATTACGTCGCCGTCTTCCCGAACCAGCCTCCTGTAGGTCTGACACTGCAACCTGGACAATTGGGCGTAGTCGCTACTCTCACAGTAACGATTCCTGATGATGACGGTGCTGACGACGACCCAGATAACAATGGTGCTGCTGGTGGCGGCAATGGTAACGCAGGTGGCGCTGCTGGCGGCGGTAATACAGGTGGCGGTGGCAATGCTGGTGGCGCAGGTGATGGTGGCAACGGCGGCGGAACCGACGACGATGGAACATTTACGGGCTTTGCCAACATAAACAACTCCCCAGAACCCACACCGGTTGACCTGGAGGCAACGACAGGATTTGACGCATCCGGTATCGAGGTTGGTCAGGAAACCAATGGCATTCAGACAAACCCGAATGAAACCAGCGGCGATGGCACTATTGACTGCGCAATAAACTCCAACAATCCAGTTTGCCGACCTGAAGATGATGAACCGGAACCTGAGCCAGAGCCTGAACCAGAACCTGAGCCTGAACCAGAACCAGAGCCTGAGCCTGAGGCTGAACCAGAACCTGAGCCTGAGCCCGAACCAGAGCCTGAAC
>Ga0181587_10000237_pt1 | contig 44094 bp, 42 predicted proteins | sample 071ome_27_FD_132463 | JGI IMG/M metagenome (GOLD analysis project Ga0181587, IMG submission 132463) | Coastal salt marsh microbial communities from the Groves Creek Marsh, Skidaway Island, Georgia - 071409AT metaG (megahit assembly) | ecosystem: Environmental > Aquatic > Marine > Intertidal... | reverse complement strand
TACAAAATATGTGACTGGTCAACAGTTAGCAATCGAAGTTTTTGTCAGCCTTGGAATTCTGCGGAAAAACTCTATATAATCCGCAAGTGATTGAGGCAGGATGCCGTGCCTTTTATGCGGCGTGAGGCGGGGCCGGCAGGCGGCTTCGGCGAATGGAGGAAGACAGAAAATGGCAGCACAGGACGCTGCGGCGGCGGGGGCAGAAGAGCCGATCCGTTTCGACACGAGCCCTGACCGGTACCGCCACTGGAAGCTGACGATTGACGGCAATGTCGCGACGCTGGCGATGGATGTCGACGAATCGGCGACGCTGAAGCCCGGCTACGAGCTCAAGCTGAACTCCTACGATCTCGGGGTCGATATCGAGCTGTACGACGCGATACAGCGTCTGCGCTTCGAGCACCCCGAAGTCGGCGCGGTCGTCCTGCGGTCGAACAAGCCCAACGTGTTCTGCGCCGGGGCGAATATCCGGATGCTGGGCATGTCGACCCACGACCACAAGGTCAATTTCTGCAAGTTCACCAACGAGACGCGCAACGGGATCGAGGACGCGACAGAGCATTCGCACCAGACCTATATCTGCGCGATCAACGGGGCGGCGGCCGGCGGCGGGTACGAACTGGCGCTGGCGACGGATCACATCATGCTGATCGATGATGGATCCTCGACCGTGTCGTTGCCCGAATTGCCGCTTCTTGCCGTGCTGCCGGGCACCGGCGGGCTGACGCGGCTGGTCGACAAGCGCAAGGTGCGACACGACCGCGCCGATTTCTTCTGCACGACGTCCGAAGGGCTGCGCGGGAAGCGGGCCGTCGACTGGAATATCATCGACGAAAGCGTGCCGAAATCGCGCTTCGAGGACGCGGTGGCCGAGCGGGCGCAGGAATTCGCTGCGAAATCCGACCGGCCTGTGGATGCGAAGGGCGTCGAACTGACGCCGCTCAATGTCAGCATCGACGGCGATGCGATCGAATACGACCATGTTTCCATCGCGATCGACCGCGGGCAGAACGTCGCGGAATTCACAATTTCCGGCCCGGCCGATGCGCCGCCCGCCGATGCCGCCGGCGTGGCGGAGCAGGGCGTCGCCTTCTGGCCGTTTGCGCTGGCGCGCGAGCTTGACGCCGCGATCATGCATTTGCGCGTCAACGAAGGAGAAATCGGCACCTGGGTGTTCCGGACGAAGGGCGACGGCGCGATGGTCGCCGCCTGTGACGAACTGCTGGAGCGCGAGGCCGGCGACTGGCTGGTGCGCGAGATCACGCTCTATCTCAAGCGGACGCTCAAGCGCGTCGATGTGTCCTCGCGCAGCCTGATCGCGCTGATAGAGCCGGGCAGCTGCTTTGCCGGCACGCTGCTGGAGCTCGTGCTGATTGCCGACCGGTCCTACATGCTGGACGGGCCGCTGGAGGGCTCGAACCTGCCGGATGCGACCGTAACGCTGACGGGAATGAATTTCGGCCCATACCCGATGGGGAACGGGCTGACGCGGCTGGAAACGCGTCTGCTGGGCGAACCGGACCGGGTCACGGACGCAAAGAAGGAAATCGGCGCGGCGCTCGACGCACAGGCCGCCGACGATCTCGGACTCGTCACCTTCATTCCCGACGATATCGACTGGGAAGACGAAGTCCGCATCGCCATCGAGGAACGCGCCTCGTTCTCGCCCGACGGGCTGATCGGAATGGAAGCCAATCTGCGCTTCGCCGGGCCGGAAACGATGGAAACCAAGATTTTCGGCCGGCTCAGCGCGTGGCAGAACTGGATCTTCCAGCGCCCGAACGCCGCCGGCGAACAGGGCGCGCTCAAGCGCTACGGCACCGGACAGCGAAGCCAGTTTGACAGGAAGAGGGTCTGACCATGTCGATCGATCTCACGGCCCGCATACCGAACAATGTCGATCTCGGCGACGACCGCCGCCTGCAGCGCGCGCTGGAAGGCTGGCAGCCCAGCTTCCTCGACTGGTGGAAGGATCTCGGCCCCGACGGCACGCTGGATTTCGATGTCTATCTGCGTACCGCGATCAGCGTGGATTCCGACGGATGGGCCAATTTCGGCTACGTCAAAATGCCGGAATATCGATGGGGTATCTTCCTGGCGGAGCCGGAGCCGGGCCGTACCATCGGTTTCGGCGAAAACAGGGGCGCGCCGGTATGGAACGAGGTTCCGGGCGAGCATCGCTCGACATTGCGCCGCCTGATCGTGACCCAGGGCGATACCGAGCCTGCCTCGGTCGAACAGCAGCGGCTGCTCGGCCTGACCTGCCCATCGCTCTACGATCTCCGCAACCTGTTCCAGGTCAACGTGGAGGAGGGGCGGCATCTCTGGGCGATGGTCTATCTGCTGCATGCCTATTTCGGCCGCGACGGGCGCGAGGAAGCCGAAGCGATGCTGGAGCGCCATTCCGGCGATCCCGACAAGCCGCGCATTCTCGGCGCCTTCAACGAAAAGACGCCGGACTGGCTGGCCTATTTCATGTTTACCTATTTCACCGACCGCGACGGGAAGTTCCAGCTCGGCTCACTGGCGGAATCCGGCTTCGATCCGCTGGCGCGCACCTGCCGCTTCATGCTGACCGAGGAAGGCCACCACATGTTCATCGGCACGACCGGCATTCAGCGCGTCGTGACGCGGACGCTTGAGGTGATGAAGGAGATCAGGTCGGAAGAACCCGACAAGGTCCGTGCGGCGGGCGCCATCGATCTGCCGACCATACAGCGCTACCTGAATTTCCATTACAGCGTGTCGCTCGACCTGTTCGGGCAGGAGCTTTCGACCAACGCGGCGAATTACTACACGGCGGGTCTAAAGGGCCGGTTCGAGGAAAGCAGGAACGAGGACGATCACGTCCTGTCGGATGACAGCTATAACGTGACGCTTCTGGAAAACAACGAAATCCGCGAGATCGAGCAGAACAGGCTGCTTGCCGTCAACGAGCGGCTGCGGGACGATTACATCGCCGACTGCCAGCTCGGCGTGACGCGCTGGAGCAAGATCATCAAAAAGGCCGGCGTCGATTTCGAACTTGCCCTGCCGCATCGCGGGTTCAACCGCCATATTGGCTCGTTCGCCGGCGCCCGCATCTCGCCCTCGGGCAAGGTGCTGACCGAGGCGGAATGGACCAAACATTCGACGGAATGGCTGCCGTCGCAGGCGGATCGCGAATTCGTCCTTTCGCTGATGACGAAGCCCGTCACCGAACCCGGCAAGTTCGCTGGCTGGGTCGCCCCTCCGGGCCGCGGCATCGACGGCAAGCCGCTCGATTTCGAGTATGTGAAATTCCACTGACGGAACCGTCAGGGACGACAGAAAAAGGGGCGGGTCTGAATCCCGCCCCTTTATTTTTTTATCCCGTTTTCGGGGTGCCTGATCAGCCGGAAACGGCATCCGCCAGGGCTTTGCCGGGCTTGAACTTCGCCACCGTCTTCGCGGGAATCTGAATTTCCTCGTTGGTCCGCGGGTTCCGGCCGGTACGGGCGGGCCTTTGGCTGACGGAGAAGGTGCCGAAACCGACAAGGGTGGCTTTGTCTCCGTCTTTCAGGGCGTTGGCAATTCCGTCAAGGCACCCGTCGAGCGCCTTCGCCGCCTGGGCGTTGGAAATACCGGCGCTGGCGGCCATGATGTTTACAAGATCTGCTTTGTTCATGTTGATATCCTTCCTCGGACATGCACGCGAAAAGCGGACGCAGACAGGGTTTGTGCGCGGCCACTCGCGTTTATGCGGCCGAATCGGGAAATTTGTACAGCCACGCCAGATCCTCCTGGGAGGCTTACCGGTCGCCCTGGACGATCTCCAGCGCCTGGCGGTCATAGAGCGCATACAGCAGATCGAGGTGATTGCGCAGGGCAGGCGTTCCATATGCGGTGACCGTTTTTTCTGTCATCAGGTTCAGGAAAATGGCCAGGGCGGCATTGTCGATGTCAAAGGTTTCTCCATCAAAGCCAAGGCTGTAGGTCTTCCCCGCCGCCGATGCGGCGGGTAACGGGGTAAGCGCAAATTTTACCGAGGCGGGTTTAACCAGCCCGCCGCCGGCCTGCAGGGCCGTGGCGAATTCGCGTGGATCGAGCAGATCGTCGCGTTCCCCATACCCGCCCGGGTCTTCACCGGTTGAGGCGCTGAAAAACGATGCCAGCCACTCGGAAAAGGCAGGCGTTCCCAAAGAGTCGTTGAGATGATCGCGTAGCGTCCTGACGGCATTGGCGGAAAGCAGAAAACCAGCGCTGTCCGGCCCCAGCCCGTCGCCCGTATATCGGAGATCGAGCGTCTCATGGCTGGCGAGGTACAGGCCGTAGGCGTCATACAGCTCTGACAGTTTCGGTCCGAGGAACCCGACGGAAAAGGTCAGCGCGTCTTCCAGCGTGGTGCCTTCGTGCGCGAAATGGAGCGGCACATAGAGAACGTCGCCTGACGTGACGTCAACTACATCGCCTTCAACGGGCTCTTTCAGGATCTTGAGGTCGAGCCCGTCGATATAGTCCTCCTCGAACACGGGCTCATGGCCAATGGTCCAGCGGCGCCTGCCCTGGCCCTGCACAAGAAAGACGTGATAGCTGTCGACATGGCCGCCGATGGTGCCGCCCTCGGTGGAAAAGCTGACCATGATGTCGTCCATCAGCCATCGCGGCGCAAAACTGAACGCCCGCAGCAGGTCAGCGGTGTCGGGATGGAACTGTTCCACGTTCTGGACCAGCAGGCTCCAGGGCGGTTGTCCGCTGGTGGCGAAATCGTCCTCGGTAAACGGCCCAAATCGGCAGGCCCAGTCTTTCCGGGAGACCATGCGGGAGCGCACGGTTTCCTCCATGGACAGCCCGGCGAGTTCGTCCGGGGTGATCAACCGGTCCATCGCGGCCCGATCGACGGCATCCCGCACAAGGAACGGCTTCCTGTTCCAGTAAAGCGCATAGAAATCCGCCACGGACGGCAAGCTTTCGAGAGTGGCGAGAGAAGAAGACATCACGCGATCCGGTGTTGTTCCAAATGGACAATCAATCAGGCAGTTCGCGGTTCTGCCCACTCAATCCCGATATTTATACAGCCACGCCATTCCCTGATAGGCCGCTTCCGGGTCGCGACCTCCCAGCGCCATGTTGCGAAGCTCGCGGACCACGCCGGCGGCATGATAGATGTCGCCGTAATAGCGTGCCGTGGTCTGCACCCGTCCGGTACGCAGATAGCGCATCTCCGGATATTCCTGGAACGTCTTTTCGATATCGCCATTATTGGCGCTAAGCGTATCGGCAATACACACCGCGTCTTCCATCGCCATGCCCGCGCCGGCGGCCAGATATTGCAGCATCGGATGCGCCGCATCGCCCAGCAGCGTCACGCGACCCTTCGACCATTCGCGCACCGGCAGCCGGTCGCACAGCACCCACATGCGCCAGGTCTCGATCTTGTCCAGCAGCGCCTGGACCTCGGGCGCGGTGCCTGCGAACCGTTTGAACAGCTCCTCCGGATCGCCTTCGCTGTCCCACCCCTCGACATAGCGGTCGCTGTGGAACACGGCGACGATGTTGAACAGCTCGCCCCGGCGTAGCTTGTAATGCACCAGGTGGTTCTTCGGCCCCGCCCACAGCACCACCTCGTTCATGTATTTTTCGAGGATGTCCGGCACGTCGTCGATCGGCAGCACGGCGCGATAGGCGATATGGCCGGACACGATGGGATCGCCGTCGTCGACAATGGTCGGGCGGATCTTCGACCAGAGTCCGTCGGCGCCGACCAGCGCAGCGCCGTCGACGGTTCCGCCGGATTCGGTTTCCACCGAGACGGAGTCGCCTTTGTCGGTATAGCCCAGCACGCGCGTATTCGCGCGGAGATCTATCAGGTCCGGCATAGACCGGCAGGCATTCAGCAGCACGGTATGCAGGTCGGCGCGGTGGATCACGCCGTACGGGCCGCCGAAATAATCGCGGTAGGCATCGCCGGTCGGGATGCGCGTGATTTCCTCTCCGGTCACGCTGTCCATCATGATCATGTTGTCAGGATAGAACGCGATATCGCGCATTTCGGGGCGCACCTGCAGCCGCTCGAACATGCGGTCGACATTGGGGCCGAGCTGGATGCCGGCGCCGATTTCGCCGAATTCCGGCGCCTGTTCGAGAACGATGCTGGAAAGTCCATTCAGCGCCAGAGCCCGCGCCAGCGCAAGCCCGCCAATGCCACCGCCCGCAATGATAATCGGGCCTCCAAGATCGATATCGCTCATGGTTCCTTCAAGCCGTCCTGTGTTCTAATCTCTGCCTGAACGGCATAATAGGGGAAACCGGCGCGCGGTCGAAGCGTCGGGGAGACGAATAACAGCAGACGAGGCAGAAATTGGCGGAAAACAGCGTAACGGTCGTTTCGGCGTCCGGTCAGGCCACGATAGAATTTTCCGGGAGTTTCAACGTCGCGGTCCCCTTTATCGATCGGCATCTCGATGAAGGGCGTGGTGCGAAGGCCGCCATCGTCGGCGCGTTCGGCGAGGTGACCTATGCGCAGCTTGCCGAACGGGTGAACCGCTGCGGAAATGCGCTTGTCGGGCTCGGCCTCAATCCGGGCGCGCGGGTGGTCATGATGATCAAGGACTGCCCGGAATTTTTCTATGTCTTCTGGGGCGCAATCAAGGCGGGCTTCGTACCGGTGCCCCTCAACACGCTGCTGCGCCAGGACGACTACCAGTTCATGGTCGAGGATTCCGGCTGCGAGGCGGTTATTTATTCCGCCGAGTTCGCCGGCGAGGTCGAACCGGCGGTAAAGGGCGCGTCGCCGGGACCGAAGCATGTGCTGCTGGCCGAGGGCGAAGGTTCGGTCTCCGCGCTGATGGACAGCGCAGCGGTGGCGCTCGACGCGGCGCCGGCCGCTCCGACCGACGACTGTTTCTGGCTCTACTCATCCGGTTCGACCGGCCGGCCCAAGGGGACGGTTCATTCCCACAGGGACATACCGGTTTCGGCGATCAATTACGCGGTCGGCGCGCTCGGGCTCGCGGAAGACGACATCTGTTTCTCGGCTGCAAAGCTGTTTTTCGCGTACGGGCTGGGCAATTCGATGAATTTTGTCCTCTGGGTCGGCGCGACGGCGGTGCTGGACGCGCGCCCGCCCAGCCCGGCAATGACGTTCGAGGTGATCGAGGCGTTCAGACCGACGTTTTATTACGGCGTACCGACGCTCTACGCCGCGCAATTGCGTGCGATGGAAGAGTCCATGCCGGACATGTCGTCGCTGCGCTGCTATGTCTCCGCCGGCGAGGCCCTGCCGCCCGATATTTTTCGCCGCTGGCAGCAAAAGACCGGTGGGAAGATCCTCGACGGGATCGGCTCTACCGAAATTCTCCATATCTTTATTTCCAACCGGGAAGACGACCATAAGCCGGGCGCCAGCGGACGTCTCGTGCCGGGCTACGAGGCGAAAATTCTCGACGAGGACGGCAAGGAGGTCACGCAGGGCGAGTCCGGCGCCCTGATGATCAAGGGCGATTCCATCGCCAAGTATTACTGGAACAATCCGGAAAAGACCGCCGCCACCATGCAGGGCGAGTGGATCAACACCGGCGACACCTATTACCAGGACGAGGACGGGTTCTACGTCTATTGCGGTCGCAACGACGACATGATGAAGGTCGGTGGCATCTGGTGTTCGCCGTTCGAGATCGAGGCCAAGCTGATCGAGCATCCCAGGGTGCTGGAAGCCGCCGTCGTAGCCCGCGCCGACGATGACGATCTGATCAAGCCGGAAGCCTTTATCGTCCTCAACGATGCGTCTGACGCCGGCGACGACCTCGCCGCGGAACTGCTGGAACACTGCAAGAACGGGCTCGCGCGCTACAAATATCCGCGCTGGTTCAACTTCGTGGACGACCTGCCCAAGACCGCGACCGGCAAGATCCAGCGGTTCCAGCTTCGGCAATAAATCATGGATTAAAGAACCGGTGGCGCCGAGAACGCCGCCGGTTCCCTCAACCCGGTTGGAGGGGATCCTGGACCGGGTCTCGGCTCCCGGTGCGATGGGAACGCGCCCGAAAGCCTGAACTTGTCTGTAACCTGTCTGTATGGGGCTGCCGTTTCCCTGCAGACAGGGTTTCACCGGCAGTCATTCCATCGTTAAATATGGCTATCCGAAAAAATAATCCATAGGAAAAATCATGGTCGATCTGGGGACAAAAGGTCCGATGGCGCTGAACGCGCTGACAGCCTCAAAGGCCGCAGAAAAGCTGGCTTCAGGGGAGATTACCTCCGAGGCGCTGGTGCGGGATTGTCTGGCGCGGATCGAAGCGCGCGAAGACGTTGTTAACGCCTGGGCGTTTCTCGATCCGGATCTCGCGCTGGAACAGGCGAGGGCGCGCGACGCCGAACCGAGGCGCGGGCCGCTGCACGGCGTGCCCATCGGCGTGAAGGACATTTTCGATACCGCCGACATGCCGACCGCGCATGGCTTCCCGCCCTATGAGGGCAAAAGCTGGGGAGTCGACTCGGCCTGCGTCGCCGCCTTCCGCAAAGCCGGCATGGTGATCCTCGGCAAGACGGTGACGACCGAGTTCGCCTGTCCTCAGCCTCTCCGCACGACCAACCCGCACGATCCGACGCGGACACCCGGCGTTTCGTCCAGCGGATCGGCCGCTGCGGTGGCGGATTTCATGACGCCGCTCGCCAACGGGACTCAGACCGGCGGGTCGGTAATCGGCCCGTCCGCCAATTGCGGCGTCTACGGCTACAAGGCGAGTCTCGACGGGCTGGACCGTGGCGGTTTCCGGCATTGCAAGAAATCGATCGATACGCTGGGGCTCATGGGCCGCTGCATGGACGACCTGCTGCTGGCCCGCGCGGCGAGTGTCGGCGGGGAGGCCGTGCGGCCGTCATCCGGTGCGCCTCGTATCGCCCTGTTGCGCACGCCCTGGTGGGACCAGGCCGAGCCCTGCATGCAGAAGGCGGTCGAAGACTCGGCGGCAATGTTGCGCGACGCCGGCGCGACGGTGACGGAAATCGACCTGCCCGCCCTGTTCGTCGAGATCGAGGATCATTTCGCCGTGGTCAATGGCTGGGAAGGGTGTCAGATGCTGGCCGATGAAATCCGACAGTACCCGGACAGTTTCAATGCGCATAATAGCGAGCGCATTGGCTATGTCGACGGGCTGACGGAGGCGGACTATTTCGAATCGGGCCGGGTGCTCGACGGCGCGCGGGCGAAAATGGACGCGCTGTTCGACGGGTTTGACCTGTTCCTGACGCCGAGCCTGACGGGGGAGGCGCCGGTGGGACTCACCGAAGTCCGTTCCGCCGTGTTCGCGCGTCTGTGGACCCAGATGTATACGCCCTCGGTCAACCTGCCGCTGTTCGAAGGGCCGAACGGTCTGCCAGTCTGCGTTCAGCTTGTCGGCAAGCGGGACACGGACGATGCCATGCTGGCGAACGCCGCGTGGGCTGACGCAGGCCTGCGGTCTGCTCTCGGAACCGTACCGAAAAAAATATAAATACCGTTATTCGAACAGCCAGTAATAACCGTAGGCGACGATAAAGGCCGGGATCGCGCTGTACAGCGTGGCGATAATCGCCGCCCTGGGCGCCATGGCTATGGCGGGAAACAGCGCGTCGCCGTCATTGCTGATGGCATTTCCGAGCTCTGCCGAGAACGGCACCAGCCCGTTCAGATACATCGCGGCCACCACCACCTGCGGGCCGCAGCCGGGGATGAAGCCGATCAGGATCGCCATCATCGGCACCAGCGGCGCCCAGACCTGGAACAGCGTTTTCAGGTCCACGCCGGTGAAATGGACCCCGAGTTCGTAGATGAGATAGGCGAACACAACCCAGACGGTGACGAAGCAGGTATCACCGACCACCCGCGCGGGCGCATCGCCGAGACGTCCCTCGCTGGCCGAAGCCCAGCCGAGGGATTGCGAATTCTCGTCGATAGAGGCGCGCGTCGGCGCGACGGTTCCCCACAGCAGCAACGAGATCACCGCGCCGATTATGCCGACCCAGACGACGGTCTCGACTCCCATGAAACTTCCGAACAGTGCCTCCGTATCGGCCTGGAAAGCGACGAACCCGCCAAATACCAGACCGGGAAGCAGAAACAGCGTCCAGATCCGCCGCCACATCTTCGAGTCGACCCGACGGATGCAGGGGCTGCAGGAAGGATCCAGCCCGTCTCCCTTGTAGCGCAGGAAGTCTGTGCCATGGATCGCATCGACGATATAGCCTGATACCGTTCCGACGCAGAAACCGGCGAAGAATATTGCGAGACCCGTCAGGGGTTCCTGCGCCAGCAGTAGAAATGCTGCATCGCCCATCGTCGCGGTCAGGACGGAAACGACAGAGCCGAAGCTGATGCCGCCACGGATATATTGCGTGATGACCATGATGGCCCCGCCGCATCCCGGCAGCGCGCCCAGAGCAGCGGCGATCGGTACCTGCCATATCCGGTAACGCGCCAGCAGTTCCGCCGGGTCGATCCGGAACCAGGCTTCGAGTGTATAGAAAATCGCCAGCGTCGCCGCGACGAATACGGTGACCTGCAGGAACGCGTCGGAAAGGCTGGTCGCGATAATCCCGCCTGCTTCCGGCGACAGAACGGCGAGCAGCGCAAGAGCTGCCAGAATGCCCAGCCGAACCGCGCCGAACCTGTTGGCCCATCGCGCCGTATTTTCTATTCCGCGTCGTGTGACGAGACCGATTGTGGTCATGCGCCCTTATCCCTGAATCATCCCTGAGATTCCGCCGTTTTGAACCCGCCGTTTTTCGCCGGATATTTTTCCAATCTTAGCCTTGGCTAAGATTATCAGCAACCGCAATTTCATTGTCAACGGTTGCCCCTGTCCCCATACTTCGCCGCCATGACAGATTCCGACTCCAGCCATCGTCTTTCGCCGCCGCCGGCAGGCACCGGCGCGATTTCGGCGCATATGACGCCCGACCGCCAGGCGAGCCATTTCCGCCGCGCGCGTCTGGCGCGGGAGACGGAAATCGTCGAGGACTATGTCGAGCTGGTCGCCGACCTGATCGACGAGCAGGGCGAAGCACGCTCGGTCGATATCGCCAAACGTCTCGGCGTGACGGGGGCGACGGTCAACAAGATGATCGCGCGTCTCAAGCAGATGGAACTGGTGACGACCGAACCCTACCGGTCGGTTTTCCTTACCGAAGAGGGACGGCAAATGGCCGAGGCGTCCCGCGCGCGACACCATATCGTCGTGCAGTTCCTGCAGGCTGTCGGGGTCGACGAAGAAACTGCCTGGGCCGACGCCGAGGGCATGGAACATCGCTGCAGCCCGGAAACGCTGGCCGCGTTCGAGGCCTTTGTCAAAAACCGGCAGGGCTAGGGCTCTATATCCCGGGGGCGGCTTTCTTTCCTGCCTGAAACCATCGCTCTGACCAGATTTTCCTTTTGGCGCCACGAGGTGAATGCGACCCCGGCGATATGGGCCGCAATCAGAAGCAGCAGCAGGTTCGCGAAGGCTTCGTGAATCGCCTCCATCCAGCTCAGCCCCCAGAATGCGTCGGTCGTATAAAGCCAGCCTGATACGCCCGCACCGGCTGCCGTCAGCAGAAGCGCCGCGATCAACCGCCCTCCCAGCGGGTTGTGGCCCAGATAGCGGGGTTCGGCGCCGCTGAGTATGGCGCGGGCATAGGCCAGGGTGGCCGGCCGGGATCGCAGGAAACGGACGAATCGCGCGCTTCTGGGACCGGCAAGCCCCCAGACGAGACGGATTGCGACGATCGCGAGAACGACGTATCCGGCCCCGTCATGCAGGACACCGGGCCCGTCTTCGGTCAGCCAGGCGATTGCAATTCCGGCAACGAGCGACCAGTGCAGAAACCGGACGAGGATGTCCCAGACGCGAACTTCCGCCTTGGGATTACCGCTTGCTGGTGAGGACATGGTCGAACGTTACGGGGTGGAAGTAGGATTCCACACGTTCGCCCTTTTCGTTGATGGCGTATACCTCGTAGCACCCGCCGTCGATCTTGATGCGGCGGATTTTCCATCCCTTTGCCGCAAGCTGCGCCTTCAGGTCATCCTGCGATTTCCAACCCGACTGGGCCCCGGAATCGCAGGTCGCAAGCCCGGTCGCAGCGGCCGGGGCGGCGAAGCCCATCAAGGTCGAGAGGAGGAGGGGGAGTATCGTCGATTTCATGAATGGGATCCTGTCTTGCCGAACTGCCAACATTTGGCCTCTTGCTTTTTAATGGTTAGGGCGGTCGGTTTCCGTCGCGGCTGCTTGTTGACGTTTCCGCCGGCGGCTAGACTTCCGTCATGAAATACTGTCAGGGGCCGGCGCCCGATACCAAATCGCCGAACTTCACCGCGCCGCCCGGCGCCTGCGATGCGCATTGCCACGTCTTCGGGCCCGCCGCGGTGTTTCCGTTTGCCGAGGGGCGGTCCTATACGCCGCCCGATTCGCCGTTCGAGGCGTTTCAGGACCTGCAGAAGACGCTGGGTCTTGAACGCGCGGTCATCGTGCAGGCGACCTGTCACGGCACCGACAACACGGTCACGCTCGACGCCATCGCGCGCTCCAACGGGCGTTATCGCGGGGTTGCCCTGGTCGACGAAAGCTTCACCGACGACGATTACAAACGTCTGGATGACGGCGGCATCAGGGGAATTCGGTTCTCCTTCGCCCGTCATATCGGCAATGCGCCGGATTTCTCCAGGGTCCTGCCGCTGGTCGAGAAGGTCGCACCGATGGGGTGGCACGTCGTTCTTTACATGGAAGCGCCGGACATCGTTGAGAACGTGAAGGTGCTGGAGGATATGCCGGCGCCGGTGGTGATCGATCATATGGGCCGGGTAAAGACAAAGGACGGGGTTGGGCAGGAGGCTTTCCAGCTTCTGCTTGGGCTGCTCCGCGAAAAGGACGATTTCTGGATCAAGATCTGCGGCGCCGAACGGATTTCGTCGACCGGTGCGCCCTATACGGACGCGGTGCCGTTTGCCCAGGCCTGCATTGAGGCGGCGCCAGACCGGGTGCTGTGGGGCACCGACTGGCCGCACCCAAATATAGAGGGTGTCATGCCCAATGACGGCGACCTGATGAACCTGCTCGCACTCTATGCACCGGACGAGGTTCAGAGGAACCGGATTCTGGTGGATAATCCCGCCCGTTTGTACGGGTTCTGAATAACTCGCCCGATTCCGGCTTCAGCGGGACAGCAGTGCTTGTGGGTTAGCCCATAGAACACCCCCAATATGTTGGGGGTCGAAATTTTCGTTCGGTGTCCCTGTCGAGTCGAACAGTCGGTTATCCACAGCTTATCCACAGGTTTTCCGCCATTTTTCAGCCTCGAATGAGAGGTTGTACAAGCCTGTCCCCAGCGCTCTGTGCACAAAATCTTGTATATTAATGGCCCCAACACACCAATTGTTGTTGACGTTTTCTTAATCCTTCGCCAAACTCACGATGTTCCGTCAGGTGAGAGTCAGGAAGGCTTATTCGACATCTGCTTCGTTCAGGCCCGAAGAGTCGGCAGATGGCGGGTTCCCGACTCCGATTCACTCAAGAATCGCCGCAAGATCGCCGACGAAAACGGGGTTGGTGCTGTATCGAGTATGGGAGGTTTTGGGGTGTTAGATAACGTAAGCACGGAAGAAATTGCGGAAATCTATCAGAACGAGCGCGGTATCAGGATCGAGATCGACCGCAGCCGAGACGCAAAACTCACGGAATTCGGCAAGGAGACCCTGTCTGACCGGTATCTGATGCCGGGTGAGAGCTTCCAGGACCTGTTTGCAAGGGTAACCGCCCATTACGCCGACGATACGGCGCATGCACAACGGCTTTACGATTACGCCAGCAACCTCTGGTTCATGCCGGCCACCCCGGTTCTGTCGAATGGCGGCACGAAGCGCGGGCTGCCGATCTCCTGCTTCCTGAACGAGGCGACGGATTCTCTCGAAGGCATCGTCGGGCTGTGGAACGAGAATGTCTGGCTCGCGGCCAAGGGCGGCGGCATCGGCAGCTACTGGGGCAATCTGCGGTCGATCGGCGAGCGCGTCGGCTCGAACGGCAAGACCTCCGGCATTATCCCCTTCATCCGCGTAATGGACTCGCTGACGCTGGCGATCAGCCAGGGTTCGCTCCGTCGCGGCTCGGCGGCGATCTACCTGCCGATCGATCACCCTGAAATCGAAGAGTTCATCGAGCTGCGCCGGCCGACCGGCGGCGATCCGAATCGCAAGGCTCTCAACCTGCATCACGGGATCCTGCTGACCGACGAATTCATGCGCCTTGTCGAATCCGACGGCGAGCTGCCGCTTCGCAGCCCTCTGGACAAGCATGTGGTGCGCACCGTATCGGCGCGGTCGCTCTGGATTCGCCTGTTGACCTGCCGGGTCGAGACAGGCGAGCCGTACTTCATCTATATCGACCACGTAAACAAGGCGATCCCAGAGCATCACAAGCTCGCCGGGCTCGACGTCAAGATGTCGAACCTGTGCAGCGAGATCACCCTGCCGACCGGTGTCGACAAGGACGGCAACCAGCGCACCGCCGTTTGCTGCCTGTCGTCGCTCAACCTCGAGACCTGGGACGAGTGGAACGAAGACACGCGCTTTATCCCCGACGTGATGCGGTTCCTCGACAATGTGCTGCAGGATTTCATCGATAACGCGCCTGACGAGATGGAACGCGCCCGCTATTCGGCGATGCGCGAACGCTCGGTCGGACTCGGCGTCATGGGCATGCACTCCTTCTTCCAGTCGAAGATGATCCCGATCGAGTCGGTGATGGCCAAGGTCTGGAACAAGAAGGTTTTCAAGCATATCCGCGAACAGGCCGATGTCGCCTCGCGCGAGCTGGCGGAAGAGCGGGGCGCGTGCCCTGACGCCGCCGATTTCGGCATCATGGAGCGGTTTTCCAACAAGATGGCGATCGCGCCGACCGCCTCGATCTCGATCATCTGCGGCGGTTCGTCGCCGGGGATCGAACCCAACGCGGCGAATTCCTTTACCCACAAGACCCTGTCGGGCTCGTTCAGCGTCAAGAACAAGTATCTGAAGATTCTGCTGGCGGAGAAGGGCAAGGATACGGAGGAAATCTGGTCGTCAATCACCACCCATGAGGGGTCGGTCCAGCATCTCGACTTCCTGACCGACGACGAAAAGGATGTGTTCAAGACGGCGTTCGAACTCGATCAGCGCTGGATCGTGGAACTCGCCGGGGACCGGGCGGAATACATCTGCCAGTCCCAGTCGATCAACGTGTTCCTGCCCGCCGACGTGCACAAGAAGACGCTGCACGACATCCACTGGCTCGCCTGGAAGAAGGGCGTGAAGAGCCTCTACTACTGCCGGTCCAAGTCGATCCAGCGAGCAGAGGCAGTGTCGCACAAGCAGGAAGTCTCGGCTTTGGATGCCGGTGGCGCGCTGCCGATCCCGTCACCGGATGCAATCGAAATTCCGCTCGCCGCCGCGTCTGCAACCGAGTCGGAGAACGACAACGATTACGAGGAATGCCTGGCCTGCCAGTAAGGCAGTAATGGGAATATTCCCGACCGCGAGCCGGGGCCTGTTCGGCCCCGAACTCGTCAGTGGATGCAGGAAGGAAGAGAAGATATGTCGCTGCTGGAAGAAAAGATCGTCTACAAGCCGTTTCGCTATCCGTGGTGCTACGACGCGTGGCTGACCCAGCAGCGGGTTCACTGGATTCCCGAGGAAGTGCCGCTGGCAGACGACGTCAAGGACTGGCACAACAAGCTGTCGCCGGCCGAGCGCCACACGCTGACGCAGATCTTCCGCTTCTTCACCCAGGCCGATATCGAGGTCAATAACTGCTACATGAAGCACTACACCCAGGTCTTTAAACCGACCGAGGTGCAGATGATGCTGGCCGCATTCTCCAATATCGAGACCGTGCATATCGCGGCCTATTCGTACCTGCTCGATACGATCGGCATGCCGGAGACCGAGTATCAGGCCTTCCTCCACTATAAGGAGATGAAGGACAAGTACGACTACATGCAGGGCTTCAACTGCGACAGCAAGGTTGATATCGCTAAGACACTGGCGGTGTTCGCCGGCTTTACAGAAGGGCTGCAGCTGTTTGCATCCTTCGCGATCCTGCTGAACTTCCCGCGCTTCAACAAGATGAAGGGGATGGGACAGATCGTTTCCTGGTCGGTGCGCGACGAAAGCCTGCATACCGAATCGATGATCAAGCTGTTCCGCACCTTCGTGTCGGAAAATCCGGAAATCTGGAATCAGGACCTGCAGCGCGAAATCTATCTCGCCTGCAACACGGTTGTGGAGCACGAAGACGCGTTCATCAATCTCGCCTTCGAGCTCGGCGGGGTCGAGGGGCTGACCGCGGCGGAGGTGAAGCAGTATATCCGCTATATCGCCGACCGGCGCCTGTCGCAGCTCGGGTTACAGCCGATCTTCCGGATCGAGAAGAACCCGCTGCCCTGGCTCGATGAAATCCTCAACGGTGTCGAGCATGCCAACTTCTTCGAGAACCGCGCGACCGAGTATTCCAAGGCCGCGACCCAGGGAAGCTGGAACGATGTCTGGGGCGAATGAATAATTCTTCCCGCTGAGGCGCCTCAGTACCGTTCTGGAGACCGGTTAACGTCTTCATAGCAAAATTCGCCTAACCTGTTTCCCAATCGGCGTTTACGCTCGACAGCAGCAGCGTATTCGTGCGATTTTTGATGCTTCGAGGATGGGGGGAACCTTCTCGTATGTACAAGGGACGTGAATCGAAATTCGTCTGGTTTGCAGGCGGCCGGATTGCAGGCGGAATGCGCCTGTTCGGCGCTGCCCTGGCGGTAACGGCAATTATGTCGGGCCCCGCCCAGGCGCTCACCTGTCCGGCGCCGGACGAACAGAATTCCCTGACCGTCCGCGCCCTTCAGTCGAAGCTGATGGTGGCGGCGCTCACCTGTTCGGCGCGTTCCGATTACAATGATTTTGTCCGCCGCTATACGCCGTACCTTGCGGATCATGCGGTCTCGCTGCGCCGCTGGTTCCGGAAACTTCACGGGGGCCGCTCTACGCGCGAAATCGACCGGTTCGTGACCTCCCTTGCCAATAACGCGTCGATGAAGAGCATCAACGACCGGGCCGCTTTTTGCACCGCTAGCCGATCTGCATTCGCCGAACTGCTTGGAGCGCCGGGTGCCGAATCGCGCAGGATTCTTCACAGCGTCGCGCTGGAGGGTAGCTGGAGGCAGGATATTCCCGCCGGTTGTCAGGCGCTGTCGCAGAACGTCCCTGAATAGAACATCCATGAATAAGGCCGGTCACCGGTTTCCGGACGTCCGCATCCCGGTCAGCCGGGAAACCTATTCCAGAATGATCTGAACCCGCCGGTTTGCCGGTTCGCGGACCCCATCCGCGGTTGCGACCAGCGGGTCCGTTTCGCCTTTTGCCATGACCGCGATGTCATCTGCCGGGATCCCGAGGCGGATCAGGGTTCCTTTCACGGCCAGCGCCCGGCTAAGCGAAAGTCTCTGGTTGTAAGGCCGGGAGCCCGCGCGGTCTGCATGACCCGTTGCGCGCAGCTTGACCGGCGAGACTTCTTTCACCGCTCTCACGGCGCTTTCGATAATGGCGCGGGCATCCGCGGTAATATTCGCCCGGTCGAAATTGAAGAAGACCAGATAGTTGCGCGGTGTCGGCAGAGGGCCGGACGGGCCGGGTGGCGTCAGCTGCGGAGCCGCAGCAACGGGGGCGGGATTCTGCACCGGAGCCGGTTCCTGTATCGGCGCGGGTTTCGGCATCGCAACGGGCGTGGGCTCGGCCAGTTTCCTCGTCGGGCCGCCGAGTTTGTAACGCAGGCCCACCATGAAATCGTGGCTGGTGTATTCCGACTCGAAGTTGGCGCCGGTGTTGCTTGTGAAATCTGCATCCGGCACCGCGAAGTATCGATAGCCCAGTGTAAGGCTGGTCCGGTCGTTGAGCTCGTACGCGACGCCCGCCATCGCCTGCACGGCCAGCGCCGTGTCGGTGTCGTCAATGGCAACGCCCGTAGACGGCGCGGCACCGTCCGCATCGAGCCGCGCGACACCCAGTCCGAAACCGACATACGGTTTAAGCGGGCCGTCCATGTCGAGGTCGTAATAAAGATTGCCCATGAAGCTCAAGGCCGATACGTCGCCTGCGCCGCTCCCGCCGCCCGTGATCGAATCGATATCGCTGTTGCGGAAACCCAGCTCGATCTCGGCCCGCAATCCCAGTTCGTAGGCGTGCCCGAACGCCAGGCTGCCGGCGAATCCGTTATCGAACTCGATATTCTGGCCACCTGTTGCCGAATCGAGGTCGGAATCGGCTGGAATCGAATATCCGGCCCGACCTTCCAGATACAATCCCTTTTCTGCCGCCGAAGCAGTCTGTGGAATCGCAAGAATTGCCGCGCCGAAAACCGAGGCGGCCAGGGTAATACGAGCCGAATACATTGTGGATTTACTCCTCTCACCTGGGAATACTTTTTCCCCGGTATCGAATCGAAGCTAATTCTGTCTATCTTGAATCCGATTTCAACAATTATTTCAATCAATTTCGTAGCAGGCACGATCCGGATGACCTGCGGGATGCGGGTGATATGATGCGATCGAAACGCAGGAGGAGCGAATATGACTAACCGTTTTCACAATCCGGATAGTGTCCGTCCGCCGGGCAACAACTACACTCACTCCGTGGAGGTCGAGGCCGGTTCGCGCACGCTTTACGTTGCGGGACAGACAGGCGTCGATCCCGACGGCAACATCCCCGACGGGATCGAAGCTCAGGCGGAGGTCGCCTTTTCCAACCTGGTGAAGATTCTGGAATCTTCCGGGTTCGGTCTGGAAGACGTGGTGTTCATGAAGAGCTTCCTCACGCGCCGCGAAGATCGCGATGGATATCAGAAGGTCAGGAGCCGGGTTTGGGGCGATCACAAACCGGCGTCGACATTCCTCCTTGTCTCGGGTCTGGCGAACCCGAAATTCCTGGTCGAGGTCGAAGCGATCGCCGCAAAGAAGGGCTGATCCGAAACGCCATGACCGTCGATGACAGTTTCCATCCGCTTTCCGGCATGGCGCAGACGCCGGCGGGCAGCGAGATTTTTCTCGACCATGTTGGCTGGTTCGTGCCCGACATGCAGGCCAATGCAGGGTTATTCGAGCGGCTTGGGTTCATCCTGACGCCGTTCGTCGCTCAGACGAATGCGGATCCCAACGGCGGCGCACCGGTTCCTGCGGGGACCGGCAATCGTTGCGCCATGCTGCGGCGCGGTTACCTCGAATTCCTGGCCGCGGTTCCGGAGGTCGATACCCCGCTCTCGCGCCAGCTCAACGATGCGCTCGATCGGTATGGCGGCGTTCACCTGATCGCCTTTACCGTCGACGATGCGCATGCGGCGCATAAACGTCTGGCGCGCGAAGGGTTCGATCCGCTGGAACCGGTGCATCTGCGCCGCCCGCTGACGCTTGCCAGCGGTGCGGAAGCCGAAGTGGCCTTTACCGTCATTCGGGTGCCTCCCGGCGCGATGGCGGAAGGACGGGTGCAGATGCTGCGCCAGGAGACGCCCGATCTCGTCTGGCAGGAAAATCTCCTCGCCCGGGACAATGGAATCCATGCGCTGGCCGGCGTATTGCTGTGCGTTGAGGACCCGGCGGCGGTCGCGGAGCGGTACGAACGGTTTACCGGCAGGCAAGCGGAAGCCCCCAGCGATAATGGTGACGATTACAGGGTGATCGCGCTCGACCGCGGACGGCTTGGGTTCGCGTCGCCGGACATGTTTTCACGCCTTTTACCCGGCGTACAGCCGCCTTCGATGCCGTTTATCGGCGCTATTGCGTTGCAGGCGGAGGATCCGGAGATCATCAGGGCGCGTTGTGAGGCGGCGGAAATCGATCTGCTGCCAGCCGACGACGGGACGACCCGCATCTCTCCATCCGCAGCAGGCGGCGCCGCGCTGATTGTTTGCGACGAGCGGACGGTCTGGCCTCCCTCGCCCTCAGCCTGAACCTGGAAAGAATCGCCATGCCGACGGGCAGCGAGTCCGATTTCTGGGTGTTCGGCTATGGGTCCCTGATCTGGCGGCCCGATATACCCTTCGCCGAATGTCACCCCGCGACGATCAGCGGATGGAGCCGCCGGTTCTGGCAGGGATCGACCGATCACCGCGGCGTTCCCGGAGATCCGGGCCGCGTTGTGACCCTGGTAAAAGAGGAAGGCGCGGCGTGCTGGGGTATGGCCTATCGGGTTGAGGCAGGCGAACGCGACAATGTCTTTGCCTACCTCGATTACCGGGAGAAGGGCGGCTACGCGCTTGAAACGATGTCGCTCTCGCTGCGGGACCGGAATGAAAATCCTCTTGGTCACGTCTATGTGGCGACGCCTGACAATCCGAACTATCTGGGGCCCGCCGACGATGCGGAAATCGCGGAAACCGCCTTGCGATCCGTCGGCCCGAGCGGGCCCAATGACGAATACGTGTTGAATCTGGCCGATTCGCTACGAAAAATGAACGCAGTCGACGAACATGTGTTTGCTGTCGAGCGGCATCTGCTTCTGCTGAAGCGGCGTTGAAGGCTGGTGTGCAAAAAAATCTTTCTAAAAAAACTATCTGAGATAATAAATTTCTATATTTCGTTTTGATGGGAGAAAATTACCTTCTAATTTGCAAGATAATAGAAAAAATTCTAAAATTCATGGTGTAAAGAGAATTTTTCCAGTTTTCTTGGATTAAAGAGACATGCACGATCTTCTCGCGTTTGATGGACAGGAAGGCGTCCGGGCGTCGATGCCGGGCCCGCTTGAAAATTTCTGTCGGACGATTGGGCAAATGGCCGCCGATTTGCCCGTAAGCGAAATTCCCGGCTGTATCGCGTCGGGGCTTCCGTCGGTGCTGGGGCGTTCGGATTTGCTGACGTCGGACCAGCGACAGTCGCCCGCCGACGCCTATTGCCGGCACCCGATGTTCATTTGTCCGGGAGACCGCTTCTCTCTTATGGCAGTGGTCTGGCCGCCCGGTATCTATTCCCCGATCCACGATCATTCGGAATGGTGCGCTTACGGCGTCTATGAAGGGACGGTCGAGGAGACCATCTATGAAGCAACCGGCGTGGAGAATGGCGAGGCGATAGCTCGGCCGATTGCCGTGAATCTGCGTCGTCCCGGCGATACTGCCCATATGCCGGCTGCGGCGACGCATATTCACTGCATGCACAATCCCGGTTCGACTTCCGCCATTTCGCTGCATGTTTACGGCGGAAATTGCGAAAAGTCCGGTCCCAACGTCGACACCGTCTATACGGCGAGGTCTTGACGGACCCGGTTTAGTCGGGCAAATCCCCGCTATCGGCGCCGGGCGGTCAACCTGCCTGTCGCGTTCCCGTTGTAATCTGCATCCATTTCAGGAGTCGTTATGAAAGCCGTTTGCCTGCACGAACAGGGAAGTATCGATAATCTCGTCCTGGAGACGAATTTTCCCGATCCGGAACCGGGCGAAGGCCAGGTAGTGATCCGGGTCAAGGCGACCTCGCTGAACTACCACGATGTCTTCACCTGCCGCGGCATGCCGGGCATCAAGCTCCCTTTGCCGATGATTATCGGTCTGGATATCTCCGGTGAAATCGCCGAGATCGGCGCCGGCGTGACGGGATGGAATGTCGGCGACCGGGTGCTGGTCAATCCGCTCGATCCCACCGACCCGACCAAGGGGCTGATGGGCGAAATGCTGCCGGGCGGCACCGCCGAGTACTGCCTGGTCGATGCGACTCGGCTGATCGCCATTCCCGATGGTTGCAGCTACGAACAGGCGGCGTCCCTGCCGGTCGCCTACGGGACCGCGCATCGTATGATGTTTTCCAATGGCGGAATCGAGGGCGGTGAGCGTGTGCTGATCCTCGGCGCCAGCGGTGGCGTCGGTTCCTGCTGTGTCCTCCTTGCCAAGATGATGGGCTGCGAAGTTGTTGCCTGCGGCAGCACCCAGGAAAAGCTCGATGCGCTGAAAAGCTGGGGTGCCGATCATGTGGTCAACTATGTCGAGGAAGACCTGACCAAGTGGATCTGGTCGAAGTTCGAAAAACCCCACCGCCGCAAGTACGAGGGCGGCGTCGATGTCGTGATCAACTTCACCGGCGGCGATACCTGGGTGCCGTCCTTCAAGATGACGCGGCGGGGCGGCAAGATCCTGACCTGCGGTGCAACCGCCGGGTTCGATCCCAAGACAGATCTCCGCTACATCTGGACATTCGAGCTTAAGATTCTGGGCTCCAACAGCTGGCAGCCGTCCGATCTGGAAACGTTGATGAAGCTGATCGCCGAAGAGAAGCTCAAGCCGGTGATCGATACGGTTCTGCCGCTCGACAAGACCGCTGAGGGCGTCCGCATGCTGGCCGACCGCGAAGTGATCGGAAAGATCGTCATTACGCCGTAAAGGTCGGGGAATGGCTCCTGAAACGCTAAATCTCGGAGATGTCTTCGCCGCGCACCGCGACAGCGACCGGATAGCCGTCGTCGATCTCTATCGCAGCGATGCACCGCGCGAGATCGATTTCCGGACGCTGAACGCCGAAGTCGACGCGCTGGCGCGCGGGCTGGTTGGCGCCGGACTTGGCAAGGGAGACCGCGTGGGCATTCTGGCGCTCAACAGGGTCGAATTCCTGGAAGTCCTGTTCGGCTCGATGCGCGCTGGCTGCGTACCGGTGATGATCAACGCCAAGCTGCCGGCCGAGCAGGTGCGATATATCGTCGCCGATGCCGGGGCGAAGATCGTGTTCAGCGATCCCGAGTTCGCCCATCTCTGCGCCGACGATACCAATATCGTCCGGTTCGATGACGACTACGATGCTTTCAAGGATCCGGGTGCATTCGAATCGTTCGTGCCGGGCCCCCAAGATATCGCCGAGCAGCCTTATACGTCCGGGTCCACCGGGCGTCCCAAAGGCGTGCTGCTGCATCACCATGGCCAGTGCTGGATGATCGACCAGCTGGTCGACAGCCGTGACATGGGGGTAGACGATTGCGGCGTCATCTCCGCACCGCTCTACCACAAGAATGCGCTTCTCGCGGTCAAGTCTGCGCTGGCGCCCGGCGGGCGCGTTGTGCTTCTGCCCCGCTTCGACGTTGAACTCTATATCCGCTCTATCGAGCGCTATCGCCTTACCATGCTGACCGGCGTGCCGACGATGTATGCGCTGATGCTGCAGCAGGAAGAATTGCTGGATTCCATCGACCGCAGCTCGGTGCGGGCAATGAGCATGGGCTCCGCGCCCGCGTCGGAAGTTCTGCTCGACCGGCTGCAGGAACGGTTCCCCGGCGCCCGTATCAACCTGAATTACGGCATCACGGAAGGTGGGCCGGTGCTGCTGTCCTGGAAGCATCCGGACGGGATCCCGAGGCCTCGCGTTTCGGTCGGGTATCCGCTGCCGGATGTCGAGATCCGATTAGAAGACGGCCCGGACGAAAACCAGGGCATCCTCCATACAAGAAATCCCGGCGTGATGCTGGGTTATCACAATCTGCCCGAGGAGAGTGCAAAGGCGCTCAAGGACGGGTGGCTCGATACCGGCGATATTTTGCGGCGCGACGAGAACGGCTGGTTCTATTTCGTGGGCCGGTCGGACGACATGTTCGTCACCGGCGGCGAGAACATCTATCCCGGCGATGTCGAGACCATGCTCGAACGGAATGACGCGATTATGCAGGCGGTCGTGGTGCCGGCGCCAAACGCGCTTAAGGCGCATGTGCCGCATGCTTTCATCGTGCTGCGCGACGGCGAAACCCTGACCGAGGACGAGGTCAAGAAGTTCGCGCTGGCGAACGCCCCCGCCTATGCGCACCCGCGCCGGGTGTTTTTCGTCGATGCGCTGCCGCTGGCGGGCACCAACAAGATCGATCGTAAGCTCCTGATCCAGCGCGCGACCGAGGCGGCCGAAGCCGACGGAACCGCCTGACGGTACAGCTTGATATGGATTCGAATCTCACCAAGATCCTGGCCTTCGTCGCTGTGATGCTGCTGGGGTTCCTGGCGTCGCACGCCGTTTTCGGCATGGGCGCGGAAAGCGCGCCGGCGAGGGCGCTGCAGGAAATCAATAAGTTTCGCGCGCAAAACAGCCATGCGGCGCTTACGCGCGATGCCCGGCTCGACCGGGCCGCCCGGCGCCATGCGCAGGCAATGGCGGATCGGGATTTTTTCAGCCATACCGGCGCCGACGGCTCCATCATCGGCGAGCGGGTCAGCGAAGCCGGTTATGTCTGGCGGGCGGTGGCCGAGAATATTGCGGCGGGTATCGAAGATCCGGTCAGGATCGTCGGCATGTGGATCGACAGCCCGGGACACCGGAAGAACATGTTGATCCCGGAAATGGTCCATGCGGGGCTCGCCCATGTCCGCCGCGACCCCGATCCCGGCAAGGTAGACTATCGCGATTACTGGGTTCTCGTGCTGGCGGCGCCGCCGAAATAGGCGGTCAATCGGTTTTCAGGGCTTCGATATAGGCCGGCAGACCGAACGCGGCCTGGTGGGCGGCGGGGGTGTAATAGCGGGTCGTGATCTTCGCGCGTTCGAAGCGGTTCACAAGGACGTCCAGCGTCGTCCGGCGCGGTTCCGGGCTATGGCAACCCCATCCGAGCGTCATGAACCCGGCTGCGTAGGTCGGCACCTGGGTCACGTAGAGTGACGGGTCGGCAAAAAGCCTGTTCATGCGCTGCCAGGTCCCTTGCGCCTCCTCGCGCTGCATGAAGGCGACACCGCTCTGCGAAACCAGTATCCCTTTTTTGGTCAGGCAGCGTGCGCAGTCCGCATAAAACTCGTCGGTAAAAAGGACTTCGCCAGGTCCGATCGGGTCTGTGGAATCGACAATGATGACGTCGAATTTTTCATCCGTTTCCGAGACGAATTTAATACCGTCCATGAACCGGACATCGGCGCGCGGATCGTCAAAGGCGCCGTCGCTCAGCGTCGGCATGTGTTCGCGGCATATATCGAGCACAGTCTCGTCGAGCTCGATCATGACAGGCGCGATATCCGGATGTTTCAGCGTTTCGCGCAGAATACCGCCGTCGCCGCCGCCAATGATCAGGACGCGTTCGACCGCCCCATGCGCAAAAATCGGCACGTGTGTCATCATTTCGTGATAGCAGAACTCGTCCGCCTCGGTGGTCTGGACGATGCCGTCGAGCGCGAGAACGCGACCGAAATGTTCATTCCTGAAGATGATCGCTTCCTGAAACGCGGTCCGCCCGCGGAACAGGGTTTCGTCCATTTTCAGGTTCTGCCGGAAGCCCGGATAGAGCGCTTCCGCAAACCAGTCGCCGGTCACTCGACGGTGCCTCGCCGTTCGAGACTGGTCTTCATTTCGGAAGGATGGAAATAGCGGCGCAGGACAGGCAGGGCCTCTTCCGGGTCGCACGAGCCGCACATGAAGACGTCAAAGGCGGCGAAGCCGCGTTCGGGCCATGTGTGGACGCTGATATGGGATTCGGCCAGGACGGCGACGCCCGAAATGCCGCCACCCTCGGTGAACCGGTGAAGATGAATGTGCAGGAGAGTAGCGCCGCATACTTCGATTGCTTCGCGTAGCGCGGTTTCGATCAGTTCCTGGTTGTCCAGATTTTCGGCACCCCAGAGATCGGCCAGAACATGCGAACCGGCGAAAACCTGCCCATCGCGTTCGATGAAATAATCCTTGGGAGCGGCGATGTCGTTTGCCGGCGCATCGGCAAAGACGGTTTCATGCGCAAGCAAAGACTTCTGGACCATCCATATTCCTCCGATCGACGAATTCTGTCGGAAATGAGCCAAAAAACAGGCCGCGTTGTTTCGCCCAAATCGAGAGGGTTTGCACGGGAATAATGCAGGATTTTTTGCACCCGCGTGAGCGCGTGCAGACCACGGAAATATTACAGGATTTTCCCGGGGTTCATGATCCCTTTGGGATCGAGCGCGCGCTTGATGCTTTCCATCACATCGATGGCAACGGGCGATTTGTAATGACGAAGCTCGTTGCGTTTCAGAAGCCCTATTCCGTGCTCTGCGCTGATCGAGCCGCGCAGGTCGGTGGCGATGTCGTGAACGATCCGGTTTAGCTCTTCCTGACGCGCCATGAAGGCGATGCCATCGGCCTCCGGCGGCTGGTTCAGGTTGTAGTGAACGTTGCCGTCGCCGATATGGCCGAACGAGCAGATCTTGACCCCCGGCACGGCTTCGGCGACAGCCTTGTTGGCCCGCTCAAGAAACGTCGGCACCTGAGAAACGGGAATGGAAATATCGTGCTTCACGCCCTTGCCGGCGATCTGCTGCGCTTCCGGGATGGTTTCGCGCAGTTTCCAGAAATCCTTCGCCTGCGCCCGGCTTTCGGCGATGGTCGCGTCCAGTACCTCGCCGCGTTCCATGGCGTCGGTAAGGATTGTCTCCATCGTTTCGCGCAACGTGCCGTCGTCATGCCCCGAGGACAGCTCGATCAGCAGATATTCCGGCCATTCCTGCGACAGCGGATCGCGTGTGTCGGGAATATGGTCGAGCACGAAGGAAATGCCGGTTCGAGCCATCCATTCGAAAGTCGTCACCCGGTCGCCGCTGGCGGTCCTTGCCCGCGCCAGTATCTCAATCGCTGCGGAACAGTCTCTCACGGCGGCGAATGCTGTCTGCACGTCGCGCGGCCGCGGGTATAGCTTCAGCACCGCGGCGGTGATGATGCCGAGCGTACCCTCGCCCCCGATAAAGAGATGTTTGATGTCGTAACCCGTATTGTCCTTGCGCAGCGACGACAGCCCGTCCCAGATGCGCCCGTCCGGCAGGACGACCTCGAGCCCGAGGGCCAGATCGCGCGCATTGCCGTAGTGCAGAACGCCGGTGCCGCCCGCGTTGGTCGATAAATTGCCGCCGATCCGCGCCGTGCCTTCCGCGCCGAGGCTCAACGGGAACAGCCGGTCCGCTTCTTCCGCCGCCTTCTGGATATCGGCGAGGATTACGCCAGCCTCGACCGTCATCGTGTAATTGAGAGCATCGATTTCGCGGATCCGGTTCATCCGCGTCAGGCTCAGGATGATCTCGCTGTTATCGTCATGCGGGGTGGCGCCGCCGCAGAGGCCGGTATTACCGCCCTGCGGTACGATGGGTGTTCCGGTTTCGGCGCAGATCTTCACGACCTCGGCGACCTCTTCCGTGTTCGCCGGGCGCACCACCATGGGCGTGCGGCCCTCGTAATATTTGCGCTGGTCGAGCACGAAGGGCGCAATATCGGCCGGGTCGGTGATCAGGCCATTGTCGCCGACCACCGCTGCGATGCGGTCCAGTACGGTCTGGCTGACGGGATTTGTCGGAGCGTCCACCGGAATTCCTCGCTAGATGAGAGAGGGAGATTTAGCCGATAGGCAGCATTCCGGCAAGTTGCTAGCCATGCGCAGCGCGCCGGAGCCGGTCGTTGATTGCCGCGCCCAGTCCTTCCTGTGGAATGGGTGAGACAGCGATGCCAGCCGGATTCAGCGCATCGAGTCTTCGCATCATGGCGAACAGGTTCGCGGCGGCTTCTTTCAGGTTACCGGAAGGGCTGAGATTTTCGACGAAGTCCGCGTCGGGCAGGTCGCGGCCAAAGCCGAGAAGGGCTTCGCCCGGCGCAGCATCGATTGCGTTCAGTCTCAGCGGCGTTTGCGTTGCGTAATGGCTTTCGAGCTGGCCCGGAGAGCGTGGCGTGGCGGCATCGCCGGCTTCTGCCAGGGCGCCGGTAATCATGGAAATTTCCTCTCCTGTGATCCCGCCGGGCCGCAGAATTGCCGGTTTGTCTCCCGTGAGGTCCAGAACAGTCGATTCCACACCGACCGCGCACGGGCCGTCATCGATGATGAGATCGACTGTGTCGCCGAGCGATTCCGCCACATGTTCGGCGCAGGTCGGGCTGACCGCACCCGACCGGTTGGCGCTGGGCGCCGCGATGGGGCGGTCGGCTGCTTCAATCAGCGCGCGGGCCACGGGGTGCGCCGGCACGCGGATCGCAAGCGTATCAAGGCCGGCCCCGGCCAGCAGGCTGACCGGACAGTCGGTGAGGCGCGGCAGGACGAAGGTCAGCGGCCCCGGCCAGAATTCATCGGCAAGTTTCTCGGCGCGGTCGTCAAAGGCGACCAGCTCGCGGGCGGCAGTAATCGTCGCGACATGGACGATTAGAGGATTGAAGCTCGGCCGGCCCTTGGCCTCGAACACCGCGGCAACGGCCGCGTCGTTCGTGGCGTCGCAGCCCAGCCCGTAAACCGTTTCGGTCGGAAAGGCGACGAGCCTGCCGTCGCGGATCAGCGCGGCGGCGTCTGCGATCGTTCGTCCTGTAGCGCCGGCGGTCTTCAGGAGTCGCGTCCCCGGGCGATGAACTCCGGATTGAGGAGGTGTTCCTTTCCGTAGCACATGTCGTCTCCCGACAGGGTACGGACCGAACCGCCTGCCGCCGACAGTACGGCATGGGCCGCCGCCGTATCCCATTCGCGCGTATGGCCATAGCGGGGATAGATGTCGGCTTCTCCCTCGGCGATCAGGCAGAACTTGATCGAGCTCCCGGTTATGGTCATGCGGTCGCTCGACAGAGACTCCATAAGGTCCTGAATGCGCTTCTGGTCGCCATGCGAACGGCTTGCCGTGACCACCGCGCCTTTGTCCGGCATGGCGCGGGCCGAGATCGGTTTTGCCGGGTTGCCGCCTTCGCGCTTTGTGGCGCCCGATTTTGTGTCGCCTGCATAGGTCACGGCTTTGGCCGGTACATGGACGACTCCCATGGTGGCGCGACCGTCTTCGATCAGGCCGATATTGACGGTGAACTCGTCCCTTTTGGCGATGAATTCCTTCGTGCCGTCGAGCGGATCGACCAGCCAGAACGGGCCCGAGCCCACCTCCGCCGTAATGCCCTGAGACGATTCTTCCTCGCCCACCGCCGGAATGTCGGGTGTCATCGCCCGGAGCCCGGCCATGATGTGCGCTTCTGCGCGTTCGTCGGCGACCGTCACCGGCGAGCCATCGCCCTTCTTCTCGACATCGAAATCGGTGTTGTAGATTTCGAGGATCAGGGCGCCGGCTTCTTCAGCGAGCCGGACGATGGCGGCGAGAGTTTCTGCCCGGTTCTCCATTTACGTCGCGCGTTTCCGTCGCATCGGCAGGGCGCCCCAGGCCGCGGGTCCGCCGGCGGCTTCCGCGGCTTCCGCAGCGGGCAGGGACGGGTCCCAGTCGCAGCCGATGAAGCGCCGCCTTGTCACGCCGTCCGACGCATCCGACGCCAGCCAGCAGATCGGGGCGACCATGACTTCCGGCTTGTTGAGGCGGTCGCGGTCGAGTGACGAATGGGCGGGGATCATCTGCGTATCAGCCGCGCCGCCCGGGATCAGGACGTTGACCGTAACGCCCGTGCCTTCCAGGTCTTCCGCCCAGCTCGCCGCCGCAGCTTCTATCGCCGCCTTGGACTGTCCGTAAGGCATGTTGCCGCCCCGCATCATCGAATCGAGGCTGGTGGTGACGCAGACGATGCGGCCCCAGCGCTGATCCATCATGTGATGGACGACGGCCTGGGACATCAGGAACGTACCGGTGACGTTGACGTCCATCAGCGCCTGGAACCGGTCCGGCGTGTATTCCCAGAACTTGGGCGGGATATCGGTGAAATCCTCGCTGATAAACCGCATGCCGATAGCCGCGTTATTGACCAGCATATGCAACCCGCCAAGCTCGTCGATGGTGCGCTGCACCGCGATGCGGCATTCCGACTGATTGGCGATGCTGCAGGCAAGCGCGATGGCGGCGTTTTCGCCATGCGCTTGCTTTACCTCATTTGCGACATCTTCGGCAGAGCCCCTGTCGATATCGAGCACGGCAACCCGCGCGCCGCACTCGGCAAAGCCGAGCGCCATCGCCCGGCCGAGGCCGCCGCCCCCGCCGGTGACGATGACAACCTTTCCCTGCAGATTGGGTCCGGACCGGTCGGTTTTCGCCATTCAGGCGGTCCGGGGCATGTTCTTGCCGATGCTGGTCGTGGGCTGTCCGACGGCGGCTTGGTCGGCCAGCGACGGCCAGGCGGCTGGCGAACCGGCAGCCTGGATGTTGTCCTCGTCGGAGGCCTCCGGGTTCCAGTTGCGGCCCAGAAACCGCATCGACGTGATTCCGTCGGAATCGTTCGAGGCGAGCCAGCAGATCGGCGCGACCATCGCGTCCGGCTGGACCAGCTCTTCGCGGTTATAGGGCGATTCATGAGGCACCATGGGCGTGTCGGCCGCGCCGCCAGGGACCAGCACGTTGCAGGTGACGCCGGTTTCAGCAAGGTCGTCCGCCCAGGCGGAGCTGGCGGCTTCGAGCGCCGCCTTGGACTGGCCGTACGGCATGTTGCCGCCGCGGATCATGGTGTTCATGCTGGTGGTCACGTTGACGATGCGGCCCCATTTCTGGTCAATCAGGTGACCGACAGCGGCGCGGCCCATCAGGAAGGCACCGCGCACGTTCACATCCATAAGCTTCTGCCAGAGGTCGGGCTCGACATCCCAGAAATTGAGGCGGTTGCGCCAGTAATCGCGCCTGATCATCGACATGCCCAGACCCGCGCAGTTGACCAGAACGTGAAAGCCGCCGAGCTGGTCGATGACCGACTTGATCGTGCCTTCGGTGTCCTCGACGCTGGTGATGTCGCAGGCGAAGGGATTGAGGTTCTTTCCCGCCTCGTCAGCGGTTGACCTGGCTGCATCCAGATTGATGTCGACGCCCGCGACCGTCGCGCCCGCTTCGGCGAGACCGAGCGCCATAGCCTTGCCGAGGCCGCTGCCTGCGCCCGTGACGATGCAGATTTTTCCGTTGAGATCGCGCGTTGCCATGCTGGTTTCCTCCCTGAAATGCGGATCGTTTACTTCCGAGCGAGAATAGGCGGCAGCGCGACGGGCGACAACCCGGCGGCGTCAGGGTACTTCAGCGATAGCCGCGGGCGAAACGGCAAGGGCATTTACCGCGCCGGGTGGAACTTCCCCCCGAAGCGCGGCAGCGATGCTTTCCGCGGCGGAACGCTCTATTTCCTTGCGTATGCCGACAACCGCCGATCCGAGATGAGGCGTGAATATGACTCTGTTTTCCTGGGCGCGGAGGCGAAAGGGAATCTCGCGAGGCCTTTCTGGCAGCGCCCAGTCCTCGAACGCGAATACGTCGGCGGCATACCCGGCGAGCCCGTTCGTCGAGAGCGCGTCGGCGACGGCTTCCTCGTCTACGACGGACCCCCGACAGGGATTGATAAGAAATGCCGTTCGCTTCATTCGGGCGAGCGTCCGCCCGTCGATCAGGTGACGAGTCGCTTCGGTCAGTGGAACGGCGAGAAAAACGAAATCGGATGCCGAGAGCAGCGTCTCGAAATTCACATACTCGGTGCCTGCTTTCAGGTCTTCGCTCGGCGCGGGACGCTGTGTGTCGGTGTAGATCAGCGTGGCGTCGAACGCCCTGAGACGCTGGGCGAGTGCCCGGCCGATACGGCCCATCCCCACGATGCCGATTATCGATCCCGCGAACCCCGTACCGTACAGGTCGGGACGCCAGCCGGAAAAGTCACCGCTCCGCACCCGGAGGTCGCCGGCGCGGACGTGGCGCGACAGCGCGATGGCGAGACCGATGGCGAGTTCGGCGGTCGGGACCGTAAGGAGGTCTGGAACGATCGTCGCCCAGACGCCGCGCGCCGTGCAGGCATGAATGTCGAAATTGTCGCAGCCCTTCAGAGCGCCTGCGACAATCTTCAGATTCGGGGCCGCATTTAGAAACTCGGCGTCGACCAGGTCGGGCATAAAGGCCATGACCGCGTCGGCCTCCCCGATCTGCTGCAGGATTATCTCCCGCGGCAGGGTTTTGCCCGTCGGGTTCGGGACGATCGTTCCGACGGGCTCAAGAAGTTGCAGCGTTTCTTCGAAAACGCGGTGCGTAAGCACGATGCGGGGTTTCGCGCTCATTATTTGAATCGGTGACGCAGCAGGGCGCTGGCGCCGTCCACCAGAGTGACCATCGCGAGGATGACGATGAGTATCGCGAGTACCTCGTTGTATTGCATGATGCGGAGCGACCCCATCAGCTCGAGCCCGATGCCGCCGGCCCCGACCATGCCCATGACCGTCGAGGTGCGGAAATTGTATTCCCAGCGATACATGATCACGTCGGCGAAATGCGGCATTACCTGGGGCATGATGCCGTGGGTGATGACCTGTAGTTCCGAGCCGCCCGCCGCGCGTGCGGCTTCCACCGGCGCGGGGTGGGCATGCTCGATATTTTCCGCAAAGAACTTGCCGATCATGCCAACCGAGTGAAGCCCGAGTGCGAGTACGCCCGGCAGGGCGCCAAACCCGACGGCGGCGACGAACACGATGCCCATAATCAACTCGGGCACCGCGCGCAGGAAATTCAGCGTGCCCTTGGCGATCCAGTAGACCGTTGGGTTAGGCGCGGTGTTGCGGGCGGCCAGAAAACCGAGGGGGAGCGACAGTCCCACTGCCAGCGCAGTGCCGGCAATGCTCATCGCCAGCGTGTCGAGGATGGGAACGATCCATTTTTCAGCTGAAGAGAAATCCGGCGGAATCATGTCGCCGAACAGCGTCATCATGGCCGGAACGCCTTCAGACAGACGCTGCCAGTCGGCGAGGCCTGTCTGTACGGTGCAGCCGAGGATCACAAGGACGATGAGGCCGCCCTGGAAACCGGCCCGAGCCCAGCCGCGCCGTTCCGCCGAAAGAATATCGGCAACGGTCGTTTGATCAGGGGGCGTGTTGTCCAGGGCGGTGTTCATCGCAGCGTCTCGCTCGCCTTATTTCCGAAGTCCGAGCGCTTTCGACAGGTCGCGGACGACGTCGAAATCCTTGTCTGTCATCGCGCCGAATCCGTCAGCCTTGAACGGTTTCAGGACCTTCTTGTCCTTGAGTTCGATGAAAGCGGCCTTGATCTTCTGCTTGAGGCCCGCATCGAGGTCCGAACGCATCGCCCAGGGGTATTGGGGGAAAGCAGGCGAAACGCCGAGCACCTTGACCTTGTCCATCGAGATGATTCCGCGCGAGAACAGCGACTTGAAAATCGGCTGGCTCAGCCCGCCAGCCTGGGCATGGCCGTTCTGAACAGCGACGGCAACCGCGTCGTGGGCGCCAAGGAAATGCTCCTTGTAATCCTGCTTGGGCTGCAGGCCGGCATCGACCAGCATTTTCTTCGGGATCAGATGGCTGGACGTCGAGGCCGTGTCGCCATAGGCCATGTTCTTGCCCTTGATGTCGGCGATCTTGTCGATGCCCGCCTTCTTGTTGGCGATGACCACGGCGTGATAGCTCGTCGAGCCCCGTTTTTTAAGACCGGCGAATGCCTCGATCTTGCTCTTGGAAGCGGCCATCGTGTAGGACAGCGGGCCGAAATAGGCGAGTTCCAGACGTCCGAACCGCATTGCCTCGATCATCGACGAGTAGTCGGTCGTCACGACCAGCTTGATCTTCTTGCCGAGCGATTTCTCGAGATGGGCCTTGAGGGGCTCGTTATTCTTGATGACGGTCGATGCATTCTCGTCGGGCAGCAGCGCGACACGCAGCGTGTCGGGATTGTTCTTTCCGTTGGCGGCGGCGCCGGAGGCGATAGACAGGCTAAGGGCCGCGGCGGCGACGCCGGTGGCGAGCGTTCTGGTCATATGTTTCATTTCACAGTCTCCAATCGGTTCTGGTCGGGGGACTCAACAGGGGGGACGGTCGGCTTTTCCTCGGCGACGGTGCCAAGCGGGGTTTTGCCGTAAATCCGTCTGATCTGACGACCGTCCAGCTCATCCGGGCGTCCGTCGAACACGACTTCGCCACCCGCCAGACCGACGATCCTGTCGGCGAAGGCGAGGGCGAGGTCGATCTGGTGAAGGCTGACGATGGCGGGGATGCCGTCTTCCCGGCAAATGGTCCGCAACATTCTCAGAATGAGTTCGGATGTCGCCGGGTCGAGACTCGCCACTGGCTCGTCGGCCAGTACGAGACTGGGCTGCTGGGCGAGCGCCCGGGCGATGCCGACGCGCTGCTGCTGACCGCCGCTCATTGCATCCGCGCGCGCCAGCGTCCTGTCCAGGAGCCCGACGCGATCCAGCGATTCCAGCGCGAGCAGGCGCTCAGACCGGCTGAAGGGGAGAATAGAGCGCAGCGCAGTGTGATACCCGATACGCCCCACAAGCACGTTCTGGAGAGCCGTATACCTGCCGATGAGCTGGTGCTGCTGGAAAATCATCGCGGTCGCCCGGCGGTGCTGCCGCAGCACGGAGCGAACCGAGAGGTCGCCGAGATTTTCGACCTGCACGGAGCCGGAGGTCGGTTCGACCATACGGTTGAGGCTGCGCAGCAGCGTCGATTTTCCCGCGCCGGACAGGCCCAGCAGGACCGTAATTTCGGATGCCGAAAAGGCGATCGTCGTCGGCAGGAGACCGACCGTGCCGTTCGGGTAGCGGACGCCGAGACTGTCGGTCCGGATCATCAGGCGCTCAGCTCTTGTCGGGAATTTCGTTTCAGGACTGTCATGACCCCCATGAACAACAGTGTTGTTGCAGTCGGGTGACGAGGCCGTGACTTCTCGGTTAAAGGTTTGTTGCCGATCCATGATGGTCGGACTTTTTATGACTCCCGGCTGCCGCTACCATCGGCCCATGTGCGGTCGATTCTCCATCACCACTGCGCCCGAAGCGATGCGAGCGCTGTTCGATTACGAGAATCTGCCCAATCTGGAACCGCGATTTAACGTCGCGCCGACCCAGATGGTCGCCTGTATTACGGCCAACGATGCCGGGGCGCGGCGGCTGGAGTTTTTTCGCTGGGGGCTGATCCCGTCCTGGGCGAAGGATGCATCGATGGGCGCCAGAATGATCAACGCCCGTGCCGAGACGGTGGCGGACAAGCCGTCCTTCCGGGAGGCCTTCGCCGCCCGTCGCTGTCTCGTTGCCGCCGATGGATTCTATGAATGGCGAATGGAAGAGGGGCGGAAGCAGCCCTTTCGCATCGGTATGAAGGGCGGCGGCCCCTTTGCCTTCGCCGGGCTATGGGAGGAATGGACGGCGACCGGGGACGGCGCCGGCATTTCCGAAGGAGAGACCGTAAGATCCGTGACCATCGTGACGACGGTCGCAAACGACAAGCTGCGGCCTATTCATGCACGAATGCCCGTCATCCTGCCGCCGGAGGCCTATGCGCCGTGGCTGGATGCGGCCAATGACCGGGGCGGGCTGCTGTCGCTGTTAAGGCCCTATCCGGCGGAGCCGATGGCGTTCTACCGGGTAGGGACGGCGGTTAACAATGTCCGGAATGACGGGCCGGAATGCACCGCACCGCTGAGGCACGCGGTTTAACAGGACGGATAACCCGGAAAATTCCTTCCAATCGCCTGATTTCCGCCAGTTTTCCACAGAAACTGTCTTTCCCGGCCCATTTTGGGATTGAATCGCCCTGCTACCCAGATATAGTGGTTGTGTTGTTGTCGCACACGATATGTTGTCAATTGTGTATATCGGGCGATCAGGGGCGAAAACCACCCGGCGTTAGAAGGAGGGCGGCTAAAAATGCAGTGGACACCGGAAAGAGTAGAAATTCTCACGCGGCTATGGTCCGAGGGCCTGTCAGCGCGTCAGATTGCGCAGAAACTGGGCGGCGTCACCAGAAATGCCGTCATCGGCAAGGCGCACCGGCTCAATTTGCAGCGCGGCGCACCCGTGCCGGAACCGGCGCCGGAGCCGGAACCCGTCGTCCCGGTCGTGCCGCCGATGCCGCTTAGCCCGGACGTAAAGCCCTGGATGTGCCGCTGGTCGACAGAAGAACCGGGTCGGCTCGGTCTGCATATCTGCGGTAAAACGGCCCAGCCCGGTCGCCATTACTGCGCCGAGCACCTGACGGCGGCCTATCTGCAGCGGCGGCGGTCCGCGGCCTGATACTGGAATCATCGCTGGAACGGAAGCGGTGGCCCCTGGGCCGCCGTTTTTCGTGTTCGTACATGTCGAATGCCGGTTCAGCGAGAGCGAGAGGGTGACATAAAATGAATCACGAACAATAATTAGGCGACGACATTCGGTTCGTCGCTGCTCCGGGTTAGTGCCTATGGCACCCTGCGGCATCTTTCGACATGGAGGCTACCAATGAAGAAGTTACTCGCTGCGGCCGTCGCCGTTTCGGCTATTTCCGGCGCAAGCGCGTCCAACGACGTTTCCGCTGACGATTTCTACAAGGACAAGCAGCTTGTCCTGACCATCGCATCGCGTCCCGGCGGCGGTTTCAATGCCTATGGCCGAAACCTTGCGAAGTTTATCGTCAAGCACATCCCGGGAAATTCGACGATTATCGTCAAGAACATGCCGGGGGCAGGCGGCCGCAAGGCAACGGCATGGCTGGACAAGATCGCGCCAAAGGACGGCTCAAACATGCTCGGGACGATGCCCGGGTCGCTGGTTGAACCCATTCTGGGCGATCCCAAGCGCGTAAAATACAAGCCGCTTGAATTCAGCTATATCGGCAGCGCTTCCGGCTTTACCACCATGTGTCTCGTGCGCACTGACAATCCTGTTAAATCCTTCGACCAGATGATTAAGCAGCAGGTTGTGTTCGGCGGCGACCAGATCGGCTCCACGACGCATGATCATGCCAATATGATGCGTAACCTTGTCGGCGCGAATATCAAGCTGGTGAAGGGTTACAGCGGGACCAAGAATCTCGTGCTCGCCGTCCAGCAGAAGGAAATCGACGGTTTCTGTGGCTATGCGTGGGCGTCGATGATGAGCCGCGCGCCGCATCTCATCAATAACAACATCGTGCGGGTTGTCGTTCAGTTCGGTCTCGACCCCCATGCAGAAATGACGAAGCGCGGCATTCCCGGCGTCTGGAAGTATGTAAAGGACGAGAAGAAGCGCAAGGCGCTGGAACTGCTTGCGTCGACCCAGGTATTCGGGCGTCCCTATATCGCTCCCCCGGGTGTGCCGAAGGCGCGAGTCGATACCCTGCGTAAAGCGTTTGACGCCACGATGAAGGATCCTGAGTTCCTTGCGGCGATGAAGAAATCGCGGCTGACGGTGGACCCGGCCAGCGGCAAGCGCGTCGAGGAACTGATCCGTAATATCTATACCTCGGATCCGGAAATCCAGAAGCTCGCGCGCTGGGCGATCGCAACCTCGAAGTAAACAGCGATTATTTCAGCATCCCGGGCAGGCGGGTGGAGAGTATCTCCTCCGCCTCCCGGGCGATGCGTTCCACCACCTCGCCTGCCGGCGGGATGTCGTGGATCAGCCCGGCATCCTGTCCCATCGACAGCGAGCCATTCTCGACATCGCCATTCCTGCGCGCCTCAATAAGGTCGGCGTGAGCCTGCCTTTGATTCTGGCGCAGCGCCCATTCGCGTCCGGCCCAGCGTTCGATGAAACGGTTGCGCCTGGCGCGCGACATGGCACCGGGCCAGACGATTCCCTGTGCGATATCGGGAATCTCGGTCAGCTCCGTATCGTGACCGTCCGAATCCACGATGGCCTGCTTGAAGTTGGGGTGAAGCGGGGATTCTCCGGTAGCGAGGAAACGCGTTCCCAGCAAAACGCCCTGCGCCCCCAGAGCCAATGCCGCGGCCAGCCCGCGCCCATCGGCGATCCCGCCGGCCGCGATCACCGGTACGTCGCCCACGGCATCCACAACCATCGGGACGAGCGCCAGCGTCGCCATCCAGCTTACATGGCCGCCGCCTTCGGTGCCCTGCGCGACGATGGCGTCGGCGCCGGCTTCGACGCCGGCCAGCGCCTCCGGTACGCCGCCCGCCATGTAGGTGACCTTGCAGCCCGCATCCCTGGCGCGTCCGACCCAGGATTTCACGTCCTGGTCTGGGCGCGGCCAGGCGAACGCCATGGCGGGCGGGCGTTCGTTCAGGGCGGCTTCGAAACTCTCTTCCTCGGCGTGAAAGATCAGAAAATTCAGGGCGAACGGGCGGTCGGTCTGGCTCCGGATTTCGCTGGCGGCAGTCTTTATCTGGGCGGGGCTGAGACGGTGGCATCCCATGGCGCCCAGCCCGCCGGCCTCCGAAACCGCGGATACCAGCGGCGGCGAATAGATCGATCCCATGCCGCCGAGAAAGACCGGGTGATCAATGTCGAACATGTCGCAGACCGGCGTCCTGATCATCACAAGGCTCCCTGCGTTAATCTCATAAGAGAAGAATAGGCTGGAATTCCGTGGCAGGAAACATCCCGTCCATGGCGTTTCGCGCTGGGGGTGACGGGTTCCCGGCGTTAGGATAAAACTCGGCTTTTCCTTGGATATTCACTTGTCTGGAACAGGAATGGCTACGGATTCGCGTTACCGCCTCGGCGTCGATGTCGGCGGCACCCACACTGACCTCGTACTGCTCGATGTCGATACCGGCGAGATCGCTGTCGAAAAGGTCTCGTCCACCCCTGCCAACCCGGCTCTCGGCGTGCTGAACGGGGTGAATAATTACATCGCCAGGGGAACGCCGCCAGGCTCTATCGAATTCTTCAGCCACGGCACGACGATCACGACCAACGCGCTGCTGCAGATGCGCGGCGCGCGGGTCGGGTTGATGATCACCAAGGGCTACCGCGCCGTGCAGGAGGTCCAGACCCAGGCGCGCGACGGCAATCCTTTCGATTATTTCTATAAGAAGCCGGAACCGATCGCGCCGCAAAGCATGACGCGGGAAATTCCCGGCCGGATCGGCTGGGAAGGCGACGAGATCGAGGCGCTCGACGAGGACGCGGTGCGGACGGCGACCCGCTCGTTCCGCGAAGACGGCGTGACGTCGATCGCCGTCTGCTACCTGTTTTCCTACGCCAACAGCAGCCACGAGGAACGCACGCGCGCCATCATCCTGGAAGAATTTCCGGAAGCGCATGTTTCGTTATCGTCAGAGGTGCTGCCGCGCATCCGCGAATGGCCGCGCCTGTCGACAACGCTTCTCAACGCCTATCTCGGCCCGGTTCTGGTCGATTACATCGCCGATCTGAATAAGGGGCTCGACGAAGGCGGGGTCGAAACGCAGCAGCGCTTCCTGATGCAGTCGAATGGCGGGGTCATGCCGTTCGAGGCCGCGGTGCAAGGCGGCAAGACGGTCTACACGCTGTTCTCCGGTCCCGCAGCAGGCGCGCAGGCAAGCGCCTACCTGGCGGGCGACGACGCAATGAAGGGGATCGTGACGCTGGATATGGGCGGCACATCAGCCGATATCGCCTTTATCGAGGGCGGAACGCCGCTGGAGGTTACCGAAGTAATGCTGGCGCGCCGTCCGCTCGGCGTGCCGGCGCTCGACATGACGACGATTTCCGCTGGAGGCGGCTCCATCGCCTGGGTCGACAAGGGCGGTTTCCTGTGCGTTGGGCCCCACAGCGCGGGCGCCGATCCGGGACCGGCCTGCTACGGCAAGGGCGGCGACGAGCCCGCCGTCACCGACGCCGATATCGTGCTGGGCTATCTCAATCCCGATTACTTCCTCGGCGGGGCGCAGACGCTCGACGTCGCGGCATCAGAAAAGGCGCTCCGGGAAAAGGTCGGCGAGCCGCTCGGCATGTCGATCCGCGAGGCAGCAGCCGGCATTCGCCGTATTGTCGATCTGCGTATGGCGGACGAGGTCAAGGTGTTCGGCGCGAAACGCGGTGTGAGCCCGCAGGAATTCACCCTGCTGCCGTTCGGCGGCGCGGGCGCGGTGCATGCCGGTTCGGTCGCGGACGAGCTGGGCATCAACCGGATTTTCGTTCCGCCGCGGCCGGGGGCTTTTTCCGCTCTCGGGCTGCTCTGCACGGACGTGGTGCACGACTATGTACGGTCCGAACTGCGTCCGATGGAGCAGGTGACGCCGGATCATGCGGAAGCGGTGTTCTCGGAGCTCGAATCGCGCGGTCATGCCGAACTGGAAGAAGAAGGTCTGGCGGCGGACGGCGCCCGGTTCGAGCGCGAACTGGACATGCGATATACCGGGCAGGGTTACGAGCTTCGCGTGTCGCTGGATGGACTTGGGGAAGACGGTCTGGACGCCGCCGACATGGAAGCCGCTCGCGACCGGTTTGACGACCACCATGCAAGGATTCACGGCCATGCGGCAAAGGACCGATCGGTGGAGATCGTGTCCTATCGGGTGCGGCTGCGGGTCGATGTCCCGAAATACGTGCCGCAACCGGTCGGAGACCCGGTCGAGGCGCCGGCGCCCGAAGATGCGGTCAAGGGAACCCGTACGGTCTATTTCACCTCCGATACCGGCACCGAAACCACGCTGTACGAGCGCGATCGCCTGCCGGTCGGCGCGTATGTCGACGGCCCTGCCATTATCGAACAGTTCGATTCGACCATCGTCGTGCCCGACAGATGGCGGGCGTCGGTCGACGGGTACCGTAACCTGATCCTGAGCAGGGAGAGATAGAATGGCCGAAACCGCCTCTGCAACCGTCGATCCCGTTACTGTCCAGGTGCTGCGCAACAAGGTCGCCAGCCTTGTCGACGAGATGCACTACCATTTCTACCGGTCGGGTTATTCGACGATCATCCGGGAATCTCGGGATTTCTCCTGCGTGATTCTCGACCGCCGGGGCCGGCTGATCGTGCCGCCGCCGATGTTTTTCCATGGCATCGCTTACCGGACCTTCGTCGACAGTATTTTCGAGCTTTACGAGGAAAGTGAGATCGAGGACGGCGATGTCTTCGTCTCCAACCACCCCTATCAGGCGGGCATGCCGCACGTGTCCGATATGGGGTTCGTCGCGCCGATTTTCTCCAACGGTACGCTGGTCGGCTTCTCCGCCTCCATCGCGCACAAGGCGGATATCGGCGGCACCAACCCGGGCAGTACCTCGGCCAACTCGACCGAGCTCTATCACGAAGGGCTTCTCCTGCCGCCGATCAAGTATCATCGCGCGGGAGAGCTTGACGAAGACCTGCTGCGGGTCATTCTCGGCAATAGCCGTCATCCGGACCTGGTGCGCGGCGACATCCACGCGCAGGTGGCGGCGACCAATATGGGCGTCGAGCGCATGAAGGAGAACGCCGAGCGGTTCGGCGCCGATACCGTGATCGGTGCGTTCGATGCAATCCTCAACGGCGCGGCGGAGGAGCTGCGAGCGGCCATCGCGGCGCTGCCGGATGGAACCTCGTCCGCTGAAGGATACATGGACGACGACGGGGTCGAACGCGACAAGCCGGTCAAGTTCGCCGTTACCGTCACCATCGAGGGCGACAAAGCGATCTTCGATTATTCGGATAGCGGACCGCAGGCGAAGGGGCCGGTCAATCTCCGCCCGGCCATGGTCGAGGCCTGCACGTTCTATTGCCTCGTTGGCGCGCTGGGGCCGCACGACCTGCATTACAATGGCGGCATGGGCGATGTGGTCGAGCTTCGCTTTGCGCCCAACACGGTAACCAACGCCAGCCCGCCGGCGCCGGTGTCGTCATACCAGAAAGCCAACCTGAAGCTGGTCGACGTTATCCTGGAAGCGATGGCGCATTTTGCGCCGGAGCGCGCCATTGCCGGGTCGGGCTCATCCGGGTCGCTGCTGATTTCCTGGCAGGGCGGCGGGCGCGAGGGGCACTCGACCATGCAGTACGAGATTTTCGGCTCGGCCTATGGCGGCGGGAAGGGGCATGACGGCACGTCGATGACGGCGACGCACCTTTCCAACCTGCACGTCACGCCGATCGAAATTCTGGAGTCGGAGTTTCCCTGCCGCATCACCGAATTTTCCTTTATTCCGGATTCCGGCGGGCCGGGCGAGTACCGGGGCGGTGTTGCTTTCCGGCGCCGCTATGAGCTGTTGCAGGATGCCATGGTGGTGCGGCGCTACGAGCGCGCCAAGTTTCCGCCGACCGGCATGGAAGGCGGCAAGGACGGCAAGGCAAGCCGGTTCGTATCCATCGGCCATAACGGAGATGAAACCGACTTGCCAGCGGCCGGTCGGTTCGACATGAAGGAAGGCGACGGGTTCTATCTCGACAAGGCGGGCGGCGGCGGCTACGGCGATCCGAAGAAGCGCGATCCCGAGGCCATTCGCCGGGACCTGAAGGAAGGCTACGTCACGCCCGAGGGCGCGAAGCGGGATTACGGGTTCGACGGCTGAACTCTCTCCTCGAACGAGCAGGGCCGGTCCTTTCGGGCCGGCCCTTTTTCGTGTGCTGGCGGCAAATCAGCTCGATTTTCGGCCTTTGACCATAATCGCCTGGCGGGCTCTTGCCGCGGTGGCGGGCGACACCTTCATCATGTCGGTCACGACCTTCTGGAGGTCTGCGCCCTTCATCGGATCGACTTCGAGCTTGCGGCTTTTCGCTTCGTCCTTGAAGGCCCCGCTATATGCCATCTTTTCAAATGCATCCCTCAGCATTGCCGCGACATGCGCCCGCGTCTTCGGCGGTACGGTCAGCGACCGGCCGATGGCGCCCAGAGAGGCCATGAAGCCGACGACTTCCTTCTGCTCCGGCGTGGTGGCGAGGTCGGTGAGCATCGGCAGGTTCTGCAGTTCCGGATGCTTGTTGACGCCGAGCTGCAGGACAGGTTTGGCGAATCCGGTTTCGAACCATTTGCCGCGGGTCGCGATCCATGAGGCCCAGGTCAGAGACGCGCCGTCGGTTTCCTTCTGCTCCATCGCCAGCATGGATTTCTGCGATCCCTGATAGCCCTGGATGATCTTGATCTTCGTGTCGAACATGCCGTTGAGCAACGCCGGCACGAGGAAGGTCTGCGAGCCGGTGCCGGTCGAGCCTACATTCACCGGCGTCTTTTGCAGATCTGCCAGAGTGTTGATGTTCCTGTCGGAACGGAACACAAGGACCGAATTGGTCTGCACCGCGTTGCCCAGATAGTAGAACTGGTCGGCCTTGTAGCGCGCAGTCTTGGGATCGAGCAGGTTCGAAATCACGATCGTATCGGGCGGCATGAACAGGTTAAGCCCGGTTTTCGGTGCGACGTTGTAGGAATAGTTAGTTGCTTTAATCCCGCCGGCGCCCGGCATGTACTGGACCACAATCGTGGGCTTGCCCGGTATAAGCGGTTGAAGATGGCGCGCCATGACCTACGAATAGAGGCCGTAGGTGCCGCCCGCATCGAAGCCGACGGTAATGGTGACCTTCTTGCCCTTGAAGAGGCGTTCGAGCGCTGCGTCGCTGGAGAGCGCAGGTGTCGTAATGGCGGTCGCAAGAACCAGCGCGGCCGCGCCGCGCAGCAGATTGTTTGTCACGGAATTCCTCCTGTGAACGGGTTATATGGGTTATCGGCAGAGCCGAAAGGTGCGTCCCGGGGTTGCCGCGGGACGAATAACCCTTCTTTGGAGGCTGTGGACCGGTTGGCCGGTTTCGGCGTCCCGCCGCTTTTCCATCGGCGTTCAGGGCGGCGTGTATTTCGGTATTCGTTACAGGGAATCAAGTGGCCGGCGAAAAAAAGGCCGGGGATTTCCCCGGCCTTTTCGTAAACGTCTCAGCGCCTACTTTTTCTTCGTTGGCTTGGTACCGAAAACGTACTTGGTCGCCTTTGCGACGGCTGACGGAGACATTGTCTTCATCGCATCGACCAGCGTCTTCTGAAGTTCGGCGCCTGCAATCGGGATCACCGGCAGTTTCCGCTTAACCGCATCGGACTTGAAAGCCGCATCGTTAACCGTGGACCAGAACGCCGTCCGAAGCGGTTCGACGAGACCCTGAGGGACGCCGGGGGGATAGGCGAGACCCCGGCCGATAACCGACGCCGTCGACAGCATCGCTGCAGCTGCCCTGTCGTCGTCGGTCTTGGCGAGTTCGTGCAGGAGCGGCAGATTGGGGAGGTCCTTCTCCCGCGTAAATCCGACCTGAACAAGCGTCAGCGCGAAATCGTCGCTTTTGCCCTTGAACCACTGAGGCTTGTTCGCCGTCCAGGAGACCCAGCTGTTGCTCATACCGAACGTCTCACCCTGTTCGACCGACAGCGAGGTTCCGGCAGAGCCCTTATAACCTGTCACGATCTTGAACTTGGTTTTCAGGATGCCGTTCATCATTGCCGGGACGATATAGGTCGGGGAGCCCGTTCCGGTGGAGGCGACGATGACTTCCTTTTTCCGGAGATCCTCAATGCCTTTGATGCCTGTATCGCGCCGGACCATCATGATCTGGTTTGCGCCGAATACGGTGCCGAGCCAGTGCATCTTGGCAACATCGTACCTGACCCGTTTGGGCCGCAGCATCTGGGACACGACCGACATTTCCGGCGGCATCAGGAT
>Ga0181587_10000233_pt1 | contig 44289 bp, 39 predicted proteins | sample 071ome_27_FD_132463 | JGI IMG/M metagenome (GOLD analysis project Ga0181587, IMG submission 132463) | Coastal salt marsh microbial communities from the Groves Creek Marsh, Skidaway Island, Georgia - 071409AT metaG (megahit assembly) | ecosystem: Environmental > Aquatic > Marine > Intertidal... | reverse complement strand
TTCTAAGAATAACTGTAGAGAACTTGGGTAGCTTTTTTAGCACCGCTAAATGATCGTCGGATGAGGTACCTGGAAATCCTAAGTTCACTACTTTGAAGTCTTGGCCCTGTTTTGTAAGAATCTGATCAATCCACCCAGGGTAAGAGGTCTTTTGCGAACTAGCTCCTATCCCGTAAGTCATTGAATCCCCAACGAAGATAATACTTCGCTCCGTATCTAAATCTTTGACCTTTCTGGGAACCTTATCAAGGAAGGTTTCAAAAGAACCCGTATCAATAAACGAGAAGGCAAGAACCTGTAAACCGGCCTCTATGAGTAAAAAAAGCAGTATAGCGGTTATAACTAACAGCTTCAGTCTTTTAAAACCAAACCTCGTATTGCACTTCGTCATTTTCTAACTACATCCAGTGTAATGCTTGTTAAAATCCAATTCTTCACCGAAAACTTCTTTCCAGGCTCCACTGATTCGTACGTCTTCAAGTTTTAAACCAGCCTCTTTTCTTAGTAAATGACAGTGCTCCAAGGGGTTAAAAAAGTTAGCCCTGAATGACAGTGGTTTCTCTGGTTCTACCCTAACCTTAAATTTTCTCTCAATTTCCTCAGTCATACTTGCCAATATCTCATTGTATCGTGGGTTATCCAAGTGTGGAAACTGATGCAAAAACGCCAGATAACCTAAAACTTCTTTGGATGTGGAATTTTCGACTTCCAAAGCATTTTGAAGTTTATTCAATGGGACGTTGTGCTTGAGAAAACCAAACTGAAGGATCCTCTCTATATTCTTGGCATGCGCTTCCAGTTTCTTGTTACCGACAAATACTTCTGTTTGATCTATCAGATAAATTTCGAAAAGATTACTGCGGAAATCAGTGTTCAAATCCCTTTGAATTACTATTTCTTTTAATAGTTTCTCCCTTTTTTCTAAGAGATTTCCAAAAATCTCATTCGCAGCTTCTAATCTCAAATTATCAAGTGCCTTGATTCCTCGAAGCTCCCCAAATCCTTGCACAAATTCTAACGCATCCAAGTAGTATCCTTTATCATTGAGGTGGTACCCATCTCCCGCAAGAAATTCTTTTGAAATTCCTTGAGGAAAGCCTTTGTTTGAGATAACTGCTAGCTGCTTTCGTTCTAGAGCTAGCTTCATGAAGTTATTTGTATCCTTTGGGTATTCATACAAGATCACATCAAGTTGCCTAGCTTTTAAAATCTTCAATAACTTTTCATAGAGATCTTTAGAAAACTCGCGTCCCCAATTTTTGTTCATAGTTCTTCTAAACAGAATTTGAATAAACTTAACTATGCGGATTTCGAAACCCATAAATGGAAGTTTATAGTAGGATTTCGTGTTCCAGTCGTTATTCTCACCGGTTCTCAGAATCACGGAAGAGTATTTCGGTAGCTTCTTTAAGACTTCTAGGTGATCAAGAGTTGATGTACCTGGAACACCCAAATTTATACAGTTGATTCGTATTCCCGCCTTATTAAACAGTCTTTCAGTCCACTGCGGATAGGAGTTACTCGGATCGCTTGCACCCCATCCCGCCGTCATAGAATCCCCTACAAAATAGAAGCTTGTATCCCCTTTCAAAAACGATTGATTAATTTCTTCTTGAATGGAGCTCTCCAAATTGCGAGCTTCAAACAGGAATAAACTTATGAACTGTAGGCTAAGTTCAATGAGTAGTAAGATAAGGCAAAAACGGGTAATTAATTTATTCTTCATGATCAGTCACTGTGTGCAGTGCAATTTACCATTACCATTTAAGAGTTTCCTAAGCCTACTTAGCTCTCAATTGAGGCTGATACCAGGGCTCGTTATACTCGTACCCCTGATATGCACCCCAGACAACTAATCCGCCTTGAAAACCTCGATGTCCTCAAGAGCTAATCCGCAATTGCGTTTTCTGGTATTCAATCTTCACACAAAGCTCATCCTCTTTGGGAAACAATCGAATTTGAAGGCCGTTTCGCAGTAGAAAGGCGAAGGCTCGCTGGCCGAAGTCTGGCTGGGCTCTCAGTCCCAAATCGAGGATCATATCGTTCTCACGCATCTTCAGACCTGTAATATGTCCTTCCAATAATCCCTGAACAGCCTCGAGGCTCATGAACTGGGAGAGATAATTGGCGATACTTGTTCCTACCGAGTGAAGAAGATTCCCCTGAGCTTCAACTTTCGGGATAGCATCCATCAAAATCAAAGCCCATTCTTTATCACGATCTCCGTAGAGCAAAACTTCCAAAAGCTCAAAACTTGCCTCATAACGAACATCATTCTTCATCAAGGAAAAGAAGCCTTTCCACTCGCCATTGCGAAGCTCAAACTCCAGGCTTTCCTGACGATTGGCAAAACCCTTCTTCACCTGCTCGTTAACCCAGGCTTCCTTGAACTTGAATTCCCAGATAGAAAAACTCAATCGGCCTCCCCTTCTCTTTGAAGAAAGTCCTCTTCATTTCTCTCAAACAATTGAGAAACTTCATACCAGGAGCCATCGTAATTACTGGTCTTTAAGCCATGGTGAAGCAACACGGCATAGACAAGAGCGCTTCGATATCCAGCGGTGCAGTAAACCAGGGTAGACCGGGCGTTTTTCAGCTCTTTAGGAACGGTAGTAAGGAAACCATTTTCGTCGAAGAAGCGGGTCCACGGCAAATTTTTAGATCCGGGAATCCGTCCACCCCATCGCTCCCCAAAAGGAGTCATTCCAAAATATTCAGGGATGCTGCGAACATCTAGAATCTGATCAAAACGAGAAATTTCCTCAAAGAAGTTCTCTTTACTCAGCTGCATTAAGTGCCCCGAGTCCAATTGATTTAATTGAGCTTTCCCTGGCTGCTTCGATTTTGATTCAAGTTCGGATCTGTTTTCCTCCTGAATTCCTGGGGCTAAAATGTGTTGTTTCAGGGTCTTGTGGTTGGCAAACCAGGCTCGATCTCCCCCATTCAGGATCTTTGCTTCCCATCCCAGAACCCCGTGAAGTATCCAGAAGAGCCTACCCTCTTCTCCAAAACCACGAATACTCTTTCCTACAATCAGGACTGGCTTGCTACCATCAAATCCAAGACTGTGAAAATGCTTCTTGATCTCGTCTGTGGATTTCAAAAGTGAGCGAACACCATTGGTCTCGTTCGTAAAATCCAGAAAATTCAGATTCACACTCACGGCCCCATGTATTTTTTTCCTGCTGTTCTGTCCTCGAACGTCAAGGATTAGATACTTTGATTTAGAGTCGATCAGCTCAACAGCATCCAAAAAAACAACTTGGGCAAAGAGCTGGCTGGACAGCATGCAAAGTCCCAGAGCAAGAAGCAGACAAAACAGCACATTTCTTAAAATATTCATGAAGGCATTTTACACGATTATCAGGTATCATCGCGCCTATGTTTACAGTGCGACTCGTCTTTGCCTTCGTTCTTTTCCTGCTTCTCGCCCACAAACCGGCACAAGCAAGCACTCTGGAGAATTTCAGGGGAACGGATATCTACCTCTACAGAATACGCAACAGAACCAGTGATGTTTTCTTTCGCGACACTATTCCCAGACTCATCGCCGCCAATCCTGCTCTCAACAAAAAAGTGGAACTGTTAGAGAATAAGGAAAATGACACGCTTCTCTTCCAGATCCCAGACCCGAGTCAGGTAGAGATCCTGCAGGAGTACCTTTCTCAGCTCGATTTATACAAAGACAGCAATGAAAGCTCCATCATCAAGTTGCAGTATTCACAGGCTGAAGCCATAGCGACTTATCTCCAAAAGATCTTTGGCCTGTATGAAGAAAAAGTCATGGGAAATGGTAAGGTAGCTCGCACCGTCCTCTATCATTCAGACAAGATGAAAGTAGTGGCTGATGAGTCCAGCAACAGCATTTTGCTCGAAGGCCCTCATTACCGGGTCAATGAAGCCAAAAAAATCATACAGTCCATCGACTATCGAACTCCCCAGGTCCTCATCGAAGTGTTGATTTCCGAAGTCACGCTCAACCATGACGAATCTCTTGGAATTGACTGGGAATTTAATGGACGAGGCCTTGGTGGAAGAAATGTACAGAATCAAGCCACCGTGGACTACGGGAATATCTCCTCAAATCCCAGAGCCGGGAATAATCGAAGTAATTTGCAGGGACTGAAGTTTTCTCTACTTAATCCAGCTGATTTTGAGGTCTTTTTGCAAAATGTGGAGCAGACCAATCGAATCCAGATTCTCTCCAGACCTAAAATCCTTACTGCCAACAACAAGAGCGCAGTGTTTAAAGCCACTCAGCAAAATCCTGTACTGAAGACAACCAACGCCGATGGTGTGGTCAATAATTCCGTCGATTATCTCGACATTGGAATTGATCTGCAGGTAACCCCAAGAATCAACAAAGACAACTACATATCCATGCAAATCCTGCAAATTATCCAGGAGATTACCGGAACTGATCCCACGGCGCTAAATTCACCGATCTATTCGGAGCGTAAGGTTCAATCAGAACTATTGGTGAAAGACAGTCACACAATCATCATCGGGGGTCTGATCAGCTCCAGTAATGTGGAGGGTGAGAGTCGGGTTCCTATCCTTGGAAATCTTCCAGTTCTCAAAAAATTCTTTCGCAGAAAGACAGTGGATCGCAAGAAAACAGAAATGCTCATTTTCATCACACCCCATATTATTCGGGACTACAACAGCGCTGATGATGTCACTTATCTTCAAACGCAGGGAGTGGTGGACAAGGATAGAATCCAGGATTTTATCGATGAAAGTGAAGAGTATCGAAAATCCCTCCTGCGTCAGGAAAAAGTCGTTGGTGAAGTGGTTCATATCGAAGAAGATAAGAGCAACATCCTGGTCCAGTTAAACCAACCGGATCTGGCCAGGGAAGGAAGCAGCTTTATCGTCGTACGTCAGGGTAAACACATCTATGACAATCAAACTCATCAACTTGTAGGGACTGACTTTGATTATGTGGCAACAATTACTCTGATTCAGCGACAGGATGGAAACCTCTTTTCCGCAGTTGTTCAGGAGGGTGACCAAAACCGTCAGGAAATCCTCGTTGGGGATCTGGTGAGAAAGCCTACCCAGAGTTTTCTCAATTCAGCGACCAAACACAAAGTAAACTCCGGTAATGGAAGATTGATTCTGCACGACTGGGACAATGTCGATATCGAAGTGACTTTTGAACTGGAAAACATTGATCGAAAGCCAATGGAGGAAATGCTTCTGGCTGATGGGGTTTTGACCAAAGACAGCAAGTTCGTGGATCCTTCCGGGAAAAGAAAAATTCATCCTTCCATGATCGAAACCAAATCAAACAGCTTTTCCTTCAAGTTAATTCTGGACCCTCCTTTGGAAGCTGGAGAAAAGATGGAACTGGGCTATATCACTCCCCTCCCTGAAGAGTGGCGTAAGTCATGGAAGAAAAAGAAGCAGTTTCGCCTGAACTCTTCCAACAATCAGGATTTTCTCTACGACTTTCTCATCTCGCCCAAATTCAAGATTCAATCAATTGAGCCTGAACCGGTCGCCAGTCTCAAAGAAGGCGAATACACCCTTCTAAGGTTCTACAAACCTCGTGAGAAAATGTTCCAGCGAGTTCTGATAAAATTTGAATAAGCTCATTACTCCTGAAACAATGGAATCCAAACCCACCCTATTGCTGAGCCGCTGTTTAAATCTTGAGTTGTGTCGTTACGATGGGAAATTGCTCGAAGCTACACCGTGGCAAAGAATCCAGGATTGTTTCCAAACAGTGCTTGTCTGCCCTGAAGTGCAATCCGGGATGCCAACGCCAAGACCTCCTATTGATTTGGTCAGCGCTGATGCAAACACAAATGAAATCATGGTGCTTCAAAGGGACTCAGGTACAAATCATACTAAACAGCTTCATAACTTCTGTAGACAGTTTTTAAGAGAACTCGACTTCTCCCAAATTCACGGAGCAATCCTGAAGTCACGCTCCCCGAGTTGTGCCAGTGTTGATGCTAAATTGTACGACCGGGACTCCAAATCTTTGATAAGTACACAGGAATCAGGGCTTTTCACCCGAGCACTCCAGATAGCCTGTCCAGATCTACCAGTCATTGATGAAAAACGAATTTCAAACAGAGAGTGTTTTGAAAAATTTCTCAATAAAGTCTATTTTCGTTTGGATTCCCGTCAAAAGCCGCCCCAAAAGCTTTTGAATTGCCTGAACATCCAGAAATAACTGCCAAGGATTCCAAGCTTCGGTTAGAATAGGGCCGTGTCTCAAGATCCTCAAATTTCACTACTGGACTCGGTTCTTGATTTCACTCAAAACCCTTCTGTTCTTGAGAAAATTGCCTTTCAGAACAGTGGAATTGAAGAAATTCTAATCCAGAGTCTGGTCCTGATCCTGTTCCTGCTTCCTTTTGTCTTGCTCTACTATGTACGAAAGACAGTCAGCGCTCGCTTCCTCTTTGTCTTTCTGCTTCCCTTACCCGCTATACTTGGGTTTCTTCAGTTTCAAAACTTCGAATTACTGGAGAACATCAATCGTGACACTTTGCTTGAACTGCGATTTGACCTTGAAAAAGAGTTTCAGCAGATTACCCGCTCAAGAATCAATATCGATGATATCTTCATGGCCAGGATCAGCAAGACTCTGGAAGAGGTCAAGGAAAAGATCAATCTCTTCGCCTCCTCAGGATACGACTTCAAAAGTGACCATTCCAATTTTGCCCAGTACGCCAAGTGTAAACCCTCCAGGGCTCACAGCAAGGAATACAAACCGATTCGTCCTTTTGACAGTTACTTGAGTGAACTTCAACGAACTCAGGGAATCAACCTGATGCTAATCAACGACACTACCTATTTTGCCTCGGATATCTTTGTATGTAACTCATTTCATGGACTGGGCGGAGATATTCAAAAACTCGTTCGGCTGGAAATCATGCCAGGCCTTGAACTCAAGGGCGAAAGTATGGTGGATTTGCTGGCTACAGCCAACTCACTGACCCGAATCGTAGATAACAGCAGATTGATGTTCAAATACCTGAACAACCCTTCAAGTCTGCATGATGACAATCCCGCCAAATTTCGTGAGGAAGGTTTTACCAGACAAAAGGCTTTTTGGAGCTATCTACTGCAGGACAAGCCCGAATACATGGCCTGGTTTGTCATGGGTAGCGTCGATGAGTCACTGATTTACCAGCAGCTCGAAAGGGAAATTTCCAAGTTAAGCGAGGCTTCCTACCTTGATTACAAGCCACATTTCTTTGTTCCCAATTACAAGAAAATTCTCCCCTTTCACCAAAGTGATCTTGAATTTGATGAAGAGTTGTTTGACCCCGTAAAGGCCAGAAGTTATCACTTCATTGCCTATGAGAAGGAAGGCCAGCCATTTCTGGGTATTTTTAGAAGCTTTGAAATGTTGAAAGATAGCTACATGCTTCTTGAAGTTCCCGCCAGCGCCTGGACTGCAAAAGCCAAATGGCAAAAACGAATCTTGCTGCTCAGTCTCGCATTTCTTCTCTTCACTATCGGCTCCATTGCCTTCTTTTTCTCAAAGGCCATCACCAATCCAGTTTTTGCAATTACCGAGAAAATGAAGAGGATTGCGCAAGGCGAATTTGAACCTCCACTCCCTGTAAAAACCAGTGATGAGATTGGGTCACTTTCCCAATACCTCAATGAACTTTCACAAAGTCTCAAAGAGAAGTCTTTGGTTCAGTCTTTTCTCTCTTCAATGGCGAAGGATGCCCTTAGGACCCAAAGCAAAAAACCAGTCAGAGAAGATATGATCATACTCTTTCTAGGGTGGAATAATCTTGAGCAGTTTCAATCTCAGACCCAAAAGGATTATCCACGCTATCTGCAAAGAATCATCAAGGAGCTCACGCAGCTTCTTGGCACCCATGGAGGCTCCCTGGACAAATTCACAGGTCAGTCTTTTTTGCTGGTTTTACCCTACAAGAACATTGCCTCACTCCAGACTCTGCTGGGAGGGCTGGAAACGCTGCTCCACGAAATTCTACGCGATTTCGCCAGAGACAATCTTCCCCATTGCAGCTTTACGCTTGGAGTGAGTCGTGGTCCGCTTGTTGTGGGTGCTATCGGTGCTCAGGGAAGGCAGGACTTCACTGTCATTGGAAACACAGTTAATGTTGCCGCCAGACTGGATAAACTGGCCCGAGACTCCCTCGATGATCGCCTTTTTCAAGTGGCAGTACTGGGAGAGCTGGAGCAATTCCTGCCTGAGAATTGGGGAACTTACCTCGAAAAAAATGTTCAGGTAAAAGGCAAAGTGGAGGGACTTGATGTTTACCTCCTTGCTTAAAGCACGCCTGCCTGGATTTGCCTTGTCATTCGCCATGCTGATTGCAGCCTATCTCCCCTCTCTGTTTCACATGAGTCAGGTAGCCTGGCAAGAACACAGTCGAGAGAATCAGGATTTACAAAGATTGCAGCAGTTGGTGGACTATGGAACCCGTAAGAAATGGAATGCCAACTCTCCCAATCGCGGCAAACTGCTGGAGCTTCTTTATGAGCCCAAATTCCAAAGAATTTTCCAGGCTATGCAGTCAAAGAAGATTAAAGCTCTCAAAGACCTGAACTGGGCATTTCCCCAACGAACCAGCTTCTACCTGGCCAGGAGAGGGAAACTCAGAATCAGCAAGGAAGGCAGTGCCAAAAAACATCTCCCTCCCGATTATGCAAAAAGAGTACTTCTGGCTCTTAACATGGGTAAGGCCGACCTTCTGGAGCGTGAACTGGTCAAGATTTACAGGTTCCCACCGGATGAAAAAACATTTCGAAGCCTTTTTGGCGAGTTTCATTTTGTCGCTTATGATGAACAATGGTTCCTCTATCACTTTCAGGAGGTTAACTCCTACCAGTCCTTTGTTGTACTGCATCTCACAGGTCTGGATATTCAAAAACTCAAAGACTACGCCTTTAAGAATCTAATCAGTAATCATGGAGCTCATGTCTCCATTGGGGAGAGAATTCTAAAGAAAACAGTCGATCTAAACCCGTGGTTTCTTTTGCCGTCCCTTTTTCTACTGATTATCTGTCTGATTAAACCTGGCTGGACCAACCCTGGACAAAGTTTCTCCGTACGCTTCTTTCTGTTTTATCTGGCCTTTCTAATAGCAATCATGGCAATTTTACAGAATGTCAGAAACCGGGCGATGGTCAGCTTTGAAAGCAGCATGAAAGACGAAATCATGCAGAGTTTTCTTCGGGATCGCCAAGGCATTGAGAGTGGACTGGACAGCTTCAACTCAAACTATCAAAAGAAAGGGCATGAAGCTTTCCTTCAAGGACGCTTCTTGCAAGAATGGTCACAGGAAGGTCTCTCGTGTATTCGATTCACAAGAGCAGAGAACTTTCGAGTTTGTGAAGGAGCTGAAGAGTCTCTGGATATAGAAGATTATGTTCGTGATTTATACCTTAGTGTAGCTTCTGTAATTTTTACAAATGTTGGTGTTGAGGATTTTTCCCATCCTGAGCCTGGTTTTGTAACCCAGGAAACTCCCGAACAGTTTGCTCTGGAAGAGAAATTTCGAAACTATTTTGGTTACAGTAGATCCAAAATGTTTCGCAATTTTGCCAATCCGAATTTTCGTACTGATATTTTGCCCTATTTGGGGCAGCATAAACTTGGTCAGGTACAGTTCGTACGAATCCTTCACACAGGATTTTATGTGGTTTGGTACTGGAGTCATGATGAAAAGTCAGGACACCGATTCATACTTTCGTTCATGGCGGGAGCCAAATATTACGCCTACTATCTGGAACGCTATGAGGGCTACCTGCAACGAAAACTGGAAAACCTCAAACCCGCTATCCTCTCCAATTACATCTCTGATTTCTACAAAGCAGGAGAAAGCGGTTTTGACTCATCAGATCACCTAAAGTTTTTACTCAGAAAGAATGAAGTCCGACAAAACACTCTCCACACTCTCAATGTTCATGGAAAGGAGCATTTTGTCGCTCATTTGCCCAGTGCCCGCCTCGATGGTTTCCACTTCTTCTTCAAGAGAGACAGCACTGAATTTCGCCAAAAACTCAACGAGGCCAAAACACAGTGGGATTTGTTCAGTACTATCCTGTTTCTATTCTTGATTCTTCTACCATTTTGGATTCTTTTCCATCTACAGGGCCATGTTCGCAAGATACTCTCTGGTTTCATCAGTCTCAAAAGCAGCCTTGTCTATCTCGGGGATGGTTCTGTAGAAGAACGTGGTGATGAGGTCACACGACTTGAAGGTCAATTCAATGCGATGGTACGGGAGCTGGATGAAAAGGAAAGGATGGCACCTCTGGTCGCTACCCAGATCATTCATCTTCTACAGGATGAGGATGGTACTTTACACAATTCTGTAGAAGATCGCTGTGCCGTCCTTTTCTCCGATATCCGATCTTTTACAAGCATTAGTGAATCTCTGGAACCTGAAGAAGTTGTCGAAATGCTCAACGAGTATTTTGCTCTCTGGCAAACTGCGGTTCAAAAATATGATGGTGTTGTTGATTTGTTTGTGGGAGATGCTATCCGGGTGATCTTCTTTTCGAAGACTCATAAAGATTTCAAGGAGAGAGCCATTCAAACTGCCAAAGAGCTCATGGATGAACTAAAGAAATTGAACGAACAGCGCAAAAAGCGTCAGGAATTTGCTATTGAAAATGGTGTTGGGATCGCTTGTGGGGATGTGAACTTTTCCTTGATTGACGGCGGTGAGAGAAAGCTCTTTTGTGCAACGGGAAAAAGCCTGGAAATCAGTGAGAAACTCGAAGAGCTTTCCAAGTATGGCTCTCATTCCAAAATCATTCTTGAAAGTGAACTGGCAGAAGAAATCGATATTGAGCTGAAAACACAACTCTTTCCTGAGGGACAGGAAATCAGTGAAGGTGCACTTGAATTAATTAAAATCAGCTCACAGCTCAGCAATATCTAAACTGTATGTTGTTAAATCAACCCCGATCATCGCTAAATTGTACACCCTTAACACAGACCCAGTCATAGTTAGATCCGGTGCTTGAGTTTCACCTATACCCCAACGCTGAGTGTGAGCCCGTTAACTCAATCCAAGAGCTGCTTTGATCTCATCTTCAATCTCATAAGGCTTGGTGCTGGGAGCGTAACGATGAAGTACTTCTCCCTTTCTTGAAACCAGGAATTTAGTGAAATTCCACTTGATTGACTCGAAGCCCAACAAGCCCGGTTTTTCCTTCTTGAGAAATTGATAAAGCTCACAGGCATTGTCTCCATTGACTTCAATCTTGGAGAAGATGGGAAAGCCTACTGAAAAGTTAAGCTCACAAAAGTAGCGAATCGCCTCGTTATCCCCTGGCTCCTGAGCGCCAAACTGATTGCATGGAAAGGCAAGAATTTCCAGACCATGCTCCTGATAGCGATCAAACAAACTCTGTAGCTGACCATATTGTGGGGTGAAAGCACATTGACTCGCCACGTTAACAATGATCAAAACCTTGTCCTTGAAGTCTGCAAGAGAAATGCTCGCACCCTCAGATGTTTCCACTTTTATGTTGTAGAGCTCGCCAGCCATTGTATTCTCCGATTCCTGCCCTGTTCATTGGCTCAAACAACAGTTTATCCTATCCACAGCTGATTTAAGAGATTTCTTTTTCAAATCACATTGCTCATTCAGTCGATGCAACGTTACACTTGAGCCGTATGTCCGATTCCAGTTCTCAAATAAACCAGGATCCGCTCGCTGGTCCACACTCCAAAGCCGTTCAATCACTGCTTGAGCAGGCAGCTGCAATTTCCAGCCAACAAGACTTTGACATCATTCAAAGACAGTTTGAAGCTCTGCTGCCATTTGAGTCTAACAAACAAAAAGCTCTTTATGCCTATGCAGGAATTCTCTCAAATCTTCATCTTTACAAGGAAGCCCTCGAACTCTCGAATTCGCTTGAGAGTCAAATCCCTCAGGGCTCCGATCTTCTAAGCTGCTTCCAGGCTGATTTATTTCGGAAACTTGGTAATCATCAAGAAGCTGCAGATCGCTATCACAGTGTGCTCAAGAGAAGTCCAAAGAATCTGGGTGCGGGATTGAATCTGGCAGTGATCTTAATCAGCCATGGTGATGTTCCCAATGCCATGGCTGTACTCCAGCACAATATCACCATGGATCCAAATCATGGCGACTCTCACCTCAACCTTGCCAATCTGTACTACCTCAAAAGAGATTATCCTCAGGCGAAACTCCATTACCGCAAGGCAATGTCTCTGCTTGAAGAAAGCCCCTTTGTTCTCAGTAACTATGCCCAGACGCTTCGCCAGACCTGGGATTTTGATGAACTTGATCAACTCGAAGAAAGACTTCACAAGATCACTCTTGATCAACTCCAAAGTAATGTCACCCCGGTGGAGTCTCCCTGGCATTTTATGGCACGCTGTGATGATCCCGATTTACTGTTCAGGATCAGTAAAGCCCAGGCTAAGAAAGTTGAAACTTCAGTTTCCAATGAATCGATTCCTCCTGTTCAAAGTCAATCAGTCAAGTTCAATCTTGGTTTTGTCAGCGATGATTTTCGAGAGCACCCGGTAGCACATTTACTTCTTCCAGTCTTGCGTAAGCTCAAAGAAAGAAAGGTGTCCACCACATTGTTTAGCTACGGGCAGTCAGACAATTCAATGATCAGAGATCAACTCTTTGAGGCTGCAGGGAAAGTTGTCATTCTGCAGGGTAATTTTTCAAACATGGTTGATCAGATTCGAAGTGAGAAAATCGGCTTTCTCTTTGATCTCAAGGGATTCACCCTCAATACCCGTCTGGAACTCTTTGCTATGAGAAGTGCACCAGTTCAGCTGAGTTTTCTGGGTTATGCAGGAACGACAGCCCTTGAGAATATGGACTATGTTATTGCTGATGAAGTTGTGTTGCCTGAGAAGAACCGACCGTACTTCACTGAAAAACCCCTTTTTATGGACAATGGATTTATGCCGCTTGCTTACCACCAGGTTGAATTGGGAAAGTACTCTCGAGCCGATTTTTCGCTTCCTGAAGACAGGAAGTTATTGCTCCTTAGCGGCAGCGGCTACAAATTGAAGAAGTCTGACTTGATCCAGGCTGGCAAAATTATGCAGGATAACCTACTGCTTGATTTATGGATGCTGTGCAACGATGAGAGCGCCAGAGCCTTGGTTCGAGACCTTTTTGGAAAAATGAACATCCCTCCCTCTCGCTTGTATTTTCAAACCAGCCCTTCGGGAGAAGCCCCACGGTTTTTAAGTCGAGAAGAGCATCTTGCACGACTCAGCCTGGCTGATCTGGTTCTGGATAGTAAAATCTACAATGGTCATAGCACAACCGTAGATGCATTGGTATCCGGTGTACCGGTACTTTGTCTGGCTGGCAAGTCCTGGGCCAGTTCCACGAGCGCTTCCATCCTCAAGCATCTGGATCTGGATGAGTTGATCTGCACCAGCGAAGAGGAGCAGAGACAAAGAGCCAGAGCCTGGCTTGAAGGTGATTATCTTGCAAAGCTAAAAGCCAAGCTCGCTGAAGTTCACAACAAGCTGGATCATCACTTAGATAGCTGGGTGGACGAGCTGGTTACCAGGTTACGAGATCTGACTACTTTACCCAATAAGTAATAAAGCACTGAGACTTCAAGTCCGGAAGAATTCATAATCAGGAACCAGCCTTAATTCCGTCTGACTCACAGGAGAAAAGCTCGTGTCATTGCTCCCCATAACTTCAGTGAATCACCTCTGGTTTTGTGCCGGAAGTTGTTCCTTATACTTCTCAAAGAACTCTTCGTGGTGCTTCACCATCTCTTGCAGCTTCACCGCCTGGGTTGCGAAGTCCACCGACTTTTGCGCGATCAGGTTACCCGCATCAAAGAAGCCACCTTGTTTACTCTGAGCAGTTTTTTGGACTCCATAGCCATGCAGCTGACCATCTTTGAAGTTGCCAAGCAATGACTCGTCAGTGCTCTTTTGCAGGATTCCGAATCCCTGAGCTCGCATTAGAATATCCAGGCCACCTCGATAGACCTCTCCACTTTTGAGATAGCTGATCCCAAAGACCGGTTTGTTTTGAATCCAGGAGAGACTGTAGATTCCTTCAGGAGTTTGCTTGATACCAAGGCCCATCCTTTGACTATCCTGCCAGTAACCAAAATAAAGGGACTCGTCTCCCTCCTGACTCAAGCCAAGACCATGAATTTTTCCTTCTTCGAAGTCCCCTTCGTATTCAAAGATTTTTTTGCCACGATTAAACCAGAAAAGTTTTCCCTTCCCATGAGCCAGACCATTTTCACAGTCTCCCTCATAGCGAATGCTCTCTTTGGGTTTGGGATAAGGGTTGTAGACTTTACAGTCTCCATCGCTGATAAACTGCCCTTCCTGCAGGAAGGATATCTTCTCTTTTGCGTCTGAAATGGTACTGGTGGCTACCAGGAATCTCTCCTGACTTTTGTACTCTCCAAACCTTTCTTTGGCTGCTTCTGATCTTCGAAGGGAGGCTTTGATCAGCATCTTGCGAGCTTCCTCCCATTCCCCCTGACCTTCAAGCTCCTTCGCTTTCATAAAGAAATCGAGAGCAGTCTCCTGACTGTAGCCAGTGCCAAGCAGGACAAAAACAAGTATCCATCGAATCATTTTGACAGTATAGACAAGCGGGGCCTCTGTCTCAAGATCTGGTTTGGAATGGACTCAGGCTCTTCGCCCCTAATAAAAACAAGCCCGACAGCTTGAATCGCTGCCGGGCCCTATAGAATTTAGATCTAATTGTACTTCTTAACGAAGATCAAATCGATCCAGTTGCATTACCTTTGTCCAGGCATCTACAAAATCTCGAAGGAACTTGTAGCTACCGTCATCTGAAGCATAAATTTCTGCAATGGCGCGAAGTTCTGCATGAGATCCCACAATCAGATCCACTGGAGTAGCAGTCCACTTCAGTTTGCCTGTCTTGCGATCTCTACCTTCATACAAACCATCTTTGCTCTTGGACTTGGTCCATTTGGTGGACATATCAAGTAAATTCACAAAGTAGTTGGGGTTCAAAACTCCAGGAGTGTCTGTGAACACACCGTGTGATGAGCCCCCTGTATTTGCGTTCAAGGCACGCATTCCACCCAACAGTACCGTCATTTCTGGAACAGTCAGATTCAGCATGTTGGCCTTGTCTACAAGCATTTCAGCTGGAGAGAAGTAACTCTCGCTACTATAGTAGTTTCTAAAAGCATCCGCTTTAGGCTCAAGATGAGAGAAGGACTCTACATCTGTGTGCTTCTGATAAGCATCTGCCCGGCCTGGCTTGAATGGTACTCGAACCAGAGTATATCCAGCATCGCGAGCAGCCTTTTCAATACCAACAACCCCACCAAGTACAATCACGTCAGCAAAAGATACCTGCTTGTTACCCCGCAGAGTTCTATTGAACTTCTGCTGAACAGCTTCCAGTTTGCTTAAAGTATTGTTCAACTCTTTGGGATCATTCACTTCCCAGGAATTTTGTGGTTCCAGTCGGACTCGAGCACCGTTAGCACCACCGCGCATGTCTGTTCCACGAAAAGTTGATGCACTTGCCCAAGCTGCCTTAACAAGCTCAGTGGAGCTCAATCCAGTCCCTGCGATATGCTCTTTAAGATTTTCCACATCGTTTTTGTCGATCAGTTCATAATCAGCTGCTGGAATCGGATCTTGCCAACTAAGGGTTTCCTTGGGTACATCACTACCCACGTAACGAGCGGCAGGTCCCATGTCACGATGAGTCAGCTTGAACCAGGCTCTTGCGAAAGCATCTTCAAATTCTTTGTGATTGTCTTTGAATCTCAAAGAAATCTCGCGGTACTTTGGATCTTCGCGCAATGCCAGATCGGTTGTCATCATCATTGGTGCATGACGCTTGGTCTTATGATGAGCGTCTGGCACAAGATTAGCTGCAGCAGGATTTTTAGGCTTCCACTGCTTGGCTCCGCCCGGGCTCTTGGTCAGTTCCCACTCAAATCCAAACAAAGTGTTGAAGTATGCCTGAGACCACTGAATTGGCGTTGGTGTCCAGGCACCTTCCAGTCCACTGGTAACTGTATCAATCCCTTTCCCTTCACCGCATTTGTTCTTCCAGCCAAAACCCTGGTTCTCGATGGGAGCTCCACCAGGTTCAACCCCAACACAGTCCTGGGGCTTGTGCGCACCGTGGGCTTTACCGAAGGTGTGACCACCGGCAATCAAAGCGACGGTTTCTTCATCATCCATAGCCATTCTTCCGAAGGCTTCACGAATTGCTTGAGCTGACTTGAGTGGATCGGGAACTCCATTGGGGCCTTCCGGATTTACATAAATCAAACCCATATGAGTGGCACCAAATGGTTTTTTGAGCTTTCCGCCCTTAGTGTGTCTCTTGCGCTCCAAAAACTTCTCTTCCGGACCCCAGTAAACCAAATCAGCTTCCCAGTCATCAGTACGACCACCAGCAAATCCAAAGGTTTTGAAACCCATGTCTTCCAGGGCTACATTCCCTGCAAGAATCATCAAATCTGCCCAGGACAGGCTGCTACCATACTTCTTCTTAACTGGCCAAAGTAATCTTCGAGCCTTATCCAGATTTCCGTTGTCAGGCCAGCTGTTTAAAGGATCAAATCTCTGTTGCCCTCCACCAGCGCCTCCACGACCGTCAGTGACTCGGTAAGTACCAGCACTGTGCCATGCCATTCGGATCATGAAAGGACCATAATGACCATAATCGGCTGGCCACCAGTCTTGTGAGTCCTTGAGAACTGCAGCGATATCATTCTTGACTTCCTTCAGGTTCAATTTTTCAAATTCTTTGCGATAGTCAAATCCACGATCCATGGGATCGGATTCCTTGGCGTGGGCTCTCAGAGGCGCCAGATTCAGTTGATCAGGCCACCAGAATTGATTCGTCTTTGCTTGCTTGCTGTGACTGTGCATGTGGTGTGGACTCGCCTCGGTCATCACACAGGCTGAAACTGCCAAAGCCGCCGTCGTAAGAATTGCCTTGATTCTCATTTGCTTTCCTTTCGTACAAAATCTTCAGTTGTCCTTTCTCCTCGAAGAGAGCTGGAACTGAAACCTTTTTACACCTTGTTATAACTCATACAGGTTTAGAACAATTTTAATTTAGGATAGGCTCAAAATTTATTCAAGGTATCGTATCCATTTTCTAACATAGTTTTTTGCTATGGAATTATAACTTCTGAATATAGTGCGATTTCCCGGCTTGTAGGCTTAGGATTGAACAAATGATGACGCCGAAACATGAATTATGAATGTACAAGTCATTACTCAGGAGCATGCATTATGAACGAACTACTCAGTGGTGTACATAAAACAACTGATGAACACCCCTTCTTCAATGCAGTGAAAACTTTCGCCACCGTGGTTATTTCAGCTAGCAGGAACCGGATGTTTCATTGCTCCAGCCTGTGGGATGAAAATGGATTTATAGATGGGATTGGTGGAGTTCATACTATCTATCTCAACCATCGCGATGAATGTTCGCCTGCACTCACACAAATACAGGACGCCTATGGTAGCGAGATTGTTGCCCATGAACTGGAAGAGAGTTTTGTAAAACCTTACGCGAAACTTGCCCGCCCCGTGCGCCAGTTGGAGAATATCGAAGAAGATGTCCTTGCCATTCCCACCCCGGGTCATTGTCCAGGAAGCACATGTTTTCTACTGGAGCATCAAGGGGAAAAGCTGCTCTTTACCGGAGATACTTTCTATCCAAACAGCGGCAAATGGCGTGTGGCCATCTCTGAGGAAAACAGGGCTCAGATGATAGAAAGCCTGAAACTGCTCAAAAATTACGATGCTAACTGGGTCATACCCGGACTCTATGCAGGTGAGCTTCCTTCACTGAACTTCAAAGCCAATGAATATCAGCAGATGCTTGATGGTGTCATCGAGGATTTATGCTGATTTCAGAGGACAACCGTACATCCCTCAAGTCACTTTACGCCTGATCAAGACAACAATAGAAGTCTGATCGATCCCACAATAGTAGTATGACCAAGCTCACTTTAGAAGTCTGATCCAGCTCTCCAAAGAACCCTGAGCAAGAGATTTTTCACTTCCTCGATCTGCTCAGATTTGGGCTTAAACACTTATTCCGGATTCGCCTACACGTTTGAATCACTGGTTGCACAGCTATTCTTGATTGGCCTGGCACAGCTCGTGAAGTTTCTCCAGAGCGCTGCATTCCTGAGGGTGTCTCTCTTTGAGTAACTTCTCCAGAGCTTTCCATTCACGCTCAAGCCAGGCGAAGTCCACTGTGGGACCCAGATTGGCGACTCCCTGGAGTGAACCCAGTTTGCCTTGCAAAAAGGCGTGGTAACAGTGCTTGCTGAAATCGGTACAAATAGACTGGATCCGACTCTCAAGATGATCATCCAGACCGAACTCACTGAAATAAACCCAGAGTCGGTCCTTCAACCAGGCGTTCATCCAGGATTTGGCTTTTCCACCCTGCTCTTTGCTGAACTCCAGAAGAATGGTCTCAAACTTACCAAAAAACTCGGGAAGTAAATTCTGATCCACTGCATCACACAAGACACAAAGAGAATCCACCAGGTGTTTTCGTGAGCGCTTGCCGAATCGAACAGAATCAAGAAAGTGCTTGTTGAAATCTTCAAAATAACTTTTGATCAGATCTTTCTCCTGCAGCTGCGACAAACAATTCATCAAAAGCTCCAGGTCTTCTTCACAGGCGAAGTTCAAGTCCCAGAGAGCGAAATGATAGGAGATGGTCTTTTCTAAAAACTCATCAAGCTCCAATGGGTCTTTCTCAAGTTGCTTTCTGATTTCCTGTTGAGCAAATTCAAAGTCCTGGGAACGATGGATGACTTCGTTTTGTATATCCTGGATTAAATCGCACATGATCTCAGTATAAGCTCTCTTGCGAAAATTTTCCTAGTTTTCCTGCTCAGAAGCGTCCTGCATTACTTCCACTGACTTTTGTCTTGTCGGGATTCTTGCCACAAAATAGATGCCGTACGCAAGAATGCAGCCTACCAATATCTGCAGGGGCAAGGACTCCAGCCTGAAGAATAACGAATAACCTCCAATGACTGTAATCATACTCAAGGCAAGTACTTTGGCTCGTAGCGGAATACTTCGGTGGTTCTCCCACTCCCTTAGGGTAGGGCCAAAGATTTTACTGTTCATCAACCAGTCGTACCACTCTTTGGATGACTTGGCGAAACAACTCGCGGCCAGGATCAAAAAAGGTGTAGTTGGCAATACTGGTAAAACGGCACCAGCCAATGCCAAACCCACAAAAAATATACCCAGAATCTTGTACATGGCTGCCACTATAGACCTCAGCGATACCGATTCCAATCCCTGTTTCATTCTAGCTTGGACCATTTACAACAAAACACGTCAAACTAGTGCATACTATTTGCGGGTTTAACTCTACCATCTGGTGAATTCAAAGGGATTTATGTCAACAGCTCTCGATCGACTGAAAAAATACAATCAAAATCGCATCCTGAAAGCCTGGATGTGTATTGCTTTGGCGAACGGCCCTTTGACCAAAGAAGAGAAGTACATCCTCAGGTTGCGCTGCGACACAATCCTGCTACCCCATGAGTGGATTGAGAAATTATGTGAAGAGCCTCCTTCTTTGGATGAGCTTGATTACACTGAACTCACTCGGCCAGAAATCAGCCTCACTCAGTCTGTTGGCTACGCCCTAGCAGCTTCCCAGGGCACAGAAGATCCGCAGAAGTTTGGAGTCTACCTTGAGCTTTGTGCCATGCTGGGGATTCCTGAAATGAGAAGAACAGCCATGGAAAGATCTGTTCGCTCGCTCTTTCTCAGTGAAGATTTTCCAGTTACCGAAAAATAATCCGAAAGCCGATCAGAAAGGTTTTATAACAAACTTCACTGAAGCCTGATTAACGATCCTGACCAGAATCCAATCAACAGCCATGAAACCTGGTGGCCAGCATTCTTTGGAGAAGTATTGAGGAGCTTAAGTCTATTCAAGCTCCAAGAGTCTGATTCTGTTCAGTCAATCGGGAAAGACCCTATTCCGATAACTCTGCGAAAGAAATTAACATTTCAGACTCTGAAATCATCAAGCCTCTATTCTTTTTCTTTTTCGAATGCCCGTGAAGTCTGCTGATCAATCTTTTGAATCCACTGCTCCATAGTTGCTCTCAGTGTCATCCCAAAGGCTCTCACACCCAGCGCCAGAACGGCGTGGGCCCGCTCCAGTCCACCGGAAAGATTAACTTTGGCATTCCCCTCTCCACCACGAATCTGTATCTGCCCACCATCTTCAGCTTTGACCACCTCAAATCCGACTCGCAAGTACGGTTCCCCATCCAGAAAGGATATTTTCAAATCCTTCTCGGGATCCACGATTACCTTGGCTAACATTTCCTCTTGTTTGATTACCCGACCGGTCTCAAGAGCAATGGGACGAATCATGGTCACGGGTTCATTGGAGAAACCATTCGGACGTTGCAAAATCCAGGCACAGTTTTGAAGTAGTGGATCAAAGAGATCTTCCTTGCGATCCAGTTTGCCCAGTTCTCCATACCAATTGACTTCAAAACTCCCGCTTGTCTTCAATTTCTTGGGATTCCAACGATTGAGGCCAACTGTACCCTGAATTTTGTTTTGATCAAGACCCTGAACTTGCAATTCAAAATGCCCTTCCATTGTCTCTGTTGTTCCACCAAAGACCAGCAATACTTTTTGAACCGAGCTCTTGATTGTGGTGGCAAAGCTATAATTTTGAGATTGGGTGGGAATAATTTCGTAAAAGGGATTGAGCAAAGCCTTCAAACCCTGCTTTTGAATCACCACATTCTCTGACTCCAGAGCTCTCGATACTCTATTAAAGCCTTTGACTTGACGCTTCAATCTGCTGTTCAGGGCCTGCACTGACTGCTTAAACTCCCGAGCATTTTGTTGCTTCAAAGTCTCTTTTACAGCCTCATAGAAAGACGACTCTTCAGTTTCTTTCCAGGCGTCAAAATTCATTCTCGCCGCTCGAAACTCCTCTCTTGGAATCCAAAAGTGTCCCGTTCGCAATACGGCGCTTCGTACACTGGAGAAATCCTTGAGAACAGCTCCCTTCCCAAGGACATGGGAGTTATTGAAATGACATTGTAAACAGCTCTCTTCGGCCCAGGAAACAAGGTTCATGAAGAACATGAGAACAATGAATAATTTTGACTGCATCAAGTTTTAGCCTTTCCTAACAGAAGTGATGAAATAGAGTACCACACAATAGATGAATCCGATTCCCAACCATGACTCCAAAGACACGCTTGCCTCAATCAAATCCAATTTCTCTCCACCATAGTAAGCGGGAGAAACCGTAAACAGGAACAAGGCATATAGCCAGTACTTTGAAAACTTCGCCATCAGAAAGTCCCAGGCGAGAGTCATATTCAGCCAAAGTAAAAGTAAAAACCAGGGCGGAATCCAGCTCTGATGAGATGGTGCCCAGCTGACCCATCCAAACCAGACAAAAGAGTTTTCAGCAAGAATTCCCAAGAATAGAGACACCAGTGCCAGAGCTATTATTCCCGGCGTCTCTCTTTGTCGACTTGCGTAATACAGGCTGGCAAAAACAGAGATGAGGGCGAGAAGCCCCAACTCAAACTTCGCCGACAGGACAATACACCACCAGTTCCATTGCCAGAGTAAAAACAACTTCAAGATTGTTCCTTTTGAGCTGTATTTACAAAAAAGAGGTAGGCCAGAACCAGCAAAGGAACCAGATTCCCCAGGATGCACGTCACAATGAAAAGTAGAATGCAGTTCACTTTTTTCATTCCGCTGTACCAGGCAAGCAGAAAGAAGCAGAAGAATCCAAGGTACAAATCAAGGAGCATTACCTGTCCCCAGACGTCTTTCAGGATTTGCTGTGAACTGGTCATTATGGAAGCCTTGGACCCTGCATAAAGGATTCCCCCAAGGAAGAATATCGCGAGAAAAATACAAAGTGCTGTAATAAGCCGATTCATAACCACAGCATGACAAAGGGCTATGCACTTCGCTAGCTCTTTCCCATATTCGATCAATTTATCCTGAAAAATCCTTAGATTTAAGCATTATTTCTGCTTATTTCAGCTCTTTGACTTGCGCATTTTGAGTAGCTTGTTATAGTTTAATTCGTCGCTAATCAATTACCCAAGGAAATGCTCCATGCAAAAGTTCTTTCTTCTCGCTCTGATTCTGGCACTGCAATGCTTCACAATCTCGACAGTTCATGCCGGTATTGGTGACTTCTTCGAAAAGATCACCGACGTGGACAAGATCAAGGAAAAGATCGCCGATGAAATCAAGGATCTGGAGATCGATGCGAATGTAAAACTCATCGATGCAGATATTGTAGACGGAGTTGGACTGGGTATTCAGTACCGCTACGAATTGGAGCCTTCCTACAAATCCGGGTTTTATACCAGAGCAGACCGTTGGAAGTTTGGAGCAACTCTTGGACCGGATGCCCTTCTTCGAGCCGTTGATCTGCCAATTTCGATTCGCTTCAACCCAGGCGTAGAAATCTACTATGTTCGCCAGTTCAAGACCCAGCTGGAAGCTGCCACTGCAATTCCCTATACACCTGCAAAACTTCCACTGAATGCCAAGAAGGCACTTGAAAACCTGAACCCAGGTGACTTTGTAGCGATTCCAACCCATTTGAATCTGGTGATGAGTGCCGGAATGGCTAACACAAACAACGGTGTCAGCGTAGGAGCATCAACTCATTACATCCTCAGCGGAAAATTCATGGTTCACCTTTATCGCTTGAAGAACAACAAGATGCGCATGAAGATCATTGCAACCCGCGACAAAGCCGTAGGTGGTTCGGTGGGTGCGAAGTTCGACCTCAAGATTTTCGGTGTGAATTTGGTGGATAAAGCCATCAAGAAAATTTTTGAGATGGACATTGCCAAGTTTTCAGCCAATATGAAGTGGGGCGATCTGTTCATGCTTGATTACGTTCTGGACCTGAATCACGAGCAGGCAAAACTGGCTTACAATCGTGTGCTTGCGTCGACTCTTACTTTCAAGAATCTCACAGTTGCCAATCCCTTTGCAGACAACAAGGACCTCGAGAATCAAATCGTAACGGACCTCACCCTGCTGGAAACAATTCGCAAAGCTGACCTGAACAAGGAAAATCCTCGAGTTGAACGACTGTTTCGTGGAAAGAACGAGTTTCATCAAAAAAGCAGCAACTTCAAGGTTGGATTATTGATCGCACGCTACGAAAGAAAGAAGATCTATACCCAGAATCATATCGTGAGCTATGACCAGCACGATGTCCCTTCTCACTTTGGATTCAACAACTATGCTTTTCACAAAGGCTCCAAGATGTTCTGGGGACTATTTCGAAAGGACAGTGTCTTCTCCACTTCGACACTCCTGCCCAAGGACACAGAAGGTAATGTTACCGGCTTCTCCGATTTGGGAATCAGTCTTGATATTCGAGACAAACGTTTCTTGTACGTAGAGATTCAGGAAGGCTTCAAGCATACCCAAAGGGCTCTGAGCTCTGAGATCTTCAACAAAATCGATTTTCTGGATTTCCCAAAAGTAAAGTTCTGGCAAAGAGTTGATCACGCCCGAATCTACCATCAGATTTTTCTCCATGAAGCTGCTGTGAAGACTTACATGGGTCTTAATACCAAGAACCTGAAGTCCAGACTGCGCGATTATGTACAAACTGTTCCGATGCCTTTCGTAAACGATCCAGATAATGATCACAACAATCATCCAAACTGGGAAAACTGGATGAGAAGGTATTCTAGCTCGATCAAGCAGTTCCTGAATGGGCTGAAGAGCGCCTTCCAGGCTCCCGGTGCCAATGATTCCGAGAAATTCGCGCACTTTGAGAAAGAGATCATGGAACTTCGCAACAACCGGGCCTTCCAGACAATCGGTACGGGCTTTTTGATCAGCCTGCTCCCTGCAGACAAGAAAGAAGAACTAGTTCATGTGAATGTGGCCTGGGATGCCGAGAACATGAGACCGGTTCGTTTTCAGTTTGGAGAGAACCCCAAGAGCCAGATGTACAAGAACCTGGAGTATATTCAAAGCGTTCTCAACAATCGTGGATTTAACTTGAGACTCATTGAAGAGCAAAGGAAGTCCGGGAAAGCAGAAAGTGTTCAAACTTTACAAAAAGAGAACTTTATACAGCTACATAAATAATTATTTTTAAGCTAATTAACAAAAACCCCCGTTTTCTATAAACTTTTGTTAGAAGACGGGGGTTTATTGTCTTCAGAAGAGCTTTCAGAATTAAGAGCCCCGTCAATTTTGATCGATAATTATATTGGTAGCTTCTCAATGGGGTATGAAACGATGTTCGACAGCTTTATGGATAAAAGTTCAATTCGACAAGAGTGTGAACTCGTGCACCTGGACCTGGAGAAACATTTTCATATCCCCGTTGCGTGCAAAGACTCCCTTCCAGCCATGCGAACCTGAAAGAAATCCTTTCGCAACTGCGCTCAAGAAGACTCAAGAATGCCAAGGTAAGCATTGGGGTTTTCAACAGCTTTTATGCCAGATTGCCTTTCACCCAGAGTTTGGTTCAGCTAATTGCCGGCCAAATTATGGAACTCGAAGGCAAATCTACACAAGCAAGGGAACTCTACCTTCTCGTCCAAAGGAATCAGGAAACTCTCGCTCATTTTGCCTGCCAGATGCTGGCAGACAGTTATTTTGACGAGGGTCGGTTTTCGCTGGCAGAGGACTACTATCTCAAAGCCGTTTCTACCCGGGTTGAACTGCGGGAACCGGTTTTGATTCATCGCAGCCTGCAAGGGCTTGAAAACTGTCGCGTCCAGAACGCAGCCTGATTTGTTCTTGTCCCCTCTCTTGAAAACGCTCTCTCGCGCCAGCCCGCTGTAGGACTATTGACTTGATTGGATCAATCAAGCCGGGTGAAACAAAAGCTCGCAAACAACTTTTCCCCCCAAGGTTTGGATTTCAATCTCTCAAAACTTGGATTCTATGCGCGCAAGGACTACAATTGCTGCTAATCCACAAATTACGCAAAGTGATCATCCATGCCCGCCAAAGACAATTATCTTGAGGAATCCAAAAAGGTTCTGGTGCTCATTGAAGAGATTCAACGCATTGCCAGTAACGATGAAAACTGTCTGGAAAAACTCTGCCCCGGAGCAACAACCCAGGAGCAGTTTCACACTTTTCTGGCCTGCATTGTCCTGGATCTCATGGATATCAGCTTCTGGATTGCTGCAGCAGACGGAAAAGTATCCCAAAGCGAAATCGAAGGACTTCAGGCTTTTCTGTTTGATGTAAGTGATGCTGTAGAGAACCCCCCGGCACAACGGCTCTTGATTCGCGAATACATGCAAGTTCTGCTCAGTTCCTTTCGATCCAGGGGCATTCAATGGAGTCAGCTGCAATTGCGACTCCCCTCTTCCGGTTTGGGGGATTTCGGAAGACTCCTTGCCCGGGCCTATGTTCACTACGGCTTTTATGTGGCACTACTGGATGGACGCTTTCATCGCTATGAAGCCAAGAGTATTGAAGGGCTTCTGGAAAGCCTCAAGCCCTACCTCAAGGTAGATTTTGTTAAAGAGAAAAAGGATCAAATCAAGAGTCTCGGGGCTCGTGAGGGCACCAAAGCCATCGATGACTTCACCCAGGAATTGAAACGAATGCTGCAGGTATAAAATGAATCAGGTAATCATAGAGTTTGACGACGTTTTTTCAGGAAATGGCCAATTTACATTTGGAAGCGACAGTATCAATTTAAGCTCTCTACTGAACAACGAAGGCGAAGACCCTCTGGAAAGACTACTCCACGCCTGTATCGTCCTTGATGAGTTTTTTGAAGGGCAGGAAGAATCAGGCAAGACCCGGGCATTTCAGGTCCAAGTTGACTTGAAGCGGGAGTCTGGTGGGTTCTCCATTCAAATGACACCATTAGCTAAACAGAAACTTGAAATCAGCTTTGGAAGTTATGAATCGGATTTGCCTCCCGGAGACGATGATTTTTTAAAATTTCAGTGTGAATATTCCCAGTTTCGGGAGGAATGCATCCGGGCCAGCGCTCAATGCTTGCAGGACCTTGGACTTCGCGCTTATTTTTCTCAATGGGGCGAGTTCCCTCTTGGTCATTTGCTCTTCCTTCTCAAATCCGATGTGGAAGAATCTGATCCCTTTAAGGAAGAGCTTGAGATTATCAGCCAGGCTTTTCAGATTCAAATAGGATGAGATGGACCTGGATATTTACGAAATAGACGATGTGAACGAACATCGTTACCTTCTGGGTAGAAGAGGCTTTCGACAAGTTCTCGTGCTAGGTGTCAATCCTTCCACTGCGACAGATCAGACACCGGACAAGACCTTGAGCAATGTCATGAAAATTCTCGATGCTCACGGATATGATGGTTTCTGTATGGCTAATCTTTATCCTCAAAGGGCCACCGTGTTTGAGTCCTTGCCCGAAAAACCCGACCTCAAACAAATCGATGATAACATTGAAAAGATCAAGCAGCAGCTGGAAGGAACCCATACCATGGCCATCTGGGCAGCCTGGGGGAACTCTATCTCCAAACGCGAATATCTTGCTTATTCATTGACTCAACTGGTAAACAGGGCCAATCTGACAGAGTATGTCTGGCTTTCCTACAACGAGTTTACCCTGGAAGGCCATCCCAGACATCCCTCCCGTGTAGCCCTGGATGGCAAGCTCATCGAGTTTGATGTTTCTGACTATCTTCAAACACTCAAGACGATGCCGGTCGAAGAGTAGTCACTCCCCTGCTCCCAGCTCTTCCACAAATGTGCAGTCATTCTCCATACGAACTCAATTGATGGGTTGTCAGTCCTCAATCATCTTCAATTGATCTGCTATTAGTCCCCACAAGGTTTTTCGATTCAAGTATAGCCAGTTCTTCATCAGCAAGCATTGCGATTGTCAAGCAGTCACTCCCCCGCTCCCAACTCTTCCATCAAAAAGTTCTTGATCAGGGTTTTTGCATAAGGGTGCTCACTGACCCAATGCTTATCGTAAGCGAGGACGACTCCCTGGGCCTTCTTGTTGCCCGGAACAAAGCGATGACAACTTCCTGTGAGGTAATCCACCTGAAACCAGGGGTCCTGGGAAGCAACAATGGAGAGAAATCTCTGCTTCGGCTTCAAATTCACACCCCGGTATTCTTCCCATCCGGAATGACAACTCCAACCCAAAACCAATTTGGAGACCAGTCTGGAATCCTGAAACACAGCCGTTGTAATTCCACCTTCGCTAAAACCCACCATTTGAATGCTATCTCCACGGGAATCTGGTTTGTCATAATTCTATAAGAAGCCCCATGCATATACCCACACATTTTTTGATCAGCTGGAATCTCTCCGGCATCTGCGACAAGGACCGTAAAACAAGAATCGGACTGGCCCTCTGTGGTATCCTTCCGGATCTCGATGGCCTTGGCATCCTCGCTGGAAGAGAAGCCTTCTCCCTGATTCACCACAGCTTTGGTCACTGTTTTCTCGCTATGTTGTGGATTCCACTGTTTGTTTCCTAATGGTTTCCTGAGTTGAGAAGACCCCGAATTTTTGCCTGGGGTGCGTTTCTTTGTGCCTTGCATATTCTCTGTGATTTCTATGGGTCCGGTGGACCGGATGGCAGTTACTGGCCTGTTCTCTTACTCTGGCCTTATTCCAGCCAGCACTTTTACAGCCAGATTCAATGGCCACTCCACTCTCCAATCAACATCGCTCTGACAGCAGTAATGATCTTGTGGTCCCTTTCGCAGGCAGCAAAGAACAAAGCCAGTTTCTTCGCCTTCTTCTCGCATAAGCTTGATCGAAAGGTAGGCCACCGTCTAATCTGTCGACTAATTCACTTCAAAAGGATTTTTCAATGAAACTCACTACCTTGCTGATATCTCTCTTCTTTTTACAATATTCACTGGTCTTCTGTGAGAAGGACTCTGCCCCGGATATGAGCACAATTCTGGCTCGCCAGTTGATTGAAGTCCAAGGTACAAAGGAGTCCTACACCCAGTCTCTGGAGATGATGAGAACTCAACAGTTACGTCAGTTTGAGCAAGTCATGAGAAAGTCCAGGAAGAGAATGCATCCGGAGTTCAAACAATTCTATCTTCAGCAACAGGATCGCTTGTACAGTTTTCTCAAGGAAAACATGAGCTTTTCAGTGGTCGAGAATGATCTGATCAAGACCTATGTGCGCCACTACAGTGATCAGGAAATGGAAGCTGCTTTAAAGTTTTATAAAAGCGATCTGGGAAAGAGTTTTACTAAAAAGTCCATGCAGGTGATGCAGGAAAGTTCCATGGTAAGTCAGCAACAAATGCTCAAGATCAGACCACAACTCATGAGCCTGATGAAAGACATTGATCAAAAACTGCAGGAAAAAGCCAAGTCACTGGTCAAAGAGAATTAGATACCCAACTCAAAGCTTAAAGCCTCATCGGGTATTTCATCTTTGGTCTTTTCTACCAATAGAGCATGTCCCACCTGATGCATATCCTTGAGCTCATTGAGGTAATCTGAAGCAGAAACATTGAACCGGTTATAGGGAAGAAGAGACCGTAGCATATCCAGGCTGAAGGGATCTCCGGGTTTGCGTGAGGAGCGGTTATTCCTCTGATTTTCCAGATTCATGGAGCGCTTTACACTTGCAAGAAAAGCTCGCGTTAACTCTTGCTCAAAGAATCGTTCGATCTCTGCCTGAAGATTGTATTTCTTAAACTTGCGCTCTACAGCTACATCCTGAAACAGAATTTGGGTTTGGTGAAAACTCGCGCTGCGAATCATTCGCATCATTCTAGTCAATCCTGACAAGGAAGTGCGCACATCCTGCAGGCTGGGCATAATCTTGATGAAATCAATGGTTTGTCTATTGCCCAGCTGGTCTTTGGTTCCTGATAGAACCTCCGCAAAATGACGACAGATATCTCCCATCAAGCGCAAAAACACAATTTCAGCTCGTCGCAAGGTTCCCTTCGTCTCAAGAACAACAAAACAGGGCTCATCAACAAAAGCTCTTTTGACATATCTCTGAAAAAGATCCAAAGGCTCAAGAGAAGCTTTGTCCGAAAAATCTGACCAGCACTCGTTCTGGCTCAGATTAAGATTTTCACAATGCATGATGCGATGAAGCAAGTGCCATCTAGTTGTGACATCACTCCAAGTACACGTCACAGTTCGCCTAAAAACGACTGGAATTCAACAAAGAAGAAGATTCTTGCGGACAGCATCGCCTGCATCGTTCCATTTCTCAGGTTTTACTCCACCAGGAGCTGGCCGAGCTGCTGGAAAACTTCCCTTTACTCTTGCGTTTGGAGTCCTTGATGACCATCTTTTCACCACGAGACAAATTTTGCTTGAGTACCCCCAGTTTCACAGAAACGGCACCCTTGGCCACTTCTATGCTGACTTCCCCTGTTTCGCTATTTTTAACTCGAAACAACGCCGCACGGGAATCGATAGTAAAACCATCCCCTGAAACTTCAAACAATCTCTTGGTCACCCGGGATTCGAAAATGGCTTCACCCTGAAGAAATTCAAACTTCCAGACTGCTCTTCGATTAGACTGAATTCCCTCCCATTGAGTCAAACCAAACTCTCCGGGCCCCTTCAACAAAGCTTTTTGATTTCCATCTCCCGAGAGCACTTCCAGATACCCTCCTGACTCGACCTGGGCAAAGCTGTTTACTGGTGGATTCGTCTTCAACTCTTCATAGTCTCCCAGCGCTTCAGTCTTCACTGCCACTAGATGGTAGTCAAAGCCGATCCCCTCAAATTTCTTTTGACTCTTTGGGGACTGAACAGCCTTCTTTTCTGTACTGGATGAAGACACTTTAAGTTTTACGGGCTCTTTACTCATTTCATCCATGGCGATCCCGGAGCCCATATAGACAGCAAAAACCAGAAAGAGGACAGTCCCCAGTTTGGCCCCAATGTCACCCCAGTCCTCCTGGTGTGGCAATTTGCGTTTGAGCTGTTTGACCTTGCCCTGAACCATTTCACGAGAGGCTTCCTTGCGCTCCAAAGCCTTCTCCCGGCTCTTTTGCTTGATCTCATTGATCTTGCCCTTGATTTTCTCATCCTTTAGCTCACGGGTCTCATCCCATAAATCCTGTTTAGCATCTTCTACGGCTTCCTTGAACTGCTGGGCGAGCTCAAGCAAGGGCTTGGGAATTTTCTTGGAGAGTTTTTGCTTCGGCTCCGGGGGTCTCTCATCAATCCACTCATCAAACTCTCTCTCTTCTTCTTCACCCTCAAGTTCAGTGGACTCCTCGCCCTCCATTCCTTCGAGCTCTTCCTGCTCCTCTTCTTCATGGGCTTGCCAATAAAAACTCAAATCCACATCTTCTTCACCAAAGAGAGTCAGAAAACGGGCTTCCACTTCGCTAATATCTCTTGGTCTTTGCGTAGAGTCAGGCAGGCGGCAGTCGAGGACTAGATTGGCAAACTTGGGTGGAATTTTACTTCGGGAGAGAACTCTTGGTGGATGCTGTCCTCCTGTTGAGCAAAAGAACAGCAAAGAACCCAGGGAATAGACATCCGTTGCCTTGGAATACAAACCATCCCAAAATTCGGGGGCCACATAGGCTGCAATGTGATCTAGCAGAGGCTCTGTGATCACTTCCCCTACTCGCCCCAGGGAGTATCCGTACAGCTCGGCAACTCCCTCTTCATTCAGATAAATAGTGCTCGGATGAAGGGAAATCTGAATCAGACCTTTCTTGTGCATCTGATTCAGCTCCTGCATGATCTGAAGGCAGGCCAGCATAAGTTTACTTCTTCCCACTCCTTCTTTGGACAACTCCTCAAGTGATTTCCCCGCAGGGGCTTTCGAAATCAAACAGATCTCATTTGGTAGTACAAAACTGTCCAGATAGATCCTGTTACGACAACTCAGACCACCATATTCCAGAAGAGTTTCCTTATGGGAAAGCTGTTCAGACGAATTCAACTCCTGCTTGGGAAAAAATCGTTGAATCCAGACCTTATGAGAGCTCACCGAGTCGACAGCACAAAGAAGCTCCTGTCTCTCTCCAGACAAAAGCTTCTTTTGGTCTTTGTATCGCTTTAAATAGCTCTCTTGGCTCATAGAAGCACTATTCTACTTCATCTAGAACCTTAAGCAATGGTGCAATTCGCTTTCGGCCCAATGCATCTTTCAGCTTAAGCATGAATTCCACACTGGGAATCCTCTGGCCTTTTTCGATATAGCTTAGATAAGCCGCAGTACAACCGAGCTTTTCGGCCAATTGCTTTTGAGTCAACCCACTTCTCTTGCGAAGCAGCAGGATTTGTTCTCGCAAAGCATCCAGTCTTCGACGGTGGAGTCCGTTTGCGATTTCGTAGTGTAATTTGTCCTTCTCACTCATGGCTCATCTCCTGTTCCTTGCAAATGGCATCGATGTGCTTGAATACATGATTCGATTTGTCGATTTCAATGGCATCAAGCCAATTGAGTATTGTGGGGAGATAGAAGGCCCGTTCACCCGATTCCAGATAATAAACAGCCTGGACCGTAACACCCATTCTCTGAGCCACCTGGGCCTGGGTAAAACCTTTTTTCTTTCTTAAATGAGCCATGTAGCGGGCCAACTTCTTCATCACTCCTGGATAAGAATTCCCGCCCATAAAGGGACGGAATGACATAAATCCTCCTGTGTCGTTCCTTGAAAACTCAATTTTTCAAGGCGCCGTGAAATCATTTTAGTCTATTGAAACCCTATAACAAGCCGTTGATTTTCAACGCGATACAAATTATAGCTCGTTTTTGTTTGTTCTTGTCTATTTCTGTTCAGATTTGACAGGAATCGCCTTACCAGTATCAATCTCAGCGTATTCAGCTCTGATTCTCTCTAGTAAAGGTCGAAACAGAAAATCAATGTAAAATTCTTCGCGGATATTGCCATAGCCTCGAGCGGTGAAGTGAATTCCATCAGGAGAAAGTAAATGCTTGTTTTGCTTGCTCCAGTTATAGAAATCAAGTGTGCCACGCGAACTTCCCTCGTCATACCAGTCGGGACAATAAACCATGATGAGAGGATCAAGCACTTCTTCATTGTAGGGCAGAGAACCATGACTTTCATTGGGGAAATTGCGACGGTAATTGCGATAGCTCAATCGACTGAAAATTGGAGTCTTCCCGCGAGCAATAATCCTTTTCAAGGTCTTTTCTACATTATTTTTAAGCGCTTCTTCCCCACCTGGAAAAGGTCGACGCCCCGAGACATCATTTCCACCAATATGAATTGGAAAGTAGCTGGCATCCGGGTGGCGATCAAGAATCCCGTCAAGTTCACTAAGAAGTTTTGTGGAAGTCCACCCTCCAACGGCTTCGTTTCTAATCTCCCTGAAACGTGAAAAGAGCCGGGAAAATCACTCTCCCGACTCATTTCAATTGTTTAAAATCTGTTAGTTTACTTCGCTGGCTTGAACTCTTTCTTTCCCAAGAAATGCAGCCTCTCCGATTTTCTCAGCAAAGCCGGGATAGTCGATGAAAGGATTTCTGTTTCCCTGGTACTTTTCAATCAGATCATTTCTAGTTCTTTCCCAATCATCCACGGGATCCAGATTGTTCCACTCCATGAACATTTTGACTCGATCCAACCAGTATTGGCGCTTCTGACCTTTCTGGAAAATTGAGCGGTTGTGATAGCGAACATAGAAGTAGAGCTGAGCACGAGCCACATTCCCCTTCACTTCGTCAGCTGGTTCGAAGATTCGCTGCGTCCCCTGAGAACCAAAAGAGTTAGAGTACTTCAGACTTCCACTAACTTCACCGAAAGGGTTGCTTCCACGGTAACCATTAGCCTTGCTGTACGTTGGATACAGGTGATGGATGTCAGAGCGCATGGGATTTCTCTTACCGAATTTTGACTGTGGCCAGGTATGCTCACAATTTACGAAGTCTGAGCGATGACCGTCTTCATTGGCATCTCCGCTTTCCTTGTAAGTACCACCCTTCTTTCCATTGGCCCAAGAGCCTGAGTACAGGGTGAACACCTTCCCATTGCGGTTATCCACAACATCGTACATGAATTGTTTCGACTCGGAGTAACCATGTTCCTTGTAACCAATTCCAGTCTTGCGATGAAGAGCTTTCAAAAGCTCCATTCCTTCCATTCCTTCTACGTCTTCGTATCTTTCAGGGAGCTGACTTTCAGAGCTTTCCTCAGCACGGATTTCATAGGTCGCATTGAAGTTATCCTGAGCTTTGGCCAAATCCAGGCTAAATGTACAGGAAGTCGCCAGCAAGAATGTAAAAACGGAACGTAAAGACATGATGTACCTTTGCTTAAATAATTGATTTCGCTCAATCATAAGAAATTCTATGATTTTGGCAAGGGTCATTTTACTGCATCCCTATTCTTTTCCTGTAAAAGTTCATACAGTATTCCAATTATACATGATTTTTTGTATGGATTCTCGCTGGAATGGCTTTCTGATAAAGGCTTTATGCACAAAGCTACGCCTCACTGAACGATTTTCTGTTCTATATAGTTCATGAAGGAGGAGCAACCCTGAAGTCTGTTAGAGCACTTTTGGGAAAACTCGTGCAGCACGCGCTTGTTAAACAACTTTCGGTAGCTGTCGCATTCACCGGGCTTTAAGAAATCGCATCCTTCTTGATGGAACTTCAGTCCGATTGAATTCAGGATACCCAATGCTTTTGGATGACTTGAAGAAGTGTTTGCACTTAAATTTGAACCTTCGTCAGAACTCAAACTGGAGTTATTCTCAGCACTCAAACTGGAGCCTTCGCCAGCCCCCAATTGAGCCCCTTGTTCCATCAAACTTTGAAATGCTCTGGCCATAGGATCCAGGTGCAGTTTCTCATTTTTCATTGTCGACTCGAAGACGACTCCAAGCACTGGTCTGGTTTGAACACTGGAGTTCAGGGCTGTTGTATAACTGTGCTGACAATTGCGTGAGCTCCTCTTGAGAAATTTTAGAAAGTGGGATTCATTCAATGCTTTTTGCGTGATCCGTCTTTGAATCACAAAACTGAAAAAATGAGATTCCCATGCGTGAGTTTGTCGATAACTAAAGCATCTTGTACAAAGTTCTGTGGATTTGATTTCCCAGGAACTATAGCCCGTGTAAATGATCACGGCCAGCGCAAAGAAAGTTAGGGTACCGAATAAGGGATCCCTGGATTTTTGCATGGTCTATCCTGCTTTGTCAGGGCGCGATGACATCCAGAGGCTCGTGGTCCGCTTTGTCTTCATCCTCAATGGGTCCGTCCGGGTACAAATCAGAGTTGTCATTCTCATCGCTGATTTTCACCCCGAGACTTCGCACCAACCTTCGTACAAGATTTTTTGATTTCTTGCGTGCCTTGCTGCGAGCTTCACGGATAGCTTCCTTGTAAGCCACAGGCTCTTTGCGTGACTCAAACTGAAGTTCCTTTGTACGCTCATTGATGGAGAGTGCATAGGTACCCATGAGATAAAACAGATTCATGGTTTCGAGATTGTCATAGTCTTCATAATTGGTCTGGCCGTTGAAATAATCCAAAGACTTCACCGATGGAAATCGATTGGGAAGATCCTTGAACTCCATGTCAAAGTCCGAATGGATTGCCTGAGAATGAGCATACTTCTTGTAGAGGATCACATCAAAGTCCATTCCTTGTTTACTCAGCACTTCCAGAATATCCATTGTTGTTGCCGTGGGAACATGAGCCAGCAAATATTTCGAACCGGGAAATCCTGACCAGAAACTTCGGGAAGTCACCTTTACATCATCAAAGCCGGCCCCGAAACGAAAACCTGCAGCGATAGTCTTGGCACAGTTAAGTTTCATGTAATCGTAGACCACTTCACCGAACTGATAGTCAGTATTTTTCGTGCGATTCTGGTAATCCTTATTCATTTGATTGAAGAAAGCCTTCATTCCATTGAGATGCTGTGGCGTCAATCCGTAGATTCGAACACCAATGAGAGAGCGTTGGAAAATTTCGCCGAAATCCAGACCAAAAACGGCCTTCTCGGACAAGGTTGAGTTGACCCCGTAGATATACTCTTTTTTGGGTATAGCAACCATCAGCTCCTCATTGTAGCTGTTCTCATGCTCCGGTGCCCTATCCGCATAGAAGTTGGCCGAGTATACGGTTTCGCGCTGACCTTCACGAATAGACAGCGCCAGGTGACCCGCACTTCCCTTGCTTGAGGTACCGAAACTGATTAGGAGTTCGGCCTGATAATTGTCCTCCTGAAGCTTGTCAAAAACAAGTCCGAGGCTTCGAACTGAAGGCCCTCCAGGCATTCCAAAAGGAATATCATTGCAAATACCATGAAAACCAAGGGTCAAAAATAGTAGAAGTGCTTTTCTCATAGCTTTTTCCTACGTCGCAAACTCACAAAAGTTTCGTGAAGTCACCATTTTGAGGCAAGCTTGTCAGAATCGCAAGTCTCGTCTAGGTTTGTGAGATGAACTGGCACTCCCTCATACAGCAACTCAATCAGGCGGGCTTTGATTTGATCCACGGCTTTAATCTGGCCAGGTATCAAAACTCTGTAGAAGTGAATAATCGATTCCAGGCTGAAGGCAACGGACTATTGATTGGCAACAGCAAGGCCTTGTGGAAACCCTTTCTTCATTGGCTTTCCAAAGATTCCTCTCACCTCCAACGTCGAAATCCTCTGGACGATTACGTAGAAGAGCTCATCGACAGTCTGTTTTCCAATCAAAAAGGTGTTTTGGAGATTCGATACTCTCACAGACCTCAGCCCGATCATATTGGATTCGTGAAACTGGCCCATCAATGCGGACTTGCCTGGCAAAACAAAACCGGGCTTTGCATTCATGAGGAGTTTGGGCCCTGGATTGCGCTGCGCTGTGCTTTGGTTCTTTCCCCGGAGTTGTATGTGAGTTTATTCGACACCGCTCAAGAATCGGTAGATGACAAGGCTCACGGGTTTGAAAAAGTTATGGAGTTCAAACCTATGGAATCCAATCCCTGTAGTTCCTGCGAATCAAAGTGCTTCATGGCATTTGAGTCAGCGATGAGAAAAAGCGAAGCGGGGCAAGGGAACTTTCTGGACTGGCTTTTGATTCGTGAGTCCTGCCCGTTGGGGAGTGAAGAACGCTACAGTAAGTTTCAGACCCTTTATCACTACACCAAGGATCCCGAATTTCTTGTGGCCGCATTACAGAAATATGCCAGTCAAAGCTAACTACTGCAACTGAGCATGGAGCAGCCCGGTCGACTTCGAGCCCACTTGGGGCGCTTGGCACCAAACTCTTCCTTGCCTTCCTGCTCGGTGTAAGGATTTCTCAAGACCTCCAGAGTCTCAAGAATTCTCTCAAACTTACCCTCTGTAGCTTCATCAATGGCAAGCTGGGCAAGATAGTTTCTTAAAACATAGAGTGGATTCACCCGATTCATGGACTCCTCACGCTCCTGTGGATTCACCTTGTACTCATCAAGCCTCTTCCTGTACTGGCATAAAAAGTCATACAACTGAGCCTTGCTCTCCTGAGAACACTTATCCGGGGAATAGTAGGCTTCCTGCATATGATCAAAGTTCACTTCAGGCTTTTCATCAAGCGGACAATTTGCCAACCTTCGGTAGAACAGAATCTGATCAATCTCTTCACTCTGGAGCAATTCATTAAGACTGGAGAAGAGTTCTTCCTCACCACTCTGTGACGCTGGAAGGGCCAGTTTCGAGCACATCATTTCCGAGAATCGATTCCCTAAATCAATAGAACTCTGTTCTAGTATCTCCTGCAGTGGTTCAACATCTCCAATCAGTGGTAGTAAAGCGTCTCCAAAGCGACAGAGGTTCCATTGGGCAATCTGGGGCTGCGCTCCGTAACAATACCTGCGCATCCCAGAATCAGTGGTGTTGGGTGTCCACGCGGGATCGTAATCCTCAAGCCATCCGTAAGGACCATAATCGATTGTCAGGCCCAGAATCGACATATTGTCCGTGTTCATGACTCCGTGAACAAAGCCTACCCGCATCCAGTCCACCACCATCTTTCCTGTGGTTTCACAGACCTGGGCAAACATCTCAAGAATCCCTTCCACACCTTCTTTGGTGATATGAGAGAAGTGACTCTTCATGGTGAAGTCCACCAGTTTCTGCAGGGTTTCCTTGTCATTTCTTGAAGCTGGAAGCTGATAGTTTCCAAACCTCAAAAAGCTTGGAGCAACTCGACACACAATGGCCCCGGGTTCCATTTGAACATTCCCGTTATAGAACATATCACGCATAACGTCTTCACCGGTTCCCACCAGACTCAAAGCTCTGGTCGTTGGAATTCCCAGGTGATGCATGGCCTCAGAGCATAGAAACTCGCGAACACTCGATCTTAAAACTGCATAGCCATCGCCGCTTCTTGAATAGGGTGTGGGACCAGCACCCTTGAGCTGTAACACTTGCGAATTCGAATCGGCATCGAGTATTTCTCCGATATTGATTGCCCTTCCGTCTCCCAGTTGGCCAGCCCAGTTTCCAAACTGATGACCTCCATAACACATCGCATAGCTTTTACAGTCACCCAAGGGAGCCTGACCACTCATGATCTTAAGAAACTCGGAACTCAAGGCAAACTCTTCGCTCATACCAAGTTTTTGGGCCATCTCACTGGAATGTGCTATCAAATAAGGCTTCGGGGTTTTCACCGGTTCAACGAAGGAGTAACAGGAATTGAAAACCTGACGCGGATAATTACTCTCGTCCGGATCTGCCGGCAATTCCAGAAATTGATTTTGTGTTTTCATGCAGAAGGCCCCCTGATTCAAGCTTACAGTGTAATTGGAGAAAGCCGGGTTTTCAGATTAGTTCGAATTTGGACTGGGGAAGTACTTGATTCTGAGAGGAATCTTGGGCAGACTGTTAGCTCAATCAATTTTAGCTCTACGAGGTTGTTCATGCGTCTTTTTGTCTCTTGCCTACTACTTTCTTCTACTTTGCTGGTCAACCCGCTCTGTGCCAAGGCGAAGTATGTATTTCTATTCGTTGGTGACGGGATGGGTCTTGCCCAAAGAACTTTGGCTGAATTCGTTGCCAACAGCGAAGTGAATGACAAGCCTGGGATCCAGAGACTAAGGATGAACAAACTTCCTGTTCAAACCTTCATGCACACCTACAACACTGTGTCCTACATAACGGACTCGGCTGCTGCTGCAACAACCTTTGCAATAGGTAAGAAGACTTACTCAGGTTCCATCGGGCTTGATGGTGATGGCAGCAAGGATTCACCAAATCTACTGGATATTGCCAAAGCCAATGGACTCAAGACGGGAATCATCACCAATGTTGCTCTGAATCATGCTACACCAGCTTCCTTCTATGCTCGCGAGCCCAGTCGTAATCTGTACAACAAGATTGCCGACTCTCTCGTGGCTTCTGATCTGGATTTCGTTGGAGGAGGGTGTATTCGAACTTCCAAGCCGGGAACCAAGAAACCTGGAGATTATTACGAAATCGCGAAAAAGAATGGATTCACTTTCCATTCCAGCAACCCCGGGGAGTTCAAGCCAAAGGCAAAGGAAAGAGACTGGATAATGCCTGAAGACTGTACCAGTTATGGAGACATCCCCTATGCTGTAGATCGCAAGGATGACAAGCCTGTTGTTCTTTCCGATTATGTGGAGATGGCCACTCGCTCACTCACGAATTCCAAGGGTTTCTTCCTGATGGTAGAAGATGGAAAGATCGACTGGGCTTGTCACAGCAACGATGCTGCCACAGCAGCGTTGCAGGTTCTGGATTTTGATGCCGCTGTAAAGGTTGCTTATGATTTTTATCAACGACACCCGGAGGAAACGACAATCATTGTCACAGCAGATCATGAGACGGGTGGGCTAACTTTGGGTCGCACAGAAACCAAGTATGAGATGCACCCCGGTCATCTTCTGAAACAAAAGATCTCCATGTATGAACTCAATCAGGTGATTAAGGGATGGCGTGAGACCAAGCCAAGCTTTGACGATGTTTTGATGGCCGTTCATGAGTACTTTCAAATTGGAGATTTTGAGAAGGAAAGTCTCGATAAAATCAGAAATGCTTACAACTACACTTTCGATCCCGCACTGAAAGACAAAGTGCCCCAAAAGTTCCTCTATTCCTCCAGTGAGCCGATTTCAATCACCATGATTGAGCTTCTGGCAGAGATGTCAGGGGTCGCATGGACAACTGTACTGCATACTGGTGTTCCCGTCCCTTTATCTGCTATCGGAGTGGGACAGGAAAAGTTCCAGGGAATGCTGGAGAACACTCAGGTCTTTGATGGTCTCAAAGCTGTAATTGAAGCCAAGTAGATGACTATTGCAGAAAACCCGAGCTCTTCAAATACTCAAATCTAAATCTCTTGTTTCCACTCGAGAATTGTTTTTGTTCCTGCATCAATCTCATGAAGGTCAGGCGATTGGTCCAAAAGCTCAACGAGTGGATCATCCAGGATGATTTTCGAGTACATTGCCTTTTGGAAAGTGCTTCCAATTCCTCAGCTCTCGTTAGCGCGGTTGAGCTTGCAACCAGGTGCTTCTTAATCTCATTTGCGATCACATGCAGATGCACCAGGCCATGACTCAGACCAATTCCATTCTTTAACTCAAACAAGCCTTTCGCTTTTCGACTCTTATTCCAGTCCTTGAGTCTTAGTTGTACATTGAGCGAGGTCTGTAGTGAATCATTTAAATATTGAGGGGAAGTCTTTTTGAAGAAGACAGCCACCACGGCATCGCCAATAAACTTTTCAATCACTCCGCAGCTCTTTGATATCTCTTCTTGCCAGATTTGGAAATACTCATTAAGAGCCTGAACCACATCCTGTGCATCCTGTGCCTCAGAAAGAGAAGTAAAGGAATCGTGAGGAATAACCGGAAAGGAAGGATGAAGATCCTCCCCAATAAGAGACAACTCAATTCCCTCGTAGCGCTTTTGCATTTCAACTTTCAAATTCGTTGAAAAACCGCAAGAAGAATCCCTCCTGCTCAAACTCCATCAGTACATTTATCGATTTCCCTTCGATTGGAAGCCGTCTTTACCAGCAAATGATCACAGTTTTGCAGCGCTTGAGGAATCTCAGTGTTTCTTGATTTTTGCTGAGTAGAAAGAGTCTCCTTGACCTCTGACAACAGTCTGGTTCTCGAGTCCAGCCAGCTTTGCAATCTGGCATTCATTTCACGCTCAAATTCTTCACTAATCCTGACGAGCTTTTGCTCCTGACGGTGCAACTGGATTCGATCCAGTCTTTCAAGCAACTCCTCGATTGGCCTGAAAAAGAAGACAGGGTAGAGAATAATAGGACTCACGAGCGCGATGAGAAGGTAAAGCTGAATACTTCTTCTTCGCCTGAACAGCCAATAAATCAGCCCCGGAAGTAGCAGTAGAAAAATGAACTTCCAAAACAAGTCTCGATGAGACAATTGAAACAGAGCTGATAGCTCACTGGCAATCTTCTCGACATTTTGCTCTTCAACTTCATACAGGTTTGCTCTGGATAAATAAAGCCCCTCCAGATTACTCAAAAAAGGCATGTAATCATGGGTTAGATTGAGTCTCTGAGGGACCATCGCCACACTCCACACGTGATGAAACCCACGAATCATATTGCGCTCATGATGACTTTGGAGGTCGGGGGTATTGAGCAATATTTCTATTTGTTTCTCTGGAGTACAACTCCAACTCAATTCCATCCGGGACAAATCCAAGTTTTGATTGTTCGACTTTCAATGCACTTAAATGGGAGAAGATAAAATTGCAATAGCCTTGCTTTAGTTGAGGATTTTCAGAAAGCTGCGACTACCTGAGTTGAGAAGCCTGCTTTGATTTTCTCAAATCGGAAGCATTGAAAATCTGCAGCTCTCTGCTCTTTTGAAAACTCTCTGATAATGAAGCTTGTCTTTGGTCGAAAGGGTATAGATCTGCAGCGAGCAGTCCCTGAAATGCGAAAAGCCAAACCAGAACTCGAATGGTTATAAAAACAGTCTGGTTGATCAATCGAAAGATTGTGCCCTTCTCCAAAAAGTTGCATTTGGATTAAAGTTTGAAAAAAATGGATTCCATTGGAGAGCTTCTCATGGTATCGAGTTTATTGTGCGATATTTATTGCAGGGATTCAAGGAATTGAGTATCAACAAGTTGAGGATAGTCAGCTCAACATCAGAAGAGTCTTCAGGAGCTTGTTCGTGTCAGAGGATATCAAAGAAATTCAAACTGCCTCCAGTCCTTCAGGGACCCTTCAAGAGCAGCCACTGGCTCTTCAGCGCAAACGTAACAAGATCAGGATTGATGGATGGCAATACGCCCGACGGCTTAGTGAAAAGGCCAACCCCAAGCACTGGTTAGTTCGTGTTCTCGAAGTTGCCTGGACGGGTGTCCCGGTAACTTTTCTGGCTATGCACGGTTCCCACTATCTGACCTACGGCAAACTTGCTCCCAGCTCAACTTTCTACTATTTCAGTCTCTACACAATCATCATGGGTTTGATTGCCGTCATTGCCCATTATCTCGGCACTCTTCTCAAGAATCACAGAGCACAAAAGGACGAGGCCAATCTATCCCATACCCTGGTTGTCCTTCCTGATCTCATAGCTACGAGTCAGGATCTTGGAGATCGATTTTTCAGTGTTGGTGAAAGACTAAAAAGAGTTTGTGTACGGGTTTTAAGAAACTCGTCGGCAAGCGTGGAGGAAGTACGACTGGCCATCGACAAAACTATGAACTGGAAAGAGTTGAGTGACACGCTAGCCTGGATAGAGTCGCTTCGTAGAATGGGATCTTTCAGTGCGATGGAGGATGCCTACCTGGATTTCAATCAGCAATCTCCCAACTGGGAAGCCAAGATACAGGATACCTGCCCGGAAGTACTGCCTGCCCTGAAGATGAGACTCACCGGGAAAGGCCCAACTGTACGCCAGGGTTTGCCACGAAGCACGGGTTTTATCGATCGCATCACACGAAGTATTGAAGAAGATGATTTGGAACTGATGGGCCTCGGTGATGCTGAAGAGATGTTTCGACTGTGCTTTGAATTGCTATGCGGTCGCAAGATCGAAATGATCAATTTCAAGTTTCGGGGTGATAAAAAGATTCAGGAGTGCAGCCAGGAGCTTGAGTTGGCTCGCTCCCGCTACCGAAACTCCAGAGCCAGGTTTTTAGGGAGAGTCAGAACTCTGGTCCATCTTGGTTTTCAGGGAGAGCGCTTTCTTCCCATGGGAAGCTTTGATTTGAATAAGTGCCAGAAAGTGATTGAGGAGCTAATCACGCACCTTAAAAATAATCCTTCAAAAGCATCAGATAATCTTAGCAGAAAGGAAAGGGAGCGCCTGGAACGACTTCATTTACATTGCAAGCAGCAGTGGCCCTGGCTTATTGCAGCGCAAAAGGAGCTCTACGAAAGTTGGAACCGTTTGGAGAAGTCCATCCAAAACTGGGAAAAGTTGGTAGCAAGGAACGGATTTGACTCCAACTTGATCACCAGCCAGGATACGGATGGTCTGTATCTAAGCGAGGAAGAAATCGCTCTTGATGATTCCCAAAAGGTCGAGTTCGCCAGAGAATTTGCCAATATGGTTTCCAATCTCACTGTCCTGCAGAACCGTCGTTTGTATTTTATGGAGAGCGAAGATTCTGACTATCAGCCTGTGGGACAGCAACAGATCAAGGAGTTGGCCCAGTTTTGCTATGAGCTGCTTGCAAGAAACATCAATCTCTCACTACCTCTCATTCAGTACGTCCTGGAGAGTTCTAATGGTGCTAACCTGGGAGGACTGGTAAGAACCCTGAGTACCGCCACGACCATAGCCTGGGGGCGCATCTTTGCCAACGAGGTTCAAAAGGATCTTCAAAGAGCGGCCAAACAGCTTGCCTGGGTTCTTGTGCATCACTACAAAATGGAGCTCTGTGAAGAAGCGCGCAGCTTCTTTTTCTCACAATACGGATTGGCTCCCGAAGAACTCGATCGGGTTTTGGCCATTGAAGATCCCCGATCTGGTCTGGTGGAAGTGGCCAAGCCACCTGCGATCAAGATCCCTGCTTTTCCCAGAATCTAGAGAAATGACTCTGCGAATAGACCGTGGATATCAAAGAAGTTCTACAAAGCAAATTCTTTCTCAAGTAGCTGAATCTGAGCACGTACCTGAGCGGGAGCAGTTCCCCCGTAACTATTTCGTCGATTCAAAGAGCTTTGCAGGGTAAGAATGGAGAATACATCCTCTTCAATTCCAGCTTCGAGGTTTTGCAGACTTGAGAGCTCAAGCTCTTCGAGTTGACAGCCTCTCTGCTCTGCAAGTGCTACGGCTTTTGCGGCCACATGGTGAGCGTCCCGAAAAGCATAAGCAAGTTTTTCTACCAGATAGTCTGCGAGATCTGTTGCGGTGGGGTAGCCTACCTGAGCGCTCTTGAGCATATTTTCTGTTTGGAATCTGGCACCCTCAATCATTCCTGTCATAGCCCTGACACAAAGCATCAGTTGATCAAAAGCATCAAAAACCACTTCCTTGTCCTCCTGCATATCTTTGCTATACGCCAGTGGAAGAGCCTTCATGGTGAAACTGAGGCTTTGCAAGGATGCCAAAATGCGACCAACCTTGGCTCGAATCAATTCAGCGGCATCAGGATTTTTCTTTTGGGGCATAATTGAAGATCCGGTGGTGAAATTATCTGGTAACTTCACAAACTGAAACTGATAGGAACTCCACAGGACAAGCTCTTCCGCCAGACGGGAAAGATGCAGTCCTTGCGACTGGGCACAGAAAAGAAACTCGAGGGCAAAGTCACGATCCGACACAGAATCCAGTGAGTTTCTTGTAGGTCTGTTAAAGTCCAGAGAAGCACTGGTTAGTTCCCGATCAATCTCGTAAACAGTTCCCGCAAGAGCTGCACTTCCCAAGGGGCACTCATTGAGTCGATTGCGTGCATCTTGAAACCGTGAGAGGTCTCTCTTGAACATTTCTACATAAGCCAACAGATGATGAGCCAGACTCACTGGCTGAGCATTTTGCAGGTGAGTAAAGCCCGGCAATATAGTTTCTGTATGCTCTTTGGCAACTGTGATCAAGGTACGAATCAGCTTTTCGAGTTCACTGGAGCATTGATCGATAGCATCTCTTGTCCACAATTTGAAATCTGTGGCTACCTGATCATTTCTGGAGCGTGCCGTGTGCAGCTTTCCAGCCACTTCACCGATGATTTCTCTCAATCGATTTTCCACATTCATGTGGATGTCTTCCAGATCCTTTCGAAACTGAAAATCTCCCGAGAAAATCTCTTCTCTGACCTTTTCAAGACCTTCGAGGATTTGATCCCCTTCACCGGGCTTCAGAATGCCCTGTTGAACGAGCATTCGGCAATGAGCTTGAGAGCCGCGATTATCCTGGG
>Ga0181587_10000231_pt1 | contig 44382 bp, 42 predicted proteins | sample 071ome_27_FD_132463 | JGI IMG/M metagenome (GOLD analysis project Ga0181587, IMG submission 132463) | Coastal salt marsh microbial communities from the Groves Creek Marsh, Skidaway Island, Georgia - 071409AT metaG (megahit assembly) | ecosystem: Environmental > Aquatic > Marine > Intertidal... | reverse complement strand
TGATCTACAGACGGGATATAGGCATCTTCAAGCGATGCAGCAAATGGCGTCGGCACATGAGGTGCAGTAACAGTTTGAATAGCAGCTTTAAGACTACTGAAGGCTTTAGTTGCAGCCAGCTCAGCAATATCACTCGCCATGCTGCAACGTGGGTTTGATTCATCAACCACTACCAATCGACCAGTATTTTCAATACTTTCCAGAATGGTTTCTTCATCAAGTGGAGAAGTCGTTCTAGGATCGATGACATCACAACTAATTCCTTCTTTTGCTAACTTGTCAGCAACTTCAGCTGCGAGATGCACCATACGTCCAAAACCTACGATTGTGACATCGCCGCCTTCACGAACCAGGTTCGCTTCGCCAAAAGGAATGGTATAAGGTTCTTCAGGCACCTCGCCTTCCAGCGTATAAAGCATTTTATGCTCAAGGAACATTACCGGGTCGTTATCACGGATAGACTGAATCAATAAACCTTTAACATCATAAGGGGTTGATGGCAGTACTACTTTAATACCGGGAAAATGTGTAAAGACTGAATACAAACATTGAGAGTGCTGGGCTGCAGCTCTAAACCCTGCACCGTACATTGCACGGATAACCACAGGTGTTTCAGCCTTACCGCCAAACATGTATTTGAACTTACCAGCCTGATTAAAGATCTGATCAAGACAGACGCCCATAAAATCGATAAACATCAATTCGGCAACTGGACGCATGCCACAGGTTGCAGCACCAACAGCCGCACCAATGTAACCTGATTCTGTAATTGGTGTATCCATAATGCGGTCGCCATGTTTAGCATAAAGACCTTTGGTCACACCAAGTACACCGCCCCAGGCATCCATTTCACCCGGACTACCTTGACCACCAACTACGTCTTCACCCATAACAATAACGGATGGATCGCGTGCCATTTCCTGATCAAGCGCTTCATTCACTGCTTGTTGATATGTAATTTTTCTAGCCATTGTTATTCATCCTTCTCAATAATTAATATGAAACATAGACATCGGTAAGGAGCGTATCGACAGATGGTTCTGCCGCCGCCTCTGCTTTCTTAACTGACTCATCGATAAGTTCTGCAACTTCTTTATCGATTGCATCCATTTCAGACGCATCAAGCAGATTTGCTTCTGTCACACGTTTTCTGAATAACATCAGACAATCTTTTTCGGCCTTGATTTTTTCTACTTCATTGTCACCACGATATGTCTGCGAATCACCTTCAAAGTGTCCATAGTAACGGTTAAGTTTCACTTCAATAAAAGAAGGGCCACCACCAGAACGCGCTCTTTTTATTGCTTCACCGGCAGTTTCATGGACTGCGAAAAAGTCATGACCATCACAGGTAGTACCAGGCATACCAAAACCTGCTGCACGGTCTGCATAGCTGTCACAAGACACAGACCATTCCGAGGAGGTCGTTTCAGCATAGCCGTTGTTTTCAACAACAAAAATGCATGGCAAGTTCCATACTGTGGCCAAGTTCATAGCTTCGAGCGTTGTGCCTTGGTTGGACGCGCCATCACCAAAGAAAGCAATACCAACACCGTCGGTACCGCGCATTTTATGTGCTAGGCCTACACCACAAATTAATGGAGGACCACCACCAACGATACCATTAGCACCTAACATGCCTCTATCTAGGTCAGCAATATGCATTGAACCGCCTTTACCTTTACACGTGCCTGTTTCTTTGCCATAAATTTCTGCCATCATACCCATGACATCTACACCCTTGGCAATACAATGACCATGTCCGCGGTGCGTACTGGCAATACGGTCTTCATCATTTAAATGCATACAGATACCTGTAGCAGATGCTTCTTCACCGGCATACAAATGTACAAACCCCGGTATACCACCTTTTGCAAACTCGTCATGAACGCGAACTTCAAAATCACGAATCGTTCGCATCATGCGATATGCATCAAGTAATTGATTTTTGCTTAACTCAGACATTAACTACATCCTCCCCTTCATATTTATTTATTTAGTTATTGATTGACACAAATTTAAACAGAAACCACTTTTTCGTTTGTTTTACTTCCCTGATAAACAACATCAGTATTTTCTTGATTTAAAAATTTATCTTTTTTTTTCACGAACGAACCCTGCTTAACCGCAATTTCGATAGCCTTATTAATATCAATGGTTACAGGTCCGTCATTCTTTAGCTCGATGACTACATCATCTTGTTTTTTAAATTCGATTTCGCGCTCTCCATCAAATGCGATAACGCCATATTGCGTTTCAATTTTGCATGGCTCATCCACCTCCAGAATATCTGAAGACACTATTCCGACTTCTTCAAACAATCCAGGAGCAATAGGGCAATTAACGCTTTGTTCACAGTTATCAGGTGCAGCAGTAGTAACTTTCAATCCATTCTGTTGCGACCGTGAAACAGGCTTTAATAAACCACCGATTGAAGACATGCCAATCGCTGATGGTTCACAAAAAGTAAGATACAATTCTTTAAGATTTTCCATTTGCCACAATGCTCTGGCACCAACCCACTGGTCATTGGTAATAGCAACATCAACCAATGCAATTTCATCTACATCATCATTTAGTCGAACATGTATTGTTTTATTCTTATGTAAAATTTCCTCTGCTGGTACAATCCCATTTATATACAAGCCTATCGCCATACCAATCAAAGTTGCTTCATAAAATCTTGGAAAAGCGTTGTTTGTTCCGGTAGAGATACTCGCCATGGGAATATCGCCTATTTCCTTGGCAACCACCCTATGTGTTCCATCACCACCAAGTATCAATACAGCATCAACGCTTTTTTCAAACAGTAGTTTTGCCGCATTCTCTGAATCTTCTGCAGTACTGGTAATAGGGATATCGAGAAATTCTATTTCAGGTAAATCAACATCTTTTAGGCGTTGTTGGGTTTTGAGATTCCTGAGCAAATGAGAAGAAATGCCACCTTTATCTGGCATCATATAAACCCGATCCAGACCAAAATTAGCCACAGAAACGATAATCCGCTCAACGATATTTGCCCTTTCTACCGTCTGAATAGAGGTCGCACTGGATATCAGTCTACGTATATCTCTAGACGAATAAGGATTGGCAACAATACCAATAGATTTGTTTTTATTTGCTGTTCGCATTCCCGGCTTTAGATTTTATTATGTTTTATAATTATTTTCTCTCAGTACATAAGCAATAGAAATGCCAAAGAATCCGACTCAAAAAAATTAATGCGCACTAACAACTGTAACTAATAAAAAAATAGCTAATGTTTTGATAATTATAGAAAAATTAATATAACAATATTAACTTTATTGTGAATTACAAAATACGATTATTTTAGTTAATAATTCACTGCAGCTTCAGGTGTAACACCTGTTTCACATGTAACGCACAAGAAAAAGCAAAGAATAGAAATGAAAAAGGCAGTTTTACCTGCCTTTTTCTGAGAGATGTAAAATGTAAGCTGTTAATTTCCAACGTAAGTCTTCCGGTAAACTTTTCCATGGCGGCATATTGTAAGAGCCACGCTTTTTACCGTTTGTAATGGTAGTAAAAACATAATCTGATGTTAAGTCGTCACGACCCTGCAGTTTACGTGCTTTACCCCCGCTACCTTCTGGCCCATGACAATAGGCACACAGAGAACTAAATTTGGCTTTACCAATTACAATAGATTCAGGATCGGCTAATATTTTTTCACTGTCCACAGAACCTTCTGTTTTACTATCGTCAGCAATCGCAAAAGATGATGAGAAAAACAAAACAGACGAAAGTAATAAATAGGTTAATTTCATTTTAATTTCCATTCTTAAATTAATTTGAATTATTTAAATTAGATATAAAAATCATGATTTTGTTCATTAAAATCATATATAACAAAAGGGAGGCATAAGCCTCCCTTTTGCATTTATTAAAGGGAATTTTCCCTTATGGCAACTCGAAAGCAACCAGTGTAGCACCACCAGGTTGTTTATCGATACCTGGATATGCTGCAGCAGCAAAACCAGGAGCTAATGAACCCCAGCCACTTGGAACGAGGATGTATTGTTTACCATTAGCTGCATAGCTCACGATACCACCACGAATACCAGAACCGGTGTTGAACTTCCAAAGAGTTTTACCATTGTCAGCGTCATAAGCCATAACCTGACCGGTTGGATCACCGTTAAATACGAGACCACCTTTGGTTGTTAATACGCTGCCGTAACCTGGCAATTTGTATGACAATGACCATGCAGGTTTACCAGTGAACGGATCACGCGCATCCAGTCTTGCAGTAGCTGCAACTGTTCCTGGAGGTGCATGAGCTGCAATCGCAGATATACCTAAGGTTAATGCTGCAGGACTACCTAATGAATCAGGATCGGTAGGAGCTGAAGTAACAGTGTTACACGCTTCCTGTGCATTCTGGTACCAAAGACCTGTATCTGGGTTGTAAGCACCATGGTTCCAGCTACGTGCGCCTAGCAGATAAGGACAAAAGGTGCTTTCCTGACCTGCAACTGGGTCAACACGACCAATCAACTCACCAGTTTTAGGATCGATTGAATCAACAAAATTTACATGTTCGGCAAATTGCCAAACATTAGCAATAGATAAGTCTTTCTTGTTGTATACAAAAACGAAACCACCTTTGTTCAAATGCGCGATGTATTCCTTACCATTTCTGGTGAAGAAAACGCCTTCATAAGATGAATCATAATCCCAAAGGTCATTTGGCATTTCCTGATGAGCGAATTTAACCGTACCTGATTTAGCTTCCAGTGCAACGTAGCTAGCAGACCATTTGTTATCGCCTTCACGACCGCCTTTATAAAAGTCAGGCGCTGCGTTACTGGTGCCAATGTAGATAGTACCGGTTGCATCGTCACACTGACCTGGCAACCAAGCACCACCACCACCAACGGCTCTTGAGTTACCTGGCCAAGATTTTTTAGAATCTTCCAAGGTTTCCCAGACCCATGCGGTCGCACCTGTCTTAGCGTCAGCTGCAAATACTCGACCAATCTGAGGTTGGTCACCACCGGTGGTACCGCTGTAAAGAATACCGTCACAAAGCTGTGGTGGAGATGAGAATAGAATGCCGTAGTCTTCACGTTGGGTAGTAATAATTTGGTTTTCCCAAACTACTTCACCACTTTTTTGATCTAACGCGATAAAACGTCCATCCAGTGTACCCACATAAACATTGCCGTGACCAACAGTTACACCACGACTAGCATTGGTATAGAAAACTTCGTTAACAATTGGATCGAGTTCTGGCTGATAGTGCCAGATGGTATCACCACTGTTGCCATCGATAGCAAACACATTATTGTTTGGACCGATACTGTAAACTACACCGTCGAGAACGATTGGTGTTGCCTGCATGCCATTAGCAATATCACCAACATGGTGAATCCATGCTACTTTCAAACCAGAAACATTCTTCTTGTTAATTTGGTCCAGTGGGCTGTAACGCCAACCGTTATCCAGACGATGGTACTTAGGCCAATCAGCCGGGTTATCCTCAGCGTTTGCCGTTACCGACATGCCGAGCATGGTAATCGAAAGCAAAGCTGCGCTTAATTTCGATATAGAAAAATCTTTAAGATTAATCATTACTCCTCCTACTACATACTCTAGAGAATTTAAGTTTAAGTTATTTTTATAATTAATTAATGAATAAAACAAAGATTTGATTTAAAAAAATTTTAAAAATTAATCTACTGAATTAAAAATTAAATTAATTGCAAAATTTATTTGCAATCAACATGCCAGCATGTAACCATATGATAAATAAGCAATTTAAAATTATTAGTACAAATTATTGATACATTTGTTGCTTATAATTATGCTGCAAGTGTTGCAGAAGTGATTTTTATCGGGATATCATCACTTCATAAAGATTGTCTAACACAGTATACCAGCAAATAGTGAGTTATTTGCTATTGCACATTAAAATTATAACAAAGCTGGTAATTTAAGTAATTTGGAGGAGGATGTTCATGTCAAGTAGAAGCATGAACCATATAGATGTAATTATGAACTCTGTTTATCGACCTGAAAAGGTTGATGGCATTATTAATAATGTAGACCCTATCATCCTACGGTCTTGGAAACGCTGCGTTTCCCATTTCCACTTGGAACCAAGTCCGACTCGTACAGCAAGAGTACTGAGTAATCAGGAATTACTGGACCATAAGACACCGATAGAAGAATTTATATCTATAGCAAAATCGGGTTTACATGAACTTCATAAGCATGTTTCAGCACTCGATTACGTAGTGTTACTAACGGATAAGCATGGAATTACCATTGACTATCTGGGTAATGATCGCTTTGACAAAGAACTAAGAAAAAGCGGTCTTTATATGGGGTCAGATTGGAATGAAACGCGCGCCGGTACCTGTGCGGTCGGTGTGTGTGCTACCGAAATGAAACCTGTCATAGCTCATCGAACAGACCATTTTGACATTGCCAATACAACTTTAACCTGTTCCGCAGCGCCTATATTTGACCCATTTGGTAAACCTTTAGCAGTACTTGATGCCTCTTCGTTGCAGTCACCTGAGAAAAAAGACAGTCAACATATACTTCTACAAATGGTCGAGCTATATGCACACATAATTGAAAGTGCCAATTTTTTACATCATTTCAAACATGAAAACTGGGTGATACGCTTTGGCGAGTGCAAACAGTATGTAGAGGTTAGTGCTCCTCATATGATTGCCATTAACGAAACAGGGGAAATCACTGGCATTAATGCATCAGCACGAACATTTTTAAATGGCAATACTCACTGGCAAGATGAAAGCTGGGATGAAGCCATAGGTAAACATATAACCAAATATTTTGATTGCAAACTAGATGATATTTTTGCCAATGCGACTTCGCTTACTAAGACCAGTCCTGTAAAGCTGAAATCTACAAATCAACAATTTTATTTCCATAGTTATGCACCATATAACATAAAATCTTTATTCGTCACTGGTAGAAACAATAAAGATAGACCAAGTGAAGTTAGCCAGCATCAGATGATGCCTCTGGGTTCTTTGGCTGGCGAAGATACAAAGATGGACAAGTCGATAAGATTGGCCAGAAAATTGTTGAACAGTAGAATTAATTTCCTGATACAGGGAGAAACCGGCTGCGGTAAAGAACTTTTTGCCAAGGCAATACATCGCGAAAGCAATCGTTCCAAAGGCCAATTCATTGCCGTCAACTGTGCAGCTATTCCGGAATCGTTGATTGAAAGCGAACTATTTGGTTACAAGCCTGGCAGTTTTACCGGTGCCAAAAGCAAAGGTAGTCAGGGCCTGATTCAGCAATCCAGCGGTGGTACGCTGTTCCTTGATGAAATTGGTGACATGCCACTCGACCTGCAAACCAGATTATTGCGCGTTATCTCTGAGCAGGAAGTCTTGCCTTTGGGATCTAATACTCCCATTTCTGTGGATCTAAATGTCATCTCAGCATCTCATCGTTGCATTGAGAGCATGATTAACGAAGGACGCTTTAGAGAGGATCTGTATTTCAGGCTCGCTGGCACCACATTAACACTGCCTCCATTTAGAGTTAGACAAGATAAAGATTTTATAATCAAAAATATTCTTGTTTCCGAAAGTAGCAATCCTAATATTAGTATTGAAAACGAAGTTCTCGAATTACTTAAGTCTTATAACTGGCCGGGCAATATTCGCGAACTTAAAAACATACTCAAGGTGGCATTGGCTTTAAGTGATACCCAAACGATTACCATGGACGATATCCCTGAACAATTTTTTAATAAAATAGATAATCATCAGGAAACAAGTCGGCATGCTTCGTATTATGACAATACCCCCGACTCAATAACGAACTGCAACGCAAAATCTAATGAAGAAAAACTGATTGTTTCATTAAAGCATAATAAATGGAACATTACTGATACCGCTAATGATCTAGGTATCTCCAGAGCGACTATTTACAGAAGAATGAAACGGTATAACATCGTTCCCCCTAATCAATTATAAATAATAAATATTTAATTTTTATTTGTTACAGATGTAACATCTCATTTCGTTTATTAATTTTCTTCAAAAATCCACTTCATTAAGCCGATTGTTAAGTGGCTGAAAACACTAGGCAATTATTAGTTGTCAGATTGACATCATCATTTGGTTTCATGGCATTGATATTGCGTTACTACTTTTACTAAAAATTTATGAACGGAAATAAACTGAAATGAAGGCATATCAAGTACAGAGTAGCGACGGATTTAAAGACATAAAACAAATAGAAATAGAAAAACCAGAACTGGCGGCAGATGAAATACTGGTAAGAATGAAAGCCTGTTCATTGAACTATCGTGATCTATTGATACCTTTAGGTGGTTACCCCAGAAATGAAATGTGTCCAGTCATACCTTTGTCAGATGGTGCGGGTGAGATTATTGCCACAGGTTCATCGGTCAAACAAATGAAACCTGGGCAACGTGTTATGGGTAACTTTTTTCAGAACTGGGTAGACGGTCCAGTCGGTGAAGAAGGGCTCTGTTCGGCGCTTGGCGGCGGGATAAACGGTACCTTGGCTGAATATTTTGTTTTAAAGGAACATGGAACAATTGTTATTCCTGATTACCTTTCATATGAAGAGGCAGCGACATTGCCTTGCGCAGCAGTTACCGCATGGCATGCACTCATATCGTTGGGTAATATCAAACAAGGTGACACTATTTTGTTACTTGGTACCGGTGGCGTTTCTATATTTGGATTACAAATAGCAAAGGCACATGGTGCAAATGTCATCATCACTTCTTCAAGCAATGAAAAACTTCAACGTGCCAAAGAAATGGGTGCAGACCATATCATTAATTATGTAGAAAAACCGGATTGGGAACAGGAAGTCATGTCGATTACAAATGGACAGGGAGCAGATAATGTCCTTGAAGTGGGTGGTCCCGGTACATTTGAAAAGTCGATCGCATCGTCAAAAATTTACGGCACAATCTCTTTAATAGGTATCCTTAGCGGACTTGAAGGTGCGGCATTCAATCTTGGCGTTGCACTGAATCTTTTGAAAATACACGGCATCTATGTCGGAAGTGTCGAAATGTTCAGCGACATGATCAAGTGTATGGAAAAATACAAAATCAAACCTGTTATTGATCGAGTATTTCCTTTTGAAAAAGCACTCGATGCATACCAGCACTTATACGATGCCAAACATTTTGGCAAAGTCGTAATTAATAATAATTAATCTGTTCGAAGAAATAGGTAAAAGTCATGGTTAAAATATATGGTATCCCTGCAAGTAATTATTATAGTTGTGTGAAAACTGTTTTGCTTGAAAAAAACATTACGTTCGAAGAGATCATTCAGTTGCCCGGTCAGAATGATGAGCTTCTATCACGCAGCCCAATGGGTAAAGTGCCTTTTATTGAAACTGATAATGGTTTTTTAAGTGAAACAAATGTTATTTATGATTACATTGAAGAAACTTACCCAACACCGGCACTCTATCCGGCTGATTTATTTGCAAAGTCCAAAACAAAAGAAGTGATCCGTATCGTTGAGTTATACCTGGATGCGCCGGCAAGACGACATCTGGGCAAAGTAGTGTTTGGTGAAACTTTAAATGAGACTGCATATAATGAAGTGCGCCCTATAATTAAAAAAGGTTTAAATGCATTTATTAACAGAGCTAAATTTGCGCCATTTGTCATGGGTGAAGAATTTTCTTATGCTGACATCGCTAGTATCTTCCATATTGGTTTTGCAAATTTCCACACTAAAGATATCTATGGCTGGGATATTACTGAAACTCATCCTGAGATAGGTAACTATTTTGAGCATGTAAGTAAAAGAGAACCTGTTGCGCAAGTTATGTCAGGAATGGAAAAGACATTAATAGAATTAATTGAAAGTCTTAAATAAAGTTTCTTGTAAGAATTTGGATCTACAACTTAAAAATAAAAAAGTGTTAGTTACTGGTAGTACAGCCGGTATCGGCTATGCCATCGCCGAAGCAATGGCTACTGAAGGCGCAACGGTTATACTGAATGGTCGAAATGAAGACACATTACAGGAGTCGCTGGAAAAAATTAAAAATGAAACTGGCGTTATTGCTTCAGGTTTTGCCGGTGATCTATCCAGAGAGGATCAGGTAGAGAAACTTGTCATCGCATATGGCGATATAGATATTCTTATCAATAACCTTGGCATCTTCGAACCCGTAGCATTTGAAGATATCAGCGATGATGACTGGTTACATATGTTTAATGTGAATGTTCTTAGCGGTATTCGTCTATGTCGTAAATACATTCCATATATGAAAAAAGCAGACTGGGGACGCATTATTTTCATATCCAGTGAAAGTGGCCTCCAAATCCCTGCTGAAATGATTCATTATGGCATGACCAAGTCAGCACAAATTTCAATTGCTCGTGGTTTGGCAGAATCATTGGCAGGTACAAACATTACAGTAAACAGCATATTGCCGGGGCCAACGAAATCGAGAGGGGTTGTTGATTTTGTAAATGATTTGGCAAAACAGGCAGAACAAAGTTTTGAAGAATTCGAAGAAGATTTTTTCCGCCACGTGCGGCCTACTTCACTAATAAAAAGATTTGCCACACCCGAAGAAGTCGCTTCTCTTGTGGTGTATATTGCTAGCCCTCTTGCATCTGCCACTACAGGTGCATCATTACGAGTGGATGGTGGCGTAGTAAAAAGCGCATTCTGATTTTAGTAAAGGTAAACAATTAATGAATGACTATGGAATAAAAAAACGCGGGCTGGACAAGATAAAAATTAAAGTCGAATCAGTCACGCAAAATAAAGCCTTGAAGAAACCGAAATGGCTGAAGGTTAAATGTCTGGATAATCAGGATGTAAAGAAACTACAAAAGCAATTACGCGACAATAAATTACACACCGTGTGTGAAGAGGCATTTTGCCCAAATATTGGCGAGTGCTTTTCCAATGGTACTGCCACTTTCATGATTCTAGGTGACATATGTACAAGACGCTGTGCCTTTTGTGATGTTGCTCATGGTAGACCATTAATGCCGGATCCCAGTGAACCATTCCGTCTTGCTGAAAGCGTTATATCAATGAAGCTAAAGTATGTGGTTATCACCTCTGTTGATCGGGATGATCTTGAAGATGGTGGTAGCAAACACTTCTTAAAATGTATTAATGCTGTCCGTAGCTCCACGCCAAAAACACGCATCGAAATACTTGTACCTGATTTTCGTAAATGTCTGAATACCGCGTTGAATACATTGTCTGAGAATGCGCCTGATGTACTTAATCATAATCTGGAAACTGTTCCGAGGTTATATAAAACAGTAAGACCGGGGTCAAACTATGCGCATTCCTTACAGTTACTCAAATCTTTTAAACAAATAAATCCCGGCATCCCGACAAAATCCGGGATTATGCTAGGTCTGGGAGAAGAGATGGATGAAGTCGTTAGTGTCTTAAACGATTTAAAAGAACACGACTGTGATCTGGTAACGATTGGTCAATATCTACAACCTAGTAAACATCATCATCCGGTAATGCGTTATGTATCTCCTGTTGAATTCGATGAATTGGCCAACATTGCAAAACAAATAGGTTTTAAAGATGTCGCTGCTGGTCCATTGGTTCGTTCTTCATATCATGCTGATCAACAGGCAAAAAACCTGTTAAACACTGAGTAAGGGTTATGAAAGAAATAGAGATCATTATTAATGGCAAAGCCATGTCAGTGACTGAACCGATCAGGCTTCAGCAACTGATTGAACAGCTTGAAATTAATAAAGGAAAGTTTGCAGTCGACATTAATGGGAAAATTATTCCCAAAAGTGAATACCAGACTTATGACATTCGCGAACATGACAACATTGAAATTGTTGTTGCAGTTGGTGGTGGTTAATAGTCAACAGATAAGAGGCCATTATAATGAAAGAACCATACGCCCCGTTAATTATTAATAACAAGGAATATCGATCCAGACTATTGGTTGGCACAGGTAAATATAAAGATCTAGTAGAAACACGTGACGCTATTGAAGCTAGCGGCGCTGATATAGTGACTGTAGCGATCAGAAGAACCAACATTGGCCAAAATAAAGATGAACCCAATATTCTGGAAGTTATTAGTCCGGACAAATATACCATTTTGCCAAATACCGCGGGTTGTTATACCGCCGAAGATGCTGTTCGCACACTACGACTTGCTCGAGAATTATTAAATGGTCACAGCCTAGTTAAACTGGAAGTCCTTGGCGATCCTGATACTTTGTATCCAAATGTTGGCGAAACAATAAAGGCTGCTGAAATGCTTGTAAAAGAGGGTTTTGATGTCATGGCCTATACTTCTGATGACCCCATTGCTGCTAAAGAACTGGAAATGATTGGCTGCTCAGCAGTCATGCCCCTAGCTTCATTAATAGGCTCAGGCATGGGGATCATTAATCCATGGAATCTGGGAATAATTATTGAAAATGCAAATGTACCTATCATTGTCGATGCAGGTGTCGGAACAGCAAGCGATGCTGCCATTGCTATGGAATTGGGTTGCGCTGGTGTTTTAACAAACACAGCTATAGCAAAGGCAAAAAATCCGGTATTAATGGCGATGGCGATGAGAGAAGCTGTTCATGCAGGTTATATGGCTCATTCAGCAGGCAGAATGGAAAAACAGATTTATACAGCGTCACCTAGTTCTCCAGAGCTAGGTAACATTGCTTCTAACAATTAATAAATAATGAGTATTAAAAACTATGAAATATGATGTAGCAGTTATTGGTGCCGGTCCCGGTGGATATGTTGCAGCAATCCGTTGCGCGCAACTAGGGTTAAAAACCATATGTATTGATAAATGGATCAACGATATGCAAAAGGCTTCGCTTGGCGGAACCTGTCTTAATGTAGGTTGTATTCCTTCCAAGGCATTACTCGATTCCTCACATCTTTATGAAGCCATCAGCGAAGAAGCATCTTCACATGGGATTAGTGTTAAACCGGCACCTATTAATGTAGAAACCTTACTGGCTCGAAAAAATGAAATCATTGGTAGAATGTCGCAAGGTATTAGCGGTCTGTTTTCAAAAAACAAGGTTGATAGCCTGTTAGGCACTGCAACTATTTCTGCCAATAATATGATCAGGGTTGCGTTAAATGATGGTGGTGAGCAGGCTGTAGAGGCAACTAATATTATTATTGCGACTGGTTCTGTTCCAGTCAGCTTACCCCAAGCAGCAGTAGAACAAAGCATTGTTGATAATGAGGGCGCACTTGAATTTGATGAAGTTCCAGAAGAACTGGGTATTATTGGCGCTGGTGTTATAGGTCTTGAGTTAGGTAGCGTCTGGCGCCGCCTAGGGTCAAAAGTAACCATTCTGGAAATGTCACCCGAGTTCTTGCCTACAGTGGATCGTGATATTGCCAAAGAAGCGTTGAAAAACTTTAAGTCGCAAGGTCTGAATATCAAACTGGGTTGTAAGGTAACTGAGATCGAAAACGATGATGACTACGTCAGTGTTACCTATGAAAATGCAAAAGGTGAAGAAGATGAAATGGAATTTGAAAAACTGATAGTAGCGGTTGGTAGAAAACCTTTTACCGATAATCTCGGACTGGATGAATTAGGAATAAATAGAGATGACAGAGGGTTCATTGCTGTCAATGAACAATGTCAGACTAATATCGACAATATCTTTGCAATCGGTGATGTTACCAACGGGCCCATGCTTGCTCATCGAGCTTCGAAAGATGGCATCATGGTAGCAGAAAACATTGCGGGTAAAGATAAATCGGCAAATTACCAAAGCATCCCCTGGGTTGTTTATACCTGGCCTGAAATCGCATGGGCGGGTGCTACCGAACAAGAATTAAAAGAAAAGAACATAGCTTATAAAGCAGGTAAATTTCCATTTCTTGCTAATGGCCGTGCCCATGCCATGAACTGTGCAAAGGGTTTTGTCAAAATACTGAGCACCGAAGATGGCACCATACTGGGTATGCATATCATTGGACCAAACGCATCAGAACTAATTGCAAATGGGGTTACCGCTATCAGCCATAAACTTTCCTTTAACGATATCATTGAAGAGATTCACGCTCATCCGACATTATCTGAAGCAATACATGAGTCGGCACTTGATGTTGAAAAAAGAACAATACATTTTTAGTTAACATTACCACTGGAGTATTTTAATGAAATCAACTTTTTTTCTAACACTGCTTGTTTGTGTTTTTATTACAGCTTGCGGAGACAGCGACAGTCAGGTTGAGAATAATGAAATGTCGGTATCCCTTCAACAGGAATGGGAAGTCATCGGTTTGGGCAATCCTGAATCGGTTATCTATGATAAAGATACAAACCTGCTATATGTCTCAAATGTCATCGGCTCTCCTTTTGATAAAGATGGCAAAGGCACTATCTCTACTGTCACGCTCGATGGCAAAATTGTTGAAGAGGCATGGATAGTTGGACTCAACTCGCCAAAAGGACTCGCTATCAGTAATGGCAAACTCTACACCGCAGATGTGGATACGCTCGTTGAAATTGATATCAATAGTCGTCTGATCACAAATTATTACGTCGCTAGTGATGTAAAAATGCTAAACGATGTAACGGCATCAGATGACGGCAGCGTGTATGTGACCGGCATGATGACCAATCGCATATTTAAACTCGCTGATGGAAAATTTGAACTATGGCTTGAATCAACAGATCTAGAAACACCTAATGGTATCCTCGCTGAAGGCAAGCGTCTCATTATTGGTTCATGGGGTAACATGACCGATGGTTTTGCTACAGCGATACCAGGACATTTGAAAGAGATTGATGTTGAAACAAAGAAAATTGCCAGCCTTGGTGATGCTTCACCAGTTGGCAATCTGGATGCTGTTGAGAGTGATGGTGATAATAACTACTACGTCACTGACTGGATGGGGGGTAAATTATATTTAATATCACCGAACGGAAAAGCGAAAGAACTACTAGCAATTGAGCAAGGTACAGCTGACATTGATGTGCTATTAGATAAAAAAATGCTTTTTCTTCCATTAATGAACAGTAACCGTTTATTGGCATATAAAATTAAGTAGGCCCTTAATATTTTGACAAACATATCAACACCTGACTTACACAGCTCGGCAATATGGAAACATTTTTATAGACTTATCTTCTTTGCAATGCTGGCTTTATTCAGTTTTGAAATTCTGGCGGCCAATGATATTGATAATATACGTTTCCCGGAAAAAAACTGGGATGGGCAAGTCTTAAATATTCTTATCAAAGGACCAGCTTATCTGGATAAAAATAAGGAATATGATATCCCGGAACCATCTGCCAATAGCAGTGAGGTAACTCAACATGAATTAGCGTTGTTAAGAAAATATGCTGCTGAAGCACGTTCACAGGAACAAGTAAGCAAAATTCTTACAGAAGCTCAACCCGGTGAGTTTTCAGAAATATATCTTGATGAAGGCCCTATTAATCCTGAACTCAAAAAATTGTGCTATCGAATTTTAAAGTTTGCAGATAAAGAAATTGTATATTTTGTAGTCAACTACAAAAAACGATTCTCCCGACCAAGACCTTCGCAACTTGCACCTCAACTCGACCTTGTAGTACCGAATCCGGGTCACGCAGCTTACCCTTCAGGTCATGCCACGCAATCTATGGTGTTTTCATTGATATTGGCCATGATTGACCCTAAGAATGAAGCTACTTATCTGGAATATGCAAGAAATATTGCTAAAAGAAGAGAAATAGCCGGTGTTCATTACCCTAGTGATAGCCAAAGTGGTCAATTATTGGCAGAAAAACTTGTTCAGGAATTGATAAAAGTTCCTGAATTCATCACTATGTTAAATGAAACCCAAGAACGTTTTAAAGATGTTAAACAATAGTAATTAACCTGACCTGACTGGGTTACAAATTTACATTAAAAAGAAGTAACAACTATAGGGGAATTCACTTGCCATGAATAAAACATCGATGTCCCGCAGACTTTTCCTGAAATATAGCGGCGTATTGTCTGTCTGTTGCAACCAATTATTTGTTGGTACATCAACATTATTTTCTTCCATGAATGCATCTGCTGAGATGGTCTTAGGAATTGATGAGCTAAGGTCGTTGTTTGGCATTATCAAGCGCATGTTTCCTCATAAAAGTTTAAAAGATATACATTATCAAATTGTAGTGGAAAAGCTTCTGGAAGAATCCATCACTGATCCCAAAGTCGGACAATTAATTAAAGATGGCATTTCAAATCTTAATGACTCGGTCGCTAAAACCATGGTTAAAAATACCTGGGTAGATTCCGATCCGAACGAACAACTCGCTTCATTAACAAAAATAGAAGATACCGATTTTTTTTCTAAACTGAAGTCAACAACCATAAACTCACTATATAACGATGAAAAAGTGTGGAAAGTATTTGGTTATGAAGGTGAAGCCTTTAGTCAAGGCGGTTATTTACATCGTGGTTTTAATGATCTGAATTGGTTACCTGAACCTCCTGAAGAAGCAAGCCCAAAAGTAGAAGGATTATAAAATGAATAAGATAGATTATAACGATGATTCAGCTGTACTTATCATTGGTTCAGGTGCCGGTGGTGGCACACTTGCAAACGAGTTATGCCAGAAAGGAATCAAGGTAATAATATTGGAAGCAGGGAAACGTCAGTCTTCAAATACGTTCGTTAATAATGAGTGGGAGGCGTTCTCGCAACTGGCATGGCTGGACAAGCGAACCACTTCAGGTAACTGGCGCGTAGCCAAGGATTTTCCTAATTTACCAGCATGGATTTGCAAAACCGTTGGCGGCACAACTACTCACTGGGCAGGTGCCAGTTTACGTTTTCGTGATTTTGAATTTAAAGCAAAAACCACTTACAGCAATATCGATAAAGCAAACCTGCTTGACTGGCCTCTAGAGCTAAAGGATCTTGAACCTTATTACGATAAGGCCGAAGACAAGATGGGCGTTACAAGAACCAATGGCATTCCTGGGCTACCTGGCAATAATAATTTCAAGGTTATGTACGCAGGAGCAAAGAAGCTAGGATATAAAAACGTACACACCGGAAGAATGGCTATTAACAGTCGACCTCGAAATGGTCGAGGTTCATGTTTGCAACTAGGTTTTTGTTTTCAGGGATGTAAGTCTGGAGCCAAATGGTCAACGCTTTACACAGAAATCCCTGCTGCAGAAAGCACAGGAAATCTTGACCTTAGAGAAGGCGCGCATGTTTTAAAAATTGAACATAACGACAAAGGGCTTGCCAGTGCTGTTGAGTATGTTGATAGCGAAGGTAATCATCGTAAACAAAAAGCAAGAATTGTATGTGTAGCTGGCAACTCTATTGAAACGCCACGTCTGTTATTAAATTCGCATTCCAGTATGTTTCCGGATGGTATGGCCAACTCATCAGGTCAGGTAGGAAGAAACTACATGAGACATACAACTGGTTCTGTCTATGCCATGTTTGATAAAGAAGTAAATTTTCATCGCGGCACAACCATGGCAGGTATTATTCAGGACGAAAGTTATCATGAACCAAAACGAGGTTTTGCTGGCGGTTACGAATTGGAAACCCTAGCGCTTGGCTTACCTTTCATGGCAGCGTTTTTAAACCCTGGCGCATGGGGCAAAGATTTTTCACATGCTCTTGAAAATTACAAATACCTCGCCGGTATGTGGATCGTTGGCGAAGATATGCCGCAAGAGGCCAATGGCGTCACATTAAACAGCAGTGAAAAAGATCAATACGGTATGCCTGTTCCTAATGTGCATTATGATGATCATGCCAATGATATTGCCATGCGTAATCATGCTTACAAACAGGGTAAGGAAGTTTACAACGCGGTGGGCGCGAAACATTTTTATGAAGTTCCGCCCTATCCTTCTACACATAATCTTGGTACATGCCGGATGAGTGCAAAAGCTGCTGATGGTGTATGTAATAAATGGGGACAAACACACGATATAAAAAACCTTTTTATCTCTGACGGAAGCCAATTTACAACCGGCGCAGCAGTCAATCCGACATTGACGATTGTAACGTTAGCTATACGACAAGCAGATTACATAGCAAAGCAGATTAGTGATCGTTCTATTTAACAAGTATTACTCTATTTAATTATAAAATTTTGTGGGGAGATTTTATGGCATTAAAAAGATATGTCACAGAAATGGGAATGGGGGTAGATGTTCACGGAGGCGATTATACCAAGGCAGCCAAACGTGCTGTTTCGGATGCGATCAGACACTCAAGTCTAAATTTCTTTGATGCTCTGGGGAAATCACCTCACGACATGATCATTACCGCTAAAGTGGGAGCAGGTGATCCAGATGCCATTGATAAATCAGCCATCGCAGAAGCATTCCCTTTTGGAACTGTGACTGTTGAACCAACATTAGGCGGACTCGATGTACCTGGTGTGAATAATGACCTGATGGTCATCGTAAATGTTGTCGTTCTAGTTCAATTTGAAGAAGACTGATGTTTAATTGAGCTTGATGCAAAACTCGCTGGAAAATTTATCTGAAATTAAACTACAGCCGCAATATGGATTAGAGATTTCCGGACTGGATTTGAGTCAGCCTATATCAGATGAAGTCGCTTCCTATATCCTGAATAAATTTAATCAATATTCGGTATTATTATTCAGGAATCAAAAACTGGATGATGCACAACAAATAGCTTTTAGTCGTTTGTTTGGTGAGCTTGAACAGATCAGTATTATGACAGCCGCTACTAACCAATATGTTTATAGAATATCAAATATTGATAATCGGGAAAAAATACTGGCTGCCGATTCGAACAAACGAAAACTACTTAATGTAAATACATACTGGCATATTGACAGCTCATTTAAATCACCACCGGCAATGGCATCGATACTTTATGGAAAAGAAATTCCTGAAGATGAAGTAACAAGTACAGCGTTTTGTTCACTTTCTCATGGTTATGATTGTTTATCGCCAGCACAAAAAAAACGCATACACAATTTAACATGTTACCATGATTACAAACGCTCGCTGAAACGAGTCAACATGGTGGAACTACCTGAATACGAATTGAAAAACTTATCTGCATGCAGACAACCAATGGTTCATATACATCCAGATAACTCAACTCAATGTTTATATTTGAGTGGTCATATTTCATCGATAGATGGATTGAGTGAAGAAGAAGGCGAGCAATTACTAGATGATCTGTTCAAAACCGTTATTAATACCGACACGCTTTACGAACATAACTGGCAGCAAAATGATCTTTTGATCTGGGATAATCGGTGCGTAATGCATCGAGTAAGCAATATACCTGCTAAGGAAATTCGTCGTGTTCATAGAACTACGGTGCGATGCCCTGCCCCCTTAATACCCGCCTCAGCGACGATTTAATCACCCTAACTACTCAATATTATGATTACTAAAGATAACAGTTATATTTTTTTTGATGCGGCAGGAACATTAATTTATACGGATCCGCCTGTATTTGAGGTTTATAGTCGTATTGGAGAAGAGTTTGGCATCTCACTATCACCTGACATTATTTCTTCCCGTTTTTCTAATGCATTTAAAGAACATTTCAGACCTGAAAATAGTACTGGCTATAAATCGAGTGAAGCACTGGAAAAAGAGCGCTGGGAACAGGTTGTAACTGATGTATTTTTACCAAAAGAAGGACAATGCAAGGAACTGTTTAATACCTTATGGCAGTATTTTTCAAAACCAGAACATTGGGGTGTTTATGAAGATACAAAAGATCTTCTATATAGACTACATGAACAAAATTTCAATATAGGCATTGCATCTAACTTTGATTCAAGATTAATCAATATATGTAAAATGCATTTCCCGTTGATCCATGAATCGAATATTTTTTATTCCAGCGATATTGGTTATGCCAAACCTGATATACGATTTTTTCAACATATTATTAAAGAACTTAATAATGATAAATATGACTTTATTATGATCGGCGATGACGAAATCAATGATATTCAAGCTGCAAAAAAAGTGGGTTGGCAAGCTATTCATAGAGATGACATCAGAATATTATTTGAAAAATTCAAACTGTAAAATTAAACGACTATTACTTTCCGGCAACCCAAAAAATACCGCCCAACAGGTGCATTAGATATAATTCCTCTGTAAACGATTCTTTAGTATGTCCCATGGCGGTATACCAGGAACGCCCACCGTCATATTCATGAAACCATGATATTGGATGTTTATTATTCATATTTCCTCCAACATAGGAGTTTTCATCAATCATAATCAGGATGTTTAAATCCTGATTAGTTGATATAACCATGTTGTACCATTCATCGATTCGCGTCCATTTCTCGGGCAAATGTATCGTACTTAGATGTGCGTTCCCCATAATATTTAGCGTTCCCTGCTGTACTTGAGGATGACTATGAAAATAGGCGCCTAAAAGACTACCGTACCATGGCCATTGGTATTCTGTATCACAGGCTGAATGAACCCCTACAAAACCTCCCCCGCTTTTAATGTAACTTTCGAAAACCGATTGTTGTTCATCCGTCAATACATCACCTGTTGTATTTAAGAAAATGACAGCAGCATACTGGGATAAATTATCCTGAATAAATACTTCACTGACATTACTGACATCAACAGCAAAATTATTGTTTTCGCCCAGTCTCTTAATAGCTTGTACACCATCAGGAATAGATCCATGACGAAAGCCAGCTGTTTCAGTAAATACGAGGACTTTAAAACCGAAGGTTGTAGCAGCTGAAGCAGGTTCTTCTTTATCGCACGAAACCAATACCATAAAGATAGAAAAGGCCAAAAGAACACGTCCAAAAATAGTTAAATGTCTTTTCAATCTGGAACTCCTGCTGTTTCTAAAAATAATCTAAATAACTATTTAAAGTCGATTATTTTCAGTATTTACAACCAATTATATATCTATGAACTAAGCCTCTGATTATTTATCTAATAGATTAAATATGGTATTTTCTACTAATGCTTCGCAAAATCCTTCATCACTTGTTAATACTATTATTTGTCTTTGGAACAACTCAGACATTTGGTCTGTCTTGTCATATATATGAAAAAGATGATTCTGTTCAAGTGAGCGATACTCAATCTCCTTGTCATTCAATTCAAATAAATGCTGAATTACTAAAGAAGAGCTCTAGTGACAAATCTCAATCAGATTGTTTATTTTGCAAAGCCTGTTCATCAAATGCAATGTTTATTGTTGACTTAAGAAAGCTTCCTGCTTATAAGAATTATCAAAATAAAAATTACGCAGCATCTAATTATCATTCAATTTTTATCGATACACCTACACCTCCTCCTAACGCATAGTTCTTAGTTTCAAATTTTTATGCTCATATGGGCAATTGGAGTTTAACTTAGGAGCTATGTTTTGCGTAAATTACTGTTACTACTTCTTTTTTTAAGTACTGAAGTTGCATCTAGACCAGTCTCTTATCCGGGCGGATGGACATTTATGACCATGAATGATGGTCATAAATACTCAGTACACACTCATTATTCACCAACAGCTAATTATTCCATTGGTTACAAAGGAGAGTTTTGGCGTTCTGGAGACTACCAAATACATGCATTGCAAATAAACAATCTACTAAAACGATGGAATAAACAACATGCTCAGGCCAACATTTATCTTAAATCAGGCATAGGTATAACTTATTCGGACTATAATTCATTTAACTCTGAAACAGACCCAGTTTTTTTTACAGGTCTTGCTGCAGATTGGGAAACTAGGAAGTATTTTATCTCCTATGAAAACCGCATAACGAAATCTAATAGCATAGTAGATAACTTTAGACAAAAAGCTCGAATTGGCTTTTCTCCATATGTAGCTGACTTCGGTAATTTACATACATGGTTAATGCTTGAAGTTAGCCATGTTCCTGAAGATGAGAAAAACTTCGCATACACTCCGCTCATTCGCCTATTTAAAGGCCCTTCTCTACTCGAAACAGGCTACAGTAGCGAAGGTAAATTTTTACTCAATTTTGTTCACCGTTTTTAATTAGAGGTTAATCAAATGAAAACTTTTTTAACAATTATTTTTCTGACATTTTTAAATATTACTTATGCTGTTGATAATGTTCACAACCATGACAACCATGAACACTCATCAAGTGCACAAGGATTATCTACCGGAACCGTTGACCCGAAAGGCGGCAAGATAGACGTTAACGTATTTGGTTTAGTTTGTGATTTTTGTGCTCAAGCAATACAAAAAGTTTTTATGAAACGTGAAGAAGTATCTGGCATAAAAGTTGATCTTTCTGGCGGTCTTGTTGCTATTTATACAAAACAGGGAAAAGATATAGATGATGAAGATATTACTACATTAATCGTCGATGCAGGCTACAATGTAGACAGTATCAACAGGGAATAGGGGGATCAAGATATGAAACAACTATCTAAAAATTCTCTAATTCTTCCCCTTCTTAATCTTTTTACTAGCTTTGGAACTATCATTTGTTGTGCGCTACCTGCTCTGTTTGTCACGATTGGAGCAGGAGCTGCGTTAGCAGGACTAGTCTCTAATGTGCCTCAGCTAGTAACGTTATCTAAATATAAAGTTGAAGTATTCGCTTTAGCTGGAGTATTGCTAGTTATTACTGGAGTTTATCAATGGAAAATAAGGAATGCCCCCTGTCCTTTTGATCCTGAACTTGCTAAGGCATGTAATCGAATCAGAAGTATAAATAAATATGTCTATCTATTTTCACTAACACTTTATTTAATCGGTTTCTTTTTTGCATTTTTAGCAAGTCGATTTTTATAATTTCTTAAAGGGGGATGTGGCGCGCCCGGAGGGACTCGAACCCCCAACCCTCGGGTTCGAAGCCCGATACTCTATCCAGTTGAGCTACAGGCGCATAGAGTAAAATCAATTAGTTATTTCTGCCTAATTATATCACAAGATTTTGACGATATATTACGGCACAAAGCAAAGATATCTAGAGAATTATTTCTTATGTAATATCATATTGCCACGAGTTATCATTGTTCTCTCATAACCTGAATTAAGCAAATAAGACAGAATATTATCTCTCCATAATTCTTGACTTGTATATTCAATAACAATGACTCTTGGCCATAAATTGTTGTTAACTTTTTCAAAAAAAGGCATTAAAGCAACATCTTCATAACCTTCAATATCAATTTTTAGTGTATCAATTTTTCTAATTTGATATTCATACAAAATAGACTCCAATGTTTTAGATTGAACCCTTATTTCTCTCGCAGAGGAATCTAATTCATTTTTTATTACACCTGAACTACCTAAATCTGCGCAACTATAAAAAGTCAACTCTTCTTCTTTTCCTACACAATAAGGAGCTAATTTTATAATGTTTTCATATCCATTAATCTTAATGTTCGATTGAAGCGCCTTTATCGTTAATGGATTTGGCTCAATAGCTAATATGTTTTTAAATCCCATGCTAGCAATAGACAATGAGAAATAACCAATATTTGCTCCAATATCTATAAAAGCACCATCTACACTAGTAGGCTTTAATGCTTGAATTTCTTTTTTACTAATATATTTTGAACTGGTAAGAAGTTTAGAATCAATAGTATTAGTAGTTATATTCAATCTAAATTTTACCCCTCTTATCTCAGCATCTACTATTTCATATCCTTTGTTCTTCCATTGCCCTCTACTCCACTTAGCAATGAAGCCTCGACTAATGCCTATGTTTTTAATTATTTTTAAAAAACCAACATCACGCTTAGGTTTATATGTGCCGAATGGTTGTTCAAAATTACTATTCATAATAGATAATCTTTGGGCAGATTTTATTCTGTGGGACTAAAAAAATAATAGCAAGCTTAAAAGGTGATAAAATGGCGCGCCCGGAAGGATTCGAACCTCCGACCCCCTAGTTCGTAGCCAGGTACTCTATCCAACTGAGCTACGGGCGCGTTATTTTAAAATCGCATTGAATGCGGACGCCATTATATCTATTTATAAATAAGCTTCCACTGTATATGACAAAATATATGGAACTATTTTATCCAATAAACCATCCCGCCGTGGTTTAAATTTCTCGAAATAAAAGATTCCTGCCTTATCCTCAACTATCACTAACTCAAGTTAAAATGGAACATCTGTTGCATTTATTCCTGCAAAATGCCAATTCAAATAACAATATTTATCGATAATAAAGTAGAACTCAAATATGGATTGTTCTTATATATAATTAAAATTTAAACAATATTTATACCGACCTTAATGCTTGTCTCCCTCCATACATTCATATGGCTCAAATATTGCTTAATGATCTTATGATCAATAGTTTCGAGTAATGCCCGATAAAGCTGTAATCTAAAGGCAATTCTCGAATAAATAACCAGATTGATTAGTTAAGAAAATATAATAAAGTAGTTAACGTAGCTGTTCTTGAATATGTTGTGCTTAGGTAAATAATCAGTCTGCTCTCGGAATTGATTTTAGTTTGTCAGGGTATGTCATGAAGGTGAGTTGCAAGAAAATTATCTAAGCCATGTATAAAGGGGATAGTTTTGATCATAACTTGCAATTGATAGGGGAAAATAATAATGAGTGACAATATAGAAGTTGCACCTTGGCGTCCCAATGATGCAATCAAAGGGTTACTAATAATCTATGGGCTTACAATCATATCCTGTGCAATTATTAACATGTGGATGAAAGCATCACCTATTGGTCCTTGGGTGGGAGATGAAATTCAAAATTGGTATTGGTTCGATAATGTTACATTCCAACTGATGGCGCTTTGGTGGACTCTCATGTTTGCGGTCGTCGGGTATTGGCCATTTCATAAAATTGAGAACCCTATGAAAAGGGGGGTCATTCTTACAGCTGTTTCCTGGGTTTTGGGGTTCTTTACTGCTAAAGCTATTTACTGGTCAGGACTTGGTGCTGACTGGGTTTTCCCTATAGTAGGATCGTTATATTTTTATCTAGCTTTTTTCTCTTTTACAGGCGAAAACTGGGTAGTTGCCAATCTTAGTCAACCACGACAATTTTTTGTTTTAATGGTACTTATTTTGGGGCTGACTTACGTCACGACTAATACCAGTATTCGCTGGATTCCTGCATGGTGGTTTCCATTTATTCAGATGGGTGCAGCTACGGGACTTCTGACCTATCTCACACGCAATATGGCACAACCATTAAAAGGAATAACGCAGATGCTGATCCTTTTCCTTGCTGTATGTATCTACCTTTGGATATCTAAGATGATGGGCATTTGGGATCTGTCACTCGATGGGGTTTCAGGTTTCTGGCATATCGGTTACCTGGCTGCGGATAGCAGTTGGTTGCTTTGGTTTATGGTTGGATGTTCTGTAGTATATGGAGTATTGATACCACTTCATAACTGGCCTTTCACCAAGATACCCATGCCATGGGGCGGGTTGATCGCCTCTGCATTTTGTATCGGTCTAATCTCGATAGTTACAATTTTCCTTAAATCGCTTATTGGACCAGTCTTCACAGATATGAATGAAGCATTGACGTATGGATATATGGGAGTGAACTGGTCATTTGTCATTCCTTTAATCTTCGGTGTTGGTCTGAGCAAGCCTTACTTATGGGCTGGCCAGAAAACGCCCGGCACATGGGACGATGTAGACGATTAATGTTTATTTGTATATGGAATTTTAAATAAAAGATTTTCCAAACGTACAAAACATTATTAAATAGTTTACTAAGCGTTAGATTAACAACAAGCCCCGGTATATTTGCCGGGGCTTGTTGCTTTAAGTCAGTCAAACGTGAGCCAATAGATATAGACCACTCTATAGTTTAAAAGTGACTGAGCTAAATCAGCTCATTAAAAGAACAAGCAGAAATATAAATAATATTTTTCATTTTTATCTCCTGTCTAAAAGAAATAATTAATGCTTATATTTTCTGATGAACTCATCATAGTCAGGAAGTCTTTGGACATGTTCATGTAGCACTTGTTTAGAATGACAATATATACATAAAGCTTTTATGTTGGCAATTGAATTATTACTTGGATTACCGTCCATATGATGTGCGTGAAGAAACTTTTTGTCAGTTGATAGATCTATATAGCATTGTTCACAACGCCACTCACGATCGTCTTTGAGTTTCCTAGCAATCTTATCCCATTCACGCGAATAAAAGATTGGAACTTGGTCGTGATCATATTCAAATGTCCCTGAAATATTAGATTTAGGGATATGCTTAAAAAAATCTTTAATTGGAAAGTTACTGACAGAAAACTGTTTAAATTGGGAAGGTAGTTCATTTTGACAGTTTTTACATAGTTGTAATTTTCTGCCTCGCATTCTTTCCTCTGGTTTATATTCAGTATTGTTATAAGTAATAATGTACTGAAATAAACCTTGGTCATTGTTTGTTTTTTTATATCGGTATTTTCTGCTTACAGGATAATTATCTATTGTGCTACATCTAAAGAGATGGAACTTATGCCATTTCTGAGTACCGTCTTGAGAAGGGTGTCTCCTCGCATTACGCTGATTTATGAAAATGGCTATTTTTAATACATCACCATTAGGTGCAATATCATAGAGTCCTGATGTGGTTTCAATTATACCGGACTCATCATCAATTTCGATGCCTTCATTAAGTGCTGCAACGAATTTTCTTGTTTTTTCTGAGACAGAAATACCAATATTGGATACTGCTTTGAGAAGTTCCGTAAAAGTATTTAAATCACTCATTAAATTGATTTAAGTTCTTCGACGATTTTTAATATGCGTTCTTGGCTTTTAGTAACTGCTCTAAATTCTACTCTTCTTGACCGTGCCTGATCTTCGTGATTATTTACATCTTTGATAGGTATCCCGTGTGATAGACCATTAGCACGAATTACTGTGTTTAACCATGGATGCAAATTAGTTATAGGACTGAGTTGATAACAATATTCTAATACTGAATAGGCGCGTTCTTGTGATAAGTGAGCATTCTTGAGATAGATTTCAGTTTTTGTTGTCGCATTCTCCCAAATAGAACTGGTATGTCCTTCAATTCTAATTTCATCAATATCTTTTTTATAACGTTTTGATGAAAGCAGTCTTATATAACGTGGGAAAAAATCATCTAGTATGATTTTAAAATTATCTCTTAATTTAGCACTACCGGCTTCGAACAAAATATCGGGTTCATTAAATCTAATTGTCGAATCTTTCTCTAGTGTTGCGTCCCAATTCTGTAAATCATTTTTGAATTCTTTGAGTAAATCTTCATATAACCCTACTTGTAATTCACTGTAGGTAGCGGCAATTTCTTTCACAGCACGACCTTGTTCTATTACCTCGGTCGCTGTTTTCTTAAGATCAGCACTACTTTGTTCCACCATTAGCATGTAACTAATTGCAATAAGAAGAAAAATGACCATTAGGCCGGTCATCAAATCTGATATGCCACCATGCCAACTGTCTTCTTCCATTGTATTTACCTATTATTTCTAACCATTAATTGTTCTATTTGTTCTAAGAAGTTTCGATAATTGTCACCAAATTGATTAGTTAATGAAACAAGACTGTCATTTAAATTCTTAGTTGCTTCGTTCATTTTTGCATTCAGATTGTTAACTGAATCGGAAGAAGATTTTATATAGGCTTCTAGTTTAGTGTTCGTTTGCTCTAAAGACTCAATGGTTTTCTTATTATTTTCATCCATGACGGTAGTAATGGACTCAAAGGCTTGAGGAATTCTTTCTAAGTCATTAGACACTGTTTTAAGGGAATTAATGGATTCTCTCAATTGCTCTTGTATCGCAATGTTATCATCCAGCATGTTTTTCATGGTGTTGAGTGTTAACGTTGTTCTATCGCAAAATTCTTCGAATTCTTTATTTCTATTTGCAATATTGCTTACAGACTCAGATGTTTTTTCCAGACTATTGACAGCCTCAGAGAGTGTTTTTTCTGTTTGTTCTATTGATTCAATATATCGTTGTTGCCATTCAACTAATTTCAAACATGCATCATTCAGTTGTTTAAAATTCTCTCCAAATTGTTCCGTTAAATTGTTATTAAAATCAGTGATGACCATTTCCAAAGCCTGAATAATTTCTTTTGTCGCACCTTCGGATAATTTTTCTAATGTTTGATCTAGAGAATCTCTGACTTTCGTTAACTCGTCCTTTGATTCTATTCGATGGTTTTTAACTTGCTCGATAATGGCCTCGTTGGTCTTTTTGCTTTCATCAAGGAATTCCTTCAGTAAACGTGTTTGATCCGATAATTTATCATTCAAAGGATTACCTGTTTTAGAGTAAGGAGAAGGAAACGCCTTTTGAACAATAGTGATAGCTAACGAGGAAAGCATACCTGCGATAGAGGTTACAAAGGCTAGTTTCATCCCTTCAAGCAAAGGAGGAATACTGCCGCTTATATCATCGACATTAAAATTATAGAGGCCGAGTAAAATTCCAAAAAATGTACCGAAGATACCTACAGTAACCACTTCGTTCCGAAATGATCGGTGGTTTAATCCCTTATTATTTACGAAGGTAAAGAAATCCCAAGCCATTAAAAAAAGGATAAAGCCGATAAAATAAATATTTAATTGGCTCGTACTAGTGGAGAGTCCTCTTATGAATACATCTAAATCCATAAATTTTCCTTTTTATTTATCATTATTATGCAATCAGCTAGTGATGAAAAGGTAATCCATAGACTCAAAACCATAATAAAACGATTAATTCAGAATTAATTTAATCCTTATATTAGGGAAAACTTATGAAAAAAAGAGAGGGTAAATTTTAAGTAATTGTTTATATTGGCTGGGGGTAGAGGATTCGAACCTCTACTGACGGAGTCAGAGTCACAATAAAAAGATGATAATCCGTACACTAAATAGATACTTAAATAAAAGTACTGTATAAATCAATAAGATATGTTTTATATTGGCGGAGAAGGAGGGATTCGAACCCTCGATACGGGATAAACCGTATACTCCCTTAGCAGGGGAGCGCCTTCAGCCACTCGGCCACTTCTCCAAATATTCTTATTTAAGTTCTAAAGCGATGCTCGCGCTTTTACCTTGAGCGACGGCTGTTACCATGTTTGGTGGTTAGGATAACGCTGAGTGAATACTGGGTAAATACCTAAAATTAAGGTATTTTTATTAACTGCCAGAAGAGGATTCCTCTCCTGTCTGTTCTTTCTGAATTCGATCGTAAATTTCTTCACGATGCACAGCCACATCTTTTGGGGCATTTACGCCGATTCTAACCTGATTCCCTCTGATACCTAATACTGTGACATTTACTTCGTCACCTATCATGAGCGACTCTCCGACTCGTCTCGTTAATATCAACATCTCAATTCTCCTGATGCTTCCTTAATCATCATTATTAAATTTAAAACTATTAAACTATTTAAAACAGCTGTTTTTTAGTGTTTTCAAACTTAGTTTTCGGCTAACGCACCATTTTCCAAACCAAAGGCACTATGTAGTACACGTACTCCGAGTTCTAAGTATTTTTCGGCCACAATTACAGAAACCTTAATTTCCGAGGTAGAAATCATCTGAATATTGATTCCTTCCTCGGCCAAGGCCTTAAACATCTTGCTGGCAATTCCAGCATGTGAGCGCATACCTACACCTACCACAGATATTTTCGCAATTTTATTATCGCCAGTAACGTTTTTACCGCCAATGCTTTTGGCTGTATTTTCCAATATCGATTTTGCTTTTTCAAAATCATTTCGATGCACCGAAAATGTGAAATCGGTTGTGTTATCCATGCCCACATTCTGCACTATCATATCCACTTCAATATTGGCATCAGCGATTGGGCCCAAAATTTGTGATGCAATGCCTGGCTGATCGGGCACACCAACAATCGTCAGCTTTGCTTCGTCTTTATTATGTGCAATACCTGAAATCAGTGCTGCTTCCATTTGTTCATCCTCATCAGTAATCAGCGTTCCGGGACCTTCCTTAAAGCTGGAAAGTACACGTAAATTTACATTATATTTTCTGGCAAATTCCACAGAACGAATCTGCAATACCTTGGAGCCAAGACTCGCCATTTCCAACATTTCTTCATAGGTTATACACGGCAAGCGCTGAGCATCTTCAACTATACGTGGATCAGCGGTATAGACTCCATCCACATCAGTATAAATACGGCATTCATCGGCTTTTAATGCAGCTGCCATAGCAACTGCTGTGGTATCTGAGCCCCCTCGACCAAGGGTAGTAATATTGCCTGCTTCATCATTACCCTGAAAACCGGCAATGACGACAACCTTACCTTCTTCTAGTTCTTTATGTACTCGAACTGATTCAATATCCAGAATTCTTGCCTTGTTGTGGGCATTGTCAGTACGAATGCACACTTGCCCACCGGTATATGAAACCGCAGGTTGGCCTTTATCAGAGAGACACATACTTAATAAAGCAATGGTGACTTGTTCACCAGTTGATAACAATACATCCAATTCTCTGGGAGTTGGTGATTGAGAAATACTCTTGGCCAGACCCAACAGACGATCGGTTTCACCACTCATGGCTGAAACCACCACCACTACCTGATGACCTTGTTTGACTGTCTCGATGACACGATCAGCAACGGCCTGAATACGATCGACTGAGCCAACCGAAGTACCACCATATTTTTGAACAATTAGCGCCATGTAGCGTAAATATCCCTTTTAAAAAGCGCGGGATTCTAGCTTATCTATTGATTTTAGGAAAGCATAGGAAACTTTTAAAATATATTATGCGGATAACTGTTCGCGTATCCAGTCAGGTACTTTCTGAAGCGCGCCATCCAGAGCGGCAGGATCATTGCCACCAGCCTGTGCCATATCTGGTCGGCCTCCACCTTTACCACCAATTTGTTGCGCAACAAAATTAACCAGATCGCCGGCTTTAATCTTATCAGTACTATCTTTGGTTACACCGGCAACCAGACTCACCTTGTCGTCATTGACTGTCGCCAGTACTAATACTGCTGTGCCCAGTTTATTCTTTAGTTGGTCAACCGTATCTCGCAGGGTTTTTGGGTCACCACCTTCCAGAACCTTGGCAATCACATTAATGCCATCGATAACTTCTGCACCATCGGCCATATTGGAGCCTGCACTACTGGCTAATTTGCCCTTCAACTGCTCGAGTTCTTTTTCCAGTTTACGAATCTTTTCGACCTGCATGGACAGTCTTGAATCAACTGACTCGATATCGGTTTTTAACAAATCAGAGACATGTTGCATTTTGGCTTCAACATTTTCTACCCACGCCAATGCGCCCATACCCGTTACTGCTTCAATACGCCTAACGCCAGCAGCAATGCCCGTTTCGGAGATGATCTTGAATAAACCTATATCGCCCGCACGACGAACATGCGTACCACCACATAACTCTTTGGAAAACTCTCCACCAACAGACAGCACGCGAACATTGTCATCGTACTTTTCGCCAAATAAAGACATGGCTCCAGACTCTTTGGCCTGTTCCAATGGCATAACATGTATCTGTGTATCTTCGTTAGCAAGGATTTGTTCATTAATTAATTGTTCGATGGTTAATAACTCATCACGAGTTAATGGCTCTCCATGTGAAAAATCAAAACGCAAACGATCATCGGCAACCAATGAACCTTTTTGTACTACATGATCACCTAACACTTTTCTTAAAGCAGCATGTAATAAATGCGTTGCCGAATGATTACGAACAATGCGCTCTCGACGTGTAGCATCAACAGATGCATGTAAAACATCACCTACATGCAATTCCCCTATTCTTAATACACCAAGATGAATATGTGATTGACCTTGCTTCTTAGTATCTTCCACTTCAAAGAAAACATCACTGGCATATAACTCGCCTCTATCACCAACCTGTCCACCAGATTGCGCGTAAAAGGGAGTTTCCAATAGTATTACACCACCTACTTCCCCGCGCTTAAGTGTTTGCACATTACGGCCATCCTGATAAAGCGCAGTAACCGTTGTGTTTTGTTCAAGTCGTTCATAACCGGTAAAACTGGTTACCAGATTATCATCCGTATTAATCGTCATGCCGACATCAAACTTACTCGCTGCACGCGCACGCTTGCGTTGTTCAGCCATAGCCGCATTGAAGCCTTCCATATCAACTTCTAGCTCTTTTTCGCGAGCAATGTCTGCAGTTAAATCTACCGGGAAACCATATGTATCATATAAACGAAATACATCTTCACCCTTTAATATCTTACTGCCATTTAAATCAGCGATAATGTCATCGAGTACTTTTAAACCTTGTTCAAGCGTTTCAGCAAAACGTTGTTCTTCGGTCAATAAAACTTTTTCAACATGTTCTTTTGCTTTGCTTAACTCTGGATAAGCCTCACCCATTATTTCTACAAGCGCATTAACCAGCTTATAAAAGAATGGCTCGGTGAAGCCGAGTTTGTTTCCATGACGTATCGCTCTTCGAATAATACGTCGTAACACATAACCGCGACCTTCATTGGTTGGAATCACAGTATCTACAATTAAAAATGCGCAAGAACGAATATGATCTGCAACGACCTGACTGGATGTTGTTTCAAGATTCTGATTATCGGCTAACTCTTTTAGAGCAGAGATTAAATGCTGGAATAAATCGATGTCGTAATTATTATGAACATCCTGCATCACTGCCGTGATTCTTTCCAACCCCATACCAGTATCAACAGACGGATGAGGAATCGGTTTTAGGTTGCCATCCGGATCACGATCAAATTGAGTGAATACCAGATTCCATATTTCAATATAACGATCAAGTTCAGCATCTTCACTGCCCGGCGGACCGCCCGGCACATCTTCACCATGATCATAAAAGATCTCACTACATGGACCGCATGGACCAGTATCGCCCATCGACCAAAAATTATCTTTCTCACCACATCGACTAAATCGCTCCGGTGAAACACCTATCTCTTTTAACCAGATATCTGCAGCTTCATCATCGTCTTCATATACTGTTACCCAGAGACGTGATTCGGGAATCTTTAACACCTCGGTTAAATATTCCCAAGCATAACTAATTGCTTCTTTTTTGAAATAATCACCAAAACTAAAATTGCCAAGCATTTCAAAAAACGTGTGATGACGCGCTGTATATCCCACATTTTCTAAATCATTATGTTTGCCGCCCGCACGAACACAACATTGAGAACTCGCTGCTCTGACATAATCACGTTTCTCCCTGCCAAGAAACATATCCTTGAACTGAACCATGCCAGCGTTAGTGAATAACAGGGTCGGATCATTGTTTGGCACAAGAGAACTACTCGCAACAACAGTATGTCCTTTGTCGGCAAAATAATTCAGAAAAGATTGTCGAATCTCGTTACAGGTCTTCATTAATTTAATAATTGATTGATGACTTCAGAATTAAAACCGCGACTATATAGGAATCGAGACTGTTTTGCTTTCTTTTGATAGTCATTTGGCACATCTTCACCAAATTTCTTGGTTCGAATACCTTCTGCCATGGAAATCCAATCACGATTTTCATCATATAAATAAGTCATGATCAGGTCCTGTTCGACACCGCGTTGTCTGAGTTCCTGCTCTATCTTAATTGGACCTTGTCCTTTATTGATCCGATGATGAACAAAACTTTCTGTGAAACGAACATCACTTTGCAAACCTTCAGCAGAGAGTTTATCAAGTAATTCTTCGATTAAGCTTTCATTTTCACAAGCTCTTGCGAGCTTATACTGGAGTTCTTTGCGACTATGTTCACGGCGCGCCAGGAAGTCACAGGCTTTCTTCAATACCTCCTGGCGTTCTGTTGTCAGGCAACCTCCTCTTCAGCAGGTGCTTCGTCTGCTTCATCTGCAGGAACTGGCAATGCCGTTGGTAATAATTCCTGACGAATTTTTGTTTCCAGTTCCTGTGCGATTTCAGGATTTTCTTTTAAATAGTTACGCACATTGTCTTTACCCTGGCCAATACGGTCATCACCATAACTATACCAGGCACCAGCTTTGTCAATTAAACCAAGCTGCACACCTAAATCGATAATTTCACCATCACGAGAAATACCCTCGCCATAAAGAATATCGAATTCTGCCTGTTTGAATGGTGGCGCAACTTTATTCTTGACAACTTTCACACGGGTTTCATTACCAATCACCTCATCTCCCTTTTTAATCGCGCCAATACGACGGATATCAAGGCGTACAGAAGAATAGAACTTTAAGGCATTACCACCGGTGGTGGTTTCAGGGTTACCAAACATGACACCAATCTTCATACGAATCTGGTTAATAAAGATAACGCAGCAATTTGCACGCTTAATATTGCCGGTCAGTTTACGTAAGGCCTGTGACATTAATCGAGCCGCTAGCCCCATGTGAGAATCGCCCATTTCACCTTCGATTTCCGCTTTCGGCACTAATGCAGCAACCGAGTCGATAACCACGAGTTCTACTGCGCCGCTACGAACCAGCATGTCACATATCTCCAATGCCTGTTCGCCGGTGTCAGGCTGAGAAACTAACAACTCATCAATATTCACACCGAGTTTTTCTGCATAGATAGGATCCAATGCGTGCTCTGCATCGATAAAGGCACAGGTCTTACCCTGTTTTTGTGCCTCGGCAATCGCGGATAAAGTTAATGTTGTTTTACCAGAGGATTCCGGACCATAAATTTCAACAATACGTCCATAAGGTAAACCACCTGCACCAAGTGCGATGTCTAATCCTAATGAACCGGTACTTACGGTTGGAATAGCCGCAACTGGCTGGTCACCCATTTTCATCACTGAGCCTTTACCAAATTGCTTTTCGATTTGACCCAGTGCCATGTTTAGCGCTCTCTTTTTATCATCTTCTAAGTTTGCTGTTGCCATCACACACTCTCCATACATTTCTGATTATTAAACTAGGTCGACACCCTTAATTGACTTGTTGGAAAAATCTTACTTAATACTTTTATTAATGTCAATATTTTTTATTACCTTTATACTTTTTACTATATAATAAATTTTATTTGGTTGTAAAACTTCAGTTATACTAATGCAGTTATGTTATGCGAAATAAAATGGGCTATACGCCAGAGAATGCAATTTATAGAAGTAACTGCTTACTATTCTGGCGTAGTAACGCGTAGTGATGTGGCAAGAGCATTTGCTATCTCGGATGCGGCGGCAACAAAAGATCTGAAACTGTACAGCGATATTGCGCCTGAAAACCTGAGTTACAAACATAGTGTATTTGGATTTGTGCCAACATCCGCATTCAAACCCGCATTTGCGGACTTATCCGTGGCGACGGTATTACCGTTGCTAGAAGCAAACCAAACAATGAACGGTAGCCCCAACCCAACAGAATCGGTGTTCAATATCCCGGCAGTAAATATGGTGTTACCTAATCGTTTACCCTCTGCCGCGGTACTATGCCAAATCACAAGGGCAATTTATGGTCATAAAAAACTCAGGGTAAATTATCGTTCGCTTACCGACAGCAAACAGAGGACTCGTATTATTGAACCGCATTCATTGGTGAATACCGGTTTTCGCTGGCATGTACGCGCCTATAATGAAGATAGTTTCGATTTTCGTGATTTTGTCTTATCTCGTTTTGAAGAAGCGAACTGTTTAAATGACAATGCAGAATCCAGCGCCAGTTACGATGAAGACTGGATAGAAATGATCATATTAAAGCTCAGCCCACATCCAAAACTAGATAAACGGCAACAGGAAAGCATATTAATTGATTACAAGGCGAGTGATAATGTGATTAAAGTTAATTTAAGACGTTCATTAATCGGTTATCTATTAAGACAATTAGCCGTTGATACCTCAAGTGATCATTCACAAGATCCAAAACAGTTTCAGTTGATCTTATTAAATCGTGATGAGATAGAACCGTTTGCCAGTTGGGTATTTCAGGATTAATCGTGGGTAATGATGCACAACGACCTATCAATGAAAAGCTGCAGAGAGGCATAGAGTATCTGCAGAAACTAACACTATTTTTCAATCATTTTTTATCCAGGCTATCCAGTAACCCTTGAATGGCAAGACAGCAAGCTTGTTCACGCACCGAAATACGATCACCATCAAATTGTACTTTTGTTGTTTTGATAGTGTTATGTGAATCACACCAGCCAAAACAAACGGTGCCGATTGGCTTCTCTTCTGTGCCACCATCCGGACCAGCTATACCTGTAATTGAAACACCATATTGAGCATGACTGTTTTTAATCGCACCGCTAACCATTTCAGCAGCAGTCTCTTCACTGACAGCACCATGATTTAACAGGGTTTCATGCTGAATATTCAACAATTCCATCTTTGCTTCATTGGAATACGTAACAAACCCTCTCTCATACCAGAGAGACGAGCCCGGCAAGCGAGTTAATAATTCTGCCAGACCACCGCCAGTACAGGATTCAGCAGTAACCAACTTTTGCTCTGCTTTATTTAAAGCCTGAGCAAGTTGCTGCGACAGATCAATGAGTATTGGATTGCTCATAATATGATTTTTTTAATTTTAATATTATAGATACAGCTTGATTTAGGCAGGAATAATGAAATGCATGAGATTACTGATTATGTTTAATAATTAAAATAAGCAATGAACAGAATCATCTATTATGTTTTCTTTTCTCTATAAAAAAAGACTGAATCAACTCACGACACTCTTTTGCCATCATACCTGATTCAACTTCAACACGGTGATTTAGTAAAGCATTATTCGTAATATCAAAAATGCTTCCACAAGCACCTATTCGTTCATCTTGTGTAGCGAAAATCACTTTTGCTATTCGCGCATGAACTAACGCACTCGCACACATTGGGCATGGTTCAAGAGTGACATACATAATAGTATCAACTAAACGATAGTTTTTAATTGCCTGACCAGCAACCCTCAATGCGATGACTTCTGCATGAGCGGTAGGATCATGCGAAGTAATAGGTTGATTGTAGCCTTCACCTATTAATTGGTTATTCTTAACCAAAACAGCACCGACAGGCACTTCACCACACTCCATGGCTTTTTGCGCACGCTGGTAAGCCATGTTCATCCAATGCTCATCAGTATAATTGCTCATAAATTCCACATCCGAATGCGTGTATTTGTATAATGCACAATACGATAACTCTTTATTCTGCCTTGTTACTAATTGGATATGTTACCTGCTTAACACCAATACCGCATAAACAAAAAGGCGGCATCAATCGGACCTTTTTATCGCATCTTTTGCGTCGAGCAGCGGAAACGCCCGACAGTAAAGTTTCGACTTGATAAATGCTTTGTCTTTCTCGCAGTAACACGCTCACGCCACATACGAAAGGAGCTCGGCTTCATTTCTGAACGCATTAATTTGATTACATCTTTTTCAGAAAGACCATAATCTTCGTGAATTGCCTCAAATGGAGTTCTGTCTTCCCAAGCCATCTCAATGATGCGACTGATATCGTGACTAGAAAGTTCTGACATTTGTTAACCTCAAATACTAAAACAATAAATTAATCTTAAATCCCAAAACTGAATAGTGACCTTTTCAATAGTTTAGAAGTTTATTTCACTCCCACTCAGTAGCAAGATCATTATTTTCATGTTTAATATCAATTATTTATCACCTCACAATAGTTAGTGTGTAAGTAATGTGTAACTCCACCACTACTTTGCACGTTTTATTTGCGCTTGTGCAACTATTGCAATTCAATAGTTTACGCAATCCTTTGTTGCACATTGTAAGACGAAGAACGTGCTTTAACCAAACACGTTCTCCATATAACTTGTCATTTGTTCTTTTGTGTCACTCGTCTACAAAACTGCGCTTGTTGTTCAATAAGTGTGTCTAACTCACCATTCTCTAAAGCTTCACGCACCTTAGCTAGTACATCAGCAACTTCTGCTTCAGTACCAAGTTCGATTGCATACTTACCTTTAGCAAACTCTAAAGGCTTGCTTCCATAGCGCACTACAAGATTTATCTTTCCATCAACACTAGCAGTCCACCAACGCTTCACACGTTTAGCAACTTCCACTTTGCGTTGGTTACCATGTTCGTCAGTAACCCATTTGTGTGATGCTGGCGCTGCGTCTCTACCAATGTTGTACACTGCACGCTCAACCATCGCTAACTTAACATTCTGCTTACTCGTAAGTCTGCTGTCATCACTTAGCTTTTCATGACTACGCGATGTAACCAAGCGAGGAAGCAAAACGATATCTGCACTTAACTCCCCACCCACTTCAAAGCTAATATATCTATCAAACCAAACGCGAAGGCTACTATCATAGTGCAAAATTTCTTGCAGTATTTCTAGTGCATCCTCACAAAGGCTTTCACTCTTGTCGTAGAAATTCTTAGCAGTCGATTGCTTGCCTTTGCTGCTGCAACCTTCTGCGCGATTGTAGTTAAAGATAGCTTGTTTCAACTTTTCTTCATATCGCTTCAAGTCGCTTGGTTTGTCTTTAAGCCCACTACGTAGCTCAAGCTGTTCTTTCCACTCACACTCTAGTTGTTCGTATTCTTCTTCGCTTAACCAAGTTTGAAGCTGACGGTTTTGTACGTTTTCTCCACGCTTAAGCTTGTCAGCTATCCCTTCTAATTTAGCAAGGCGCTTGGTTTCTTCAGCCGTCAGTTTGCGACGTGGATTCGAATTTTCAATTTGCTCTTGCAGCACTTTACGGAAGTTACTGATTGTTTCCTTTTTCTTCTCGTACAATTCACTCAAGGTATAATTCTAGCTCTTCAACGTGGCTAATATTGCAGAAGAAGTTTTAAGGTATAATTCTAGCTCTTCAACGTGGCTAATATTGCAGAAGAAGTTTTTAGGACTGCAATGTCATCTAGCACTGGGAATACAAGTCCAGTATCTGGAGAGAACAAATGTTGCCCATCTAATTTCAATTCAAAATTGGTGCCTGGCACGCAGTAAGTGACAACATCAAGATGCTTTGTAATGTGTTTGGGAGGCTCAATTATGTAACAAGCCGTAGGATTAAGGGGGTTTGATGTATGCCTAATCGGCACTACATCCCATACCTTCCCACCTAATCTAGATACTGTGCCTTCAATATCTTTTATGTAACCAAGCTTATCCATTCGATCCTTACCCTCTTCAGAATTCAATTCATAAGACGGTTCAAATAAGACAAGTTTTTTCTTTGTTACTCGGAATAACTCAAGCAAGAGTGTTTCTAAGTTTCTTCCATTAGGCTCTAGAGCGTGACTCGATGTGACGACATCGACACATTTTTCATGCAAAGGAATAGCTTTTATATCAGCAACAAATACCTTGAGGGGAAATTTGCTCCTCCTATGCTCTTGATGGAATTGCATGCCAACTGAAAGCCTAGACCAGCTTATGTCAAGCGCAACCACATCAGATAATTCAGTTTTTAATTTATTTAAAACAAGAGTTAGTGTGGTAATTTCACCTGTGCCAACATCTAACAGGGAGTCGCCACATTCTAGGTTATCACTCAGGATATTGCTTAACTCATTCGCGTAGCAATTAGCCTTATCGAAATTTGATTTGACGTTTTCAACATAACTTCCTGCCTGCAAATCATATGCGATTTCAATTATTTCAGATGTATTGTCTTCGCTCCCATACTTTTTTCGCAAGTAGTTAGTAACATTTTCACCCTTTTGGTAAATTGATTTTGCCTCTAGGACGTCAATAAATTTCATTTTTCACCTCGCCCTTTTGCTAACGAGCCTTTCAACATTCCAGCAGTGAAGCCAAACTCTTTGCAAAGACGCTTTACTTCCTTCAGTGCGTTGGCACGTTCGTTCTTCTTAGCTTCAACCATCTGCTACTGAATTGCTTCCATTTCAGCTTTCAACTCGTCATAAGATTTCATCTCACACCTCCGTTGGTTATGTGTCAATCTTATATTATAGATTTGTTAATAAGTTAAATATGTATATAAATCAATTATTCAAATAAGAATAACTACTCCCACTCTATAGTGGCGGGAGGTTTGCCGGAAATATCGTAAGTTACTCGGGAAATACCATCAATTTCATTGATAATACGATTTGATACTTTGCCTAAAAACTCGTATGGCAAGTTTGCCCAGTGCGCGGTCATAAAGTCGACGGTAACAACGGCTCTTAACGAAACAACATAATCATACTTACGTGCATCGCCCATGACACCAACAGAACGTACGGGCAAGAATACAACAAAAGCCTGGCTAACTTCATCATATAAATTATGAGCGCGAAGTTCCTCGATAAAAATGTTATCTGCCAAGCGTAGTAAATCTGCATATTCTTTTTTCACTTCACCCAGAATACGAACGCCTAATCCCGGGCCTGGAAATGGATGTCTATAGACCATCTCTTTAGGCAGACCTAATTCAACACCAATTCTTCTTACCTCGTCCTTGAATAATTCTCTTAACGGTTCTACCAATTCCATTTTCATGGTTTCAGGTAAACCACCAACATTGTGATGTGATTTGATTACATGAGCTTTACCGGTCTTTGCACCAGCTGACTCAATTACATCAGGATAGATTGTGCCTTGCGCCAACCATTTAATATCCTCAAAGTCTTTGGCGTGCTCTTCAAAGATAGCAATAAACTCACGACCAATAATCTTACGTTTATCTTCCGGATCTTTGACATTCATTAATTTATTGAGAAAACGATCTTCAGCATCAACGCGAATCACGTTAATACCCATATGTTCGGCAAAAGTTTCCATCACCTGATCGCCTTCATTTAATCTCAACAAACCATTATCAACAAAGACACAGATTAATTGATCACCTATAGCCTGATTTAATAAGGCAGCTACAACGGATGAATCCACACCACCTGATAATGCGAGTAATACTTTATCCTTACCGACTTGTTGTTTTACACATTCAATCGCATCTTCAACAATATTGGCGGTTGTCCATAATGATTGACAGCCGGCAATCTCATGCAGGAAGCGTTTTAATATCGCCTGACCCTGCGTGCTATGCGTGACTTCCGGATGAAACTGCAAACCATAAAAACGTCGTTGTTCATCTGCAATACCAGCAATAGGTGCATGCTCTGTTGAAGCAATTACTTTAAAACCTTCAGGCAAACTTTCGACACGGTCACCATGACTCATCCAGACATTTAGCAAACCATGTCCTTCAGCATTTACTTCATCCTGAATATCTTTTAACAGATCAGAATGTCCACGCGCACGAATTTGCGCATAACCGAATTCTCTTATATCGGATGATTCAACCTTGCCACCAAGTTGTTCGGCCATGGTTTGCATGCCATAACAAATACCCAGCACAGGCACACCTAATTCAAACACCAATGCTGGCGCACGGAAATCAAGATTACTGTTTACTGATTCTGGTCCACCGGAAAGAATGATGGCATTAGGATTAAAATCTTTTATCTCCTGAGCATCCATATCGTAAGCATGGATTTCACTATAAACACCTGCTTCCCTGACCCGGCGAGCAATAAGTTGAGTGTATTGAGAACCAAAGTCCAAAATAAGAATGCGTTCGGAATGTATATTGCGTGTCATGGTTTCTTTATAACAGCTTTATCACTGGCTCCCTAATAGCCAGCGCTTAGCTTATTTTAAGTACGGTAGTTTGGTGGCTCTTTGGTAATAGTGACATCATGCACATGACTTTCACGATAACCAGCACTGGTTAGTCGAACAAACTTTGCACGCTCACGTAATTCTTTTAATGTTGCACAACCGGTGTAACCCATTGCTGCTCGGATACCACCATTTAGTTGGTGTAATACTTGTGACAATGAACCTTTATATGGCACGCGCCCTTCAATACCTTCCGGTACGAGTTTTTCAATCTCATCGTTTTCTTGAAAATATCGATCAGACGAACCATGTTGTTGAGACATAGCGCCAAGTGACCCCATACCACGATAAGATTTATAGGAACGTCCTTGATATAACTCAACCTCACCCGGCGCTTCCTCAGTGCCTGCAAATAAACCACCAATCATTACAGAATTTGCACCCGCAGCAAGCGCTTTGGCAATATCGCCCGAGTAGCGAATACCACCATCAGAAATCAATGGTACGTGTCTACTTTTTAATGCCTCGGCAACATTTTTCACAGCAGATATTTGCGGCATGCCGACACCACTAACAACTCGTGTAGTACATATTGAACCTGGCCCAATACCCACTTTAACGGCATCAGCGCCAGCATCGACCAATGCAAGTGCTGCATCGCCAGTTGCGATATTGCCACCAATAACCTGTGTATCTTTAAAGGTAGTTTTAACCCGTCTAACCATATCGATCACACCTTTGGAGTGGCCATGTGCAGTATCTACTACAATAACATCAACACCTGCATCTACTAGCATCTCTACACGTTCCATACTGGCTTCACCAACACCAACAGCAGCACCAACTCTTAATCGTTCAGAACTATCGATACAGGCATTTGGGAATTCAGATGCCTTTTGAATATCTTTTACAGTAACCAGTCCTACTAACTGAAATTTGTCATTAACCACCAGCACTTTTTCAATACGATGCTTGTGTAATAAATCCCTGATTTCGTCCTTACTCGCGTTTTCTTTCACTGTGACGAGGTTTTCCTTTCGCGTCATAATATTTTTAACAGGATCATCCGGTTTCTTTTCAAAACGCATATCACGACTGGTTACGATCCCGACAAGTTCATCACCATCCACAACTGGCACGCCGGAAATCTTTTTCTCGTTTGTCAGTTCCATTACTTCTTTAATACTGGTGTAAGGACTAACGGTAACTGGCTCCTTGATCACACCACTTTCATATTTTTTTACATGGCGAACATGTTTAGCCTGTTTTTCGGCACTCATGTTTTTATGAATAATGCCAATACCGCCCTCCTGAGCAAGAGCAATAGCAAGTGAGGATTCTGTGACGGTATCCATCGCCGCAGATACCAAAGGGATATTCAGACTAATTTCCGTGGTTAATTGAGTTTGAAGCATCACCTCGCGCGGTAGCACCTCTGAGTAGTCTGGCACCAGCAATACATCATCAAAGGTTAAGGCTTCTTCTACAATTTTCATCAATATATCCGCTTATTCGTAGTTGCCGCACATTATAGTCGCAACTGGACTGACAGCAAGCCGAACGATGCTTTGTTTAGCTATTGATTTGCCTTAAGATTCAGACATGTCCATCAATACCCCAGACATTAATGATATCTACAGCATCAGCCACCTGAACCGGGCTGTTAAGAACGTTTTAGAAGACGTTTTCCCCTCTATCTGGGTCAAGGGAGAAATATCCAATCTGGCAAAACCCGCTTCAGGTCATCTGTATTTTTCACTAAAAGATAGTCAGGCTCAGGTTCGCTGCGCCATGTTTAAAAATAGGCAAAGCGGTTTACGCTTCCAGCTAAAATCAGGTATGGAAGTGCTCGCCCGTGCAAATATCAGCCTTTACGAAGGTCGAGGCGAGTATCAACTGATTATTGATTCCTTGCAGCCCGCTGGTGATGGTACCCTGCAGCTTGCTTTTGAACAATTAAAACAGAAGTTAGCAAAAGAAGGATTATTCGATGAAGACAAAAAACAGTCGATTCCGTTATATCCAAAATCAATAGGCATTATCACTTCACCAACAGGCGCAGCGATTAGAGACATCTTGAGTGTATTAAAACGCCGTTACCCTTATGGCAATGTGATTATTTATCCGGTCCCGGTACAAGGTGATGGCGCGACATTCAAAATCAGTAATGCCATTCAACAAGCGGATCATAGAAAAGATTGTGACGTTTTAATTCTCTCTCGCGGAGGTGGTTCAATCGAGGACCTCTGGTCTTTTAATGAAGAATCTGTCTCAAGAGCAATATCGTCATGTTCTATCCCGATTGTATCCGGTATTGGGCATGAGATTGATTTTACCATTGCCGATTTTGTTGCTGATTATCGCGCACCTACTCCTTCAGTCGCTGCCGAGACAGTTAGTCCTGATAGTGAAAAATTGTTACAACATCTTGATAGACAGTTCAATCAGTTTAAGCGTTATCAGGAAGGTCAGTTAATGCAGTTGCAAAGACATGTCGATTCTCTGGCAAGACAGTTGACACATCCTCAACAAAGACTGGCAAGTTATAAACAACAAACCAAACAGTCGATTTTAAAAATGAATCTGATAATACAAAAAAAACTCAATGTAAAACATATACAACTCGACAATTTAAATCAGAAAATTAAAGAACGAAATCCTCTTTATCAAATCAAACAAAAACAATTATCTATCTCGAATATGCAAGGAAATTTAATCAAAACCATGCAATATAACCTTAAACGAATGTCACAACGCGTTGAGATCATGTTTAGCAAAAATGAAGCTTTTAGCCCGAAAGCGACCTTGAACAGAGGTTATGCTATCGTAAGCAAAAAAGATTCTGGCGAAATTCTCCGACAAGCCAAGCAACTCTCCGTTGGTGAAAAATTAACTAT
>Ga0181587_10000230_pt1 | contig 44423 bp, 43 predicted proteins | sample 071ome_27_FD_132463 | JGI IMG/M metagenome (GOLD analysis project Ga0181587, IMG submission 132463) | Coastal salt marsh microbial communities from the Groves Creek Marsh, Skidaway Island, Georgia - 071409AT metaG (megahit assembly) | ecosystem: Environmental > Aquatic > Marine > Intertidal... | reverse complement strand
TATGAGCCTGTCTCTGATGAAGTTGAGGTCTTCGAAGCGGCCTACAAAAATCAACTACCGATCCTACTCAAAGGGCCAACCGGTTGCGGTAAAACTCGCTTTATGGAGTATATGGGTTGGAAAATACAGCGCCCACTCATTACAGTTTCCTGTCATGACGACTTAACGGCATCTGATCTTGTCGGAAGATACTTAGTGACCGGTGGTGAAACTGTATGGGTAGATGGCCCACTGGCCCGTTCAGTTCGTTCTGGCAGTATTTGCTACCTTGATGAGGTCGTCGAAGCGCGAAAAGACACTACAGTTGTCATCCATCCCCTATGTGATGATCGCCGCGTGTTGCCTATTGAAAAGCTTGGTGAACTGATCGAAGCACCCCCAGAATTTTGTATGGCTATATCTTATAACCCCGGCTATCAAAGTGTGCTCAAAGATCTTAAACAAAGCACTCGCCAACGATTTGTGGCATTAGAGTTTGATTATCCTAATACAGAAACCGAACAGAAAATTATCGAGACTGAGACAGGAATTGATGCCACAACGGCCAAACAATTGGTCAAGTTTGCTCAAATGACACGCAACCTTAAAGGCAGCGGTCTCGATGAGGGAGCCAGTACTCGCCTGCTAGTTCATGCGGGTAAATTGATCAATACCGGCGTGAGTCCTGTAACTGCCTGTCGCAGCTCAATCTCACAAGCTCTCACCGATGATCCAGACATGCTGTCAGCAGTCAACGAATTGAGTTCAACTGTTTTCTAAAATAGCAAAACGCAGATAAAAAAAGCCAGCATGTTAGATGCTGGCTAAGCTCTTAACTACAAGAGGAGGAGGTTATTTAGAACAAAATTATGGCTGCTGAGAAAATGGCGGCTAAGCTCACAATCAATACAAAAGTCTCTACAGCGGCATATTTACAAAAAATTGAATTACCAAACATTAATGTTTCTCCGAAAGTGATAAAGTTTATATATAGAAGAATAATAGAATTTTATAATATAAGCAATATCTAATTTAATAAAACAACAATTACCCCTAATCAATCCCCAAACAAGCTATAGCTATCTGATTATCCTAAGTTTTTTCCCTACTTTTTTCGACCTGTCGCAGCACATCAGCTACACTAGAGCCCAATATCAACGCCCCACACTCTGCTAGGCAGTTTAACAATGAGAGCTATAATGATTAAAAACGCCTTCTTTTTCAGCTTACTGCTGGCTTCCAATTTGGCTTTCTTTGCCATGATGATGCCATTTTTCCAACCCATACTATGGGCAGTGACCCTTGCGGTGTTATTCCAACCTATGCATGAGCGATTCGCACAGCATAGTCCAGAACACAAGAATCGCAGCGCATTGCTCACCTTATTGCTGATCTTATTCGCTGTCATTGCTCCCAGTCTATTTCTATTGACCGCAGTAGCTAGCGAGGGCTTAGGTTTATATGAGGCCATCTCATCGGGGAAAATTGATGTGTCTTATACAATTTATTGGTTACAAGATAAGCTACCTATGGTGAGTACCTTAACTGAACAATTGGGTATGGACATTGAGGAGATCAAAGCTAATATCTCGGCCTCTGCGCTCTCGAGTGGACAGTGGTTTGCTGCACATTTATTCACATTTGGTCAAAATACAATGCGCTTCGCCTTGTTCTTTTTCATTATGCTATATCTATTATTTTTCTTTCTACGTGATGGCAAACAACTAGTAAATACCATCATTACCGTGTTACCCATTGGTGATGACAATGAGCGTCAACTGCTGAATAAATTTGCCGAGGTATCAAAAGCAACGATCAAAGGCACTCTAGTCGTCGGCGCCGTTCAAGGAGCAATGGGAGGCATAACATTTGCCTTATTGGGATTGCACTCCGCCTTACTCTGGGGAGTTGCAATGGCACTATTGTCTGTATTACCGGCCATAGGTTCAGCCCTGATTTGGTTTCCTGCAGTATTATTTTTATTAGCTAATGGCTTGATCATCAAAGCTCTCATCCTATTTCTAATCGGCGCATTCGTCATCGGTTCTGTGGACAATATTCTCAGACCTATCCTAGTGGGCCGTGATACAAAAATGCCTGATTATTTAATTTTACTCAGCACGCTAGGTGGCATCACCTTACTTGGAATTTCTGGATTTGTATTAGGACCTGTTATCGCTGCATTCTTTTTGGCCGTATGGGCCATGTTCACCAGAGAGTTTAATAGTAATAATGCTTAACACACTACGCTACCACTGAGTGCAGTATTGATCACTCAATTGAGCGTATTGTATGGCTGTTATTGTGTTTTTTTGCGTCTTTTGCGGCGCGTTTGAAAAGCTGACACTGCTTGCATAATGTTGCTGTAGGGTAACTGCTCTAGAGATTGGTATTGTTGTACAGCAACAGTGACCAAACCTGCAATATCATGTTCATTAGGTGAAGTATTTGAAGAAGTATCTTTTGGGTGTTTACTTGATACAGCATGTTCAGATGGCATAGTCGTGGTTCTTATAGACACTACACTCAGCAACCCCTGAATACCTCCGTTCTGTATCTTTATCTCAGCATTATGGGGTAACTGCCCCTCTATTGTGGTTTGTTGTAATAAAAATCGTCCATTATCACGTAATAAACTAAGCAAATTCACACAGTTTTTTTGCGCCATATCATCCTGACATGACACACCCTCACGATCTGCCAGATTGAAGCGTATCGCACGCGAACAGTTACATAGGCGTGAATTTATAGCTTTTTCAAACACACAGCGCAGCGGATTAATATCGTCATAAGCGGATCTATATTCTTTTTCGTCCATATGAAGATAAATTTATTTTTCCCATTCTCTCAATATGGGTGCATCACGATTTTCTAGCAAACGATGTTCAGCATGATCTACATGTTCTGAAAACATAATTTTTATATCACTAGGATCTTTCAGTTGAAGTTCCTCTCGGCGAGTACGCGCATATAGCTTCGCTTGCTTATAGTCTTCGAATTGATCTTGCAATTCTATGTCTCTGATCTGGCCATTAGTGCCTTTACTTAGATGGAATACAAAATACGGCATAAGTTTGACTCTTACTAATTATTAATTAAAACGCATTAGAGCATTACTTGTACAACATGCAAATATTCACGTAAGGATAAGTTCATAATGATTTAAGTGCATGTTAATTATTTTACTGTACACCCATCAGTGTTATTGACAGATATGAATGATTTTTAAATGATGGTGATATGAATGAAAGTTATATTGCAGTCGCTCAATTATCTGAGCTTAAACCCGGCCATACCAAAAAAATCTGTTTGCCAGATCATGGCCCTATACTTCTGGCTAATGTGGATGGACAAATCTATGCGGTGGATGATACCTGTACGCATGAAGACTCATCCCTATCTCTAGGCTGCCTGCGCGAAGATAAAGTCAAGTGCACTTTACATGGCAGTTGGTTCAGCGTGGTGACAGGCGAACCCTCTGAAGAACCAGCTGACGAACCATTACGTTGCTACCCTGTAAAGCTTGAAGATCAAACTATTCACATCAACCTTACACCTAAGTGCTAAACTCTCACTGAATTAGCAGTCTGCTGAAAGAATCTACCAATATTATCGACTCGGACTGACTCAACCTGTATTTGAATTTTTTAATTCTCATCAGTATTTGCACAAAAATCGCTCATGCTTGCGCTAAGCAAGGGCTTATTTGACCAATACGCTCAACCTTTTCGATTAGGTAAATTTCAGAACTATCTGCTAACCCTGATAAATCCTTGTTTTCAACCAATGCAGATATATCCTGCACGCATTAAAAAAAACTGGCATCGAATTTGCAGATTCTTGGGTACACATTTTTATTATGGAGGTCTGCGATGAAATATCTATCTATGGCAATGCTGGGCTTATTGGTATGCACAGATAGTCATGCTTGTGATGACATTAAAACTACCCAAGCAATTGTTAAGTATGTCTGTGATTATTCTCTAGTGAGCGACACTCAATGCAAAGTTTGGTCACAAGATGTGCAAGAGATGAAAACTAATCAGCAGATAATTGCTGACTCGTTCATCGCTTGGAAAAAAGACTTTCAGCAAATAGACAAAATATTTTCAGGCAGTCAACTCAATTAAGTCATTACTTTGGTTTGTAACTAACTAAGACACTCTTTGAATTTCATATAGTCACCACTAAAAAAGGCGCTGAACGCGCCTTTTTTATAATTTGTCTTTGTATCGACTTAAATTAGCACTGTTGAGAACCATGATAGAGATTCACGACATGACGCGCTTCAGCGAAAAATAACCAACGCTCAATCACCACGCCAGCAAAAGCACTGAGTAAGGCCACGCTATAGGCGGTAGTCACAGAAAGTGTCGACAAACTCATCCACACCATAATTGCAGGTAGAGCAAAGGCAAATATAGCCACCACCCAACGTAAAGCAATCAAACGCGTATGAGCCACTTGATAACCAAACTCATCAGTTAAAAATGTACCCGCTGTGTGACCCACGTCCAGTAGCCTAACCATGCTATTGGTGAAAGATGTCGCAGTATTAATAGTAGACCCTGCAGGTACGCCCACCCAGAAAAAATATACACACTTAGAAAGTGCTGCCAATCCAATAATATAAGCACTAGTGGTGATAACACCTTGTGTCATACCTTCACCCATAGAGGCGACTAAGGCATAGATGATGGCGCCTAACATGACGCCTAACAAAATATAATTCACTGGCGTTAACGCATTATTCCACTGCCGTATGGTCTTGAGGCAGGCGTATATCATACCGGTAGAGAAGACTGTGGCAATCGCCCAGACTGCCGTCAATATGGCACTTCCAGTCAGCACAGCACCCGCAGCATTACTCCACACTAAATACAGATATGCCAATGCGATAGGATAGAACAAAATCGCTAACAAACCCTCACGCGCTAACCACGATGTACGCACACGGCTGATAGCGCGCCATGCGTTTTTAGGATTCGCCAAGTGAAATGTCGATGAAATCAGTCCCGCAGTTATCAAGACTAATGCGATACCTGATGAAAGAAGTATTTGCTCGGAACTCATTACCTGATGCTCAGATAAACCATGATAAAGGGCAGTGATGGCAAACAAACCATAACCGGCACCAGAAGTTACCGTGAAAAATATAACTGAAAATGCTGGATGCATTGTGTTTCCTTATTGTTCTTATTACGTAGAGACTTAACGCGAAACCAAACGGTTAACCCAATCTTTTACCTTGCTGATCGGATTAGTATCGTTGACGTACTTCTGTACATGTGTTTTTGCTCGTGGTGGTAAGTACTTATTCACCGGTTCATAGCCCATTTCTGGCATCAATGATTCGCCACCACGCTCACGCGATATAACAGACACTTCCGAGTTGGGATCATCAAAATCACCAAAATAACGAGCGTGAGATGGGCAGGTAAGCACACAAGCAGGCTTACGCTCGTCTTCAGGCAAGTTGTCATCATAAATTCGATCAACACATAGTGTACATTTCTTCATCACGCCTTCTTCACGATCCAATTCACGCGCACCGTAAGGACAAGCCCACGCACAGTAATTACAACCCATGCATTTATCTTGATCGACCAAAACGATGCCATCTTCTTCACGCTTATAAGAAGCGCCGGTAGGACAAACCGTGACACACGCTGCATCTTCACAGTGCATACATGACATTGGGAAGTGAACAGTTTTGTTATTTGGATAATCACCTACCTCATAGTTGCGAATACGATTAAACCAAACACCTGTCGGATCCTTACCGTATGGCTCTAAGTCCGATAACGGGCCCGTTGTGCCCGAGGTATTCCATTGTTTACATGCGACTGCACAGGCGTTGCATCCCACACATGTATCTAAATCGATAACCAATCCTAATTTCATTATTTACTTCCTTTTGTGTCGCCACGCGTCAAAATATCCTTGAAAGATCGGTGTAATCCAACCGGCTTATGCGTGTGGTATTGCAATTTATCGACTGATTTCTTGGCATCAGGCAAAGATTTCACGGCGTCAAAAGTTGGCCATGTCCCGACTTCACCCTCAGTGGCTGCATACACTTTTACTTGCAAGTCATACCAAGCAGCCTGCCCTGTAACAGGATCTGAGTTAGTGATTGGACGCGAACCATCTCTCTCTGGAAGATGCTCACTAATGAGATGATTCAACAAGAAACCATCGTTAGATTCATTAGCGTCATGTTTTAGACCCCAAGCACCTTTTTGCTTACCAATGGCATTCCATGTCCATAAAGTATTTTCTTCTACACCTTCCATAAGTTTCACTTGCACACGAATCTTACCGGTCTTTGACTCCACCCAAATCCAAGACATATCTTCAATGCCCATAGACTTAGCTTTAGCACGATTCATATACATGAAGTTCTGCGCTAGGATCTGTCGCAACCATGCATTTTGAGAATCCCATGAGTGATACATCATCATCGGGCGTTGCGTGATGGCATAAAAAGGGTATTCCTCACTGGAAGTTTGCGATTGCTCCAGCGGTTGATAATACTCTGGAAATGGAGTGAAGTATTTTTTCAAGCGTTCTTTATCAAATTCATTTGTTGGCTGAGGCCCATCATAAAGACCTTGCCCTGCGAGACGGAATTTTTGTAATGACTCTGAATACAACTCCATCACAATAGGGTCATCTTTACCGATAAATCCGGCCTCTTTTGCAAACTCAAGGTACCCCTTATTAGCAAAACGGTAGTAACGATGCTCAGGTGGTAAGTGATACTCAAAGAAACACTCATTTTCTACATAAGCTTCCCATTGTTTCGGATTAGGCTCACCGCGCAGACTTTTCTCACCGTCTTTACCACGCCATCCAGCAAGGAAACCCATGCCTGGGGCTTTTTCATAATTAATGATGAAATCTTTGTAATCTGCATACTTGGCAGATCCATCTTCATTTTTGAAAGCCGGAAAATCTAAGCGCGTTGCCAGATCGACAAGTACTTCTTGCCATGAACGCACATCACGTCCAGTTTCAACAATCGGTGCACGAATTGCATCGCATACGGCGTGAGGCTCAGAGATAGGGCGATCTAGAATTGAGATCGTGTCATATCGTTCCAAGTAAGTAGTATCAGGTAGCACCAAATCAGCAAAAGCTGTCATCTCAGAGTGGAATGCATCAGCGACCACTAGAAAAGGTAATTTATACTCACCGTTTTCATCTTTAGCACACAGCATATCGCGCACATTGGAAGTATTCATAGTCGAGTTCCAACTCATATTCGCCATGAATAAAATCAACGTGTCGATTGGGTACGGATCACCATTTACAGCATTGGTAATAACCATATGCATCAGACCATGGTTAGCGATCGGTGCTTCCCACGAATAAGCTTTATCGATTCGTAGTGGATTACCATCATCGTCGATAACCAAGTCTTCAGGGCTAGTCGGAAATCCTAGTGGCGGACTCTTTAAGGGCTCACCCGCAGCTTGTGGTTTAGCCGGCTTAATTGGCGGCACCACATGTCTTGGGAAAGGCGGCTTAGCCAAATGGCCTCCTGGACAATCGACACTACCCAGTAACACTTGCAAAATATGAATGGCACGACAAGTTTGGAAACCATTAGAGTGTGCCGCGATTCCCCGCATAGCATGCATAGACACTGGGCGTCCTATGAACTTATCGTGCTTACGACCGGCCCAATCTGTCCACTCACAATTAATTTCGATGGTCTCTTCAAATGCCACATGAGCCATTTCTAGTGCCATGCGCTCTATAGACTCAGCATCCACACCGGTAATTTTGGCAGCATTTTCAGGCGAGTATTCATCACTCAAGTAAGCCTCTGCCATAGCCGTGAAAGCGGTTTTAACAGATTTGCCTTCAGGAGTCGTATATTCTCCAAAAAGGGCCGGTTTAATATCCGCTTGATTGGCATCGACAAAAGTTTCTTTCTCCATGTCCCATGCTTGTGGCTTGTCATCGGCATCACGATAGAACATACCATCACCGACTTCACCTGGCGTGTTCATAACTAAATAAGGTGAGTTGGTATATCGAACGATGAATTCCCAATCAAATAGATCGTTCTTCAATAATACATGCACCATAGATAGTGCCAACATCGCGTCAGTTCCAGGCTTAATTGGCACCCACTCATCCGCAATGGCTTGATAACCTGTTCTGACAGGATTGATGGAGACAAACTTAGCACCACGACGTTTAATCTTTTCTAGTCCAATCTTAATTGGATTAGATGAATGATCTTCCGCGACTCCCCACAACATAAAGTATTTGGTGTGTTCCCAGTCAGGATCACCAAATTCCCAAAATGCATGACCGATTGTGTACAAACCACCCGCGGCCATATTAACTGAACAAAAACCTCCATGAGCTGCCCAATTGATAGTGCCGAATTGGGTCGCCCAGAAACCTGTTAAAGCTTGCATTTGGTCACGACCAGTAAAAAAAGCTAGCTTTTTCGGATCAGTCTTACGTATCTCAGCCAAACGCTCTGTCAGGTAATCAAGAGCAACATCCCAAGACACTGGTTCAAAATCACTCTCTCCACGCTCAGCCCCTTTTTTACGCATCATCGGCTGTGTTAGTTTCGCTGGAGAGTTTTGCTTCATGATGCCTGCGTTACCTTTAGCACACAGCACACCTTTATTGATGGGATGATTTTTATTGCCCTGAATAAAACGAATCTCTTCGCCTTCCAAGGTTACTTTTATGCCACATCGACAAGCACACATATAGCAGGTTGTGTATTTGTGTTCTTGCTGATCGTGATCTTCAAATTGGGGTAAAGTCGCTGACACCGAAAGTCCTTTTTTACTTGATGAGGCATTATTTATACGCCTCTAAATGAGAATCTTTATCAATAACAATAGCTCGAATATTGGTGGCGATACCCTACCCTTTCATGCCTTTCATTTCAAATTAAACACGCTATTTTAAGGACAAAATTTCGCATTAAAGATCTATAGTGTTTGCACTAGTACAAGCAGCCTTGTTACATTGAGTCATAAAGCTATCATTGCACCAATACGAATGAGTATTTTATGGAACATTACACCCAGTTAACACAACTGATCGCACTCACTATGGGTGTGGCTTGGGCCAGCGGCATCAATTTATATGCCACTTTACTTAGCCTAGGGTTCATGAGTCAAATGGGCTATATTGAGTTGCCAGTGGAACTTGCAGTATTGTCTGATCCCTTGGTAATCATGGCCTCAGGGCTAATGTATATGGTGGAATTTGTCGCTGACAAAACCCCAGGAGTGGATTCCAGCTGGGATGCTGTTCACACTTTCATACGTATTCCTGCAGGCGCCTTATTAGCAGCAGGCATGGTTGGCGAAGTCGGTTTGGCAGCTGAATTAGCTGCCGCCATTGTGGGAGCTACCATCACTAGTGGAGCACATTTAACCAAAGCCAGCTCACGTCTGATCATCAACACCTCACCAGAGCCGGTGTCTAACTGGACCGCCTCATTTGCAGAAGACATCGCAGTATTCGCGGGTTTATGGGCGGCACTCAATCATCCCATATTATTTTTAATCTTGCTCATCACATTTATCATATTTGTTGTTTATATGTTGCCAAGATTATTCAGAGCCATAAAAACTTTATTTCGCAAAGTCAGCAGTTTATTTTCCTCACGCAAATCTGCTGCAATAGATAAACAAGATATTCATTTGTAAATAAATCTGTCTACTCCAACAGGTTTGTTCTCAATACTCATCACTCAAGCTACAATTAGAGTTTTTAATACAAGGACAAAATCATGTCGTCTAACTGGGTTGACGCGAAAGTCATCGAAAACATTCACTGGACTGATACGTTATATTCACTCAAGGTTGAAGGGGATATCGGTGACTACGAGGCAGGTCAATTCGGTCGTCTGGGTCTGATGATTGATGATGAGATCATCGGCCGACCTTATTCTTTTGTCAGCAGCCCAGAAGAAAACTTTTATGAATTTTACTCCATAGATGTAGCGGAGGGGCTATTATCTCCTCGCTTGGCACAACTTAAAGCAGGTGATCATATTTACCTCGGAAAGAAAGCCAATGGATTTTTGGTACTCAGTGAAATCCCAGTGGCTGACGATTTATGGATGTTATCTACTGGCACTGGCATCGGGCCTTTCCTGTCTATTCTCAAAACCCAACGTCCTTGGGAGCGTTTCAAAAAATGCGTTCTAGTGCATGCCGTTCGTACTGCCTCAGAACTGACTTATCAACCATTAATTGAAAGCTTTAAACAGCGCCACCCTGATCAATTCGAATACGTGCCATTTGTCAGTCGTGAAAAAACTAATTATGCCTTGCCTGGCAGAATTCCTGCCGCCATAAAAAATGGCAAGTTAGAAAAGCGTGTCGGTGTAAACATCGAGGATGGCAAATCTCAGATCATGCTATGCGGTAATCCAGACATGGTTAAAGATGCTCGTGAGATGCTCGAGAAACGCGGTCTTACTAAAAACCTGCGTCGCACTCCTGGCAGCATTAGTACAGAAAACTATTGGTAGTTATCAAGGCGGCATCAGTCCCTAAAGTGCATGACATGTTATCCCTGTGCCTGCACCCACTGCACGCCAGTCGTCCACGCATAAATTCACCGTCATTACCGTCGCCGGTGCAAAAGGTGCTACATAACAATCCATTAACTGTTCACAACACACTGTTAATCCAGGATTGTGCGCTACCATAGCAACATGATTGACTTGATTATCCAATTGGCTAATAGCCTCCATTAAGACTGTCACAGTGGCACAATATAAATTATCTCGAATAAAAACATGATCATCAGAACATTGAAGTTTTTGATTTAACAAGCTCGTAGTCTGTTGCGTTCTAAGTGAATCACTCGTATGTATTTGATCAAATACTACACCGCCTCGCTTAAGTTTTAGCGCTACGTTTTGAGCATGCACCACCCCTTGCTCAGTCAGTGGGCGCTGATGATCACCATCATATTCACTAAAAACTGCCTCAGCGTGACGAATCAATGTAATTGTTTTTTTCATTTAATACGCTCTACCAATATTGTGAGCCTCATAATGCGCGCTTTTATTGTAACCAATCATAGAATCTGTAAGATAGACGCAGAGTAGGAATTCATATTTTCACTAGAATATTAATACAACAAGGAACTTTAAAATGTCAGAACGAATAGTTATGCGCGTTGGCGAATCTTTAATCGCAGGGGGCCCTCCGGGCACTGCAGCCGAACCTGAAGTCATCATCGGAGAATTAGACGGCCCAGTTGGAACAGCATTTGCTACTTTACTCGGCGACCAGGTCAAGGGGCATTCTCGTGTGCTCGCAATCATGAATACCGATATTCAAGTTCGCCCTTCTACTCTAATGGTAAGTAAAGTCACTGTTAAAGATGAGCGCTATACAAATATTCTTATGGGCACCGTGCAAGGCGCTATCGCTAATGGTGTGCTGGATGCCGTACGCAATGGCGACATCCCTAAAGAAAAAGCCAATGATCTAGGTATTATCGTTTCTGTTTGGCTCAACCCCATGGTCGCTAAAGATGACAACTTGGATCACTCTATATTATTCGATATCCATCGTCGTGCTATGGCCAGCGCCATCCACAAAGCGATGAATAATGAGCCTGATATTGATTACTTACTTGAGCACCAAGAAGAAATCACTCATAAATACTATCAAATGGGATTGGATGGAAAAATCTAATCTTTCACATTGCGAGGAGGCACGTCTCCTCGCAATATTGCTCACCTAATACCTTCCTGCATGACTAGCATGATGATACGCTCACTGACATTATTGCTCATCCTCTCATTGATCAGCGCATGCAGCATTGATCAGCAACAACCCCAAATATTGGGTAATACCATGGGTACGACATATAGCGTGCAATGGCATCCCCAAAACACTTCAGCCTCACAACTTAAACAAGCCATTGAAACGCGCTTGATAGAAATCAATCAAGTCATGTCAACTTATGATTCTCAATCACAACTCAGTCAATTCAATGCCTCACGTGAAATCGGCTGGCATGCTGTAGATTCCAGTCTGGCTGCGATCGTGTTAGAGGCACAAGACATCCACCAGAAAAGCTTTGGAGCTTTTGATGTCAGTGTTGGCCCCTTGGTAAACTTATGGGGTTTTGGTCCTGATCAAACAGAATTTAGTCTTCCTACTCCTACCGAAATCAATATCGCTATGCGAAGTGTTGGCAGCCAATACTTACAAGCACGTCTTCAGCCACCTGCATTGAATAAGAATATTAAAGATCTATATGTGGATTTATCAGCAATTGCTAAAGGCTATGGGGTGGACGAAATTGCCCGTATTATGGATCAAGCCGGCGTTGAAAATTATATGGTTGAAGTGGGTGGTGAAGTTAAGTGTAAAGGTGTGGGGTATCATGGTGATCCATGGCGCATCGGTATAGAGACACCCAATATATTGCGTGGTGAAATTGAACAAATACTCTCACTAGACAATATTGCTGTCGCCACCTCAGGAGACTACCGTAATTTCTTTGAACATGAAGAACAAATATTCTCACACACTATTCATCCACAAACAGGGTATCCGGTACAACATAATCTTGGTTCAGTAACCGTTGCCCATACATCCGCTGCCATTGCCGATGCTTGGGCAACAGCCTTGCTGGTGCTTGGCCCCGCTCAAGCCCTTGAAGTAGCCGCTCAGCAAGAACTAGCTATACTACTTATTACCCGCGAACAAAAAGGCTACAAAACAACAATTAATTCCTATATGCAGGATTACCTGTTAGCCCCTTGAGTAACATACTGTGACGATACTTGATAATTGAACCACATAAGGCTTAACACTTGATGTGCGTTATAGCCATTCATTGGCTCACTTTAATAAAATATATCAAATGTTGTTATAATTAATATTAATGATAGGATGGTTTTTTTAGTGTGTAAAGACAATGACTCATCCTCCAACAATTAAGCAGTTGAGATATTTAGTAGCACTGCAAAAGCATTTGCACTTTGGACAAGCAGCAAAAGCCTGTTTTGTCCACCTGTGACGTTGCACGGATTGTGCAGCGTCGCGTTTTTATAAAAAATTCATCTTGGTAATAATTTTCACATCTTAGTGTTTAGAATTTATATCAATGACATCTACTGATACTCAATGAATCACACGCATGTGTTTCCACAAACCACCTTTAAAACGACGATAAAAAACCACGCTATATGTCATCACATGGAAAGTAATAATCATCCATAAACCAATCACATTAGCGGTCATATACTCTACATATAAATAGCTTGGTAAGACCATCAATAAAAGAGAAATAATAAAGCTCATCTTCATGATGAAACGAGTATCTCCAGCACCTTCTAAGGCCCCCAGGAAAATTAAAAAAGTAGCATCAAAAAGCCCGAAAAAAGCGACAAATCGCAATAATACAATCACCAGTGCCAAACTATCATGTTGATTGAACTCACCTGCCTGCAAATATGGCCAAATGAATAAACCAGGAACGAAAATATACAATGCGCCTAAAATAGTGAAAAAAACTAACCCTATATGCAATGTTGACCACGTGGCACGTTCAGCAAGTTGCACATTATCGTTACCTAAGTGCTGCCCAACTAGCACAGAGGCAGCAATCATTAATCCCATCATTGGCAAAAAAGATAATGCATTAATATTAAATGCAATGTTACTTGCAATCAGACTAACATTTCCCAACATCCCTACAATCATTAAAAAGGCAGTGAAAGCACTCATATCAATAAACAATCTTAGACCGTTTGGAAGTCCAAAATACACTAAGCGATTAAATAAAGGTCTATTGAAAGAACAATGCTTTAAAGTATTAAAACGTCTTTGGTTATGTGGCATAAGAATCATCACAGCGTAGATAATCACACCGATGACAATGGCTATATTGGTAGCCAGTGCCGCACCTTTAATCCCCATACTTGAAAAACCAAAGTGACCGAAAATCAAAACATAATCCAATGACAGATTGACTAGCATAATGACTATGCTTACCCACATCACAACATAGGCACGCCCTAAACCAGAAAAGAAACTAGATAGGGTATTGTTTAACACGCCAAACACTGCGGCATACATGAGTGTTCTAAAATACTCAATTTCAAGCACTATGACTTGTGGTTCATGCCCAGTCCAATTAAAGATTACATCCGCATAATAATAAGCAGGAATTATGACTAGCAATGATAATAAACTTAAATACGTCCCCTGCCACATAATGGCACCAATTTTACCGTCCTGTTTAGCACCATGATATTGCGCTACAAAAGTATTCACATAAACAGCTGTACCAGCAAACAAACACACTACTGCAAAACTTGCCATACCGGCAGGTAACGAGGCAGCAATGGCATCCGACGAGTACCAGGTTAAAAACACCCGATCCATGAAAAATAAAATACTCCAAGCCCCAGTGCTTAACACCATGGGCATGGCAATCGCTAATACTTCTCTATAACCGGCCGGTTGATGCCAGCGCTGCGCTAAATTAGCGAGTAACACGTCGAGTAATATGATTAGTAATTTTACCAATATGCTCGACTTCACACTCCACCAAATCACCAGGCATTAAGTATTCAGGAGGTGTGCGCGCATAGCCCACGCCACTAGGAGTCCCAGTAGCAATAATGTCACCTGCCTCTAATTCCATACCCTGTGATAAGACCGAAATTACATTAGCAATAGAAAAAATTTGATGCGCAGTATTAGATGATTGCTTCTCTATCCCATTCACACGACTTATAACATTGAGATCGTGTGGGTTAGGAATTTCATCTGCTGTCACAATGGCTGGACCCATTGGACAAGTCCCTTTGTAACTCTTACCTATAAAAAATTGCTTATGCCATTTTTGTCGATCACGTGCCGTTACATCGTTGAGCACGGTATAACCAAACACATAATCCATCGCTTTTTCTTCATCAATACTCATGCCTGTTTTACCAATAATAACTGCTAACTCCACCTCCCAATCCATCTTTGATGAAACATCAGGATCAATCTCAATGTCAGCATAAGGCCCATTCACACTATTAGCCGCTTTAGTAAACACGATTGGCGAACGCGGTAATTTTACTTCTTCAGTAGCGGTCTCTTCGACATGATCTTTATAGTTCAACCCAAGACACATGACGTTTTGACGTGGCCTTGGAATAGGTGCCAGCCATTCAACTTGTTCACTATCAACACAATGACTGGCATCAATATCATCGAGCAAACCTCTCAGTTGCACCAATGCATCTGGACCCGCATCAATCAAAGCTAACATTGAGTCTATTTGCTTATTCCACTGTGAATGCCGGCATGGCACAAAAATTCGCCCACCTAAATCCACTCCCCATTGTTGCTGTCCAGCATCATTAAAACTGATTAATCTCATGTTGTTCCCTGTCTGTGTCGATAAAGTTAAAACCTACAAATATATTCAATTTAATGTAGACTGGAATATCCACATACAAGACCTTGAATACTCTTAATAATAGAGGCCAAAATGAAGCGAATTATAGTGTTTTTGTTAATCATTGCGGCGATTTTTTTCATGGCTGATTGGTTTGCTCTCAGTCAACATCTCACTTTGAGTCAACTCAAGCATCACCAACTATACTTACATTCCCTAGTCCAAGATTTCCCTGTCCAAAGTGTCGTTATTTACTTCATTGCCTACATAGTCATGGCTGGCCTCGCTCTGCCTGGCGCGCTTATTTTCACGCTTGCTGGTGGTGCTTTGTTCGGGCTCGCTACCGGTGTCATTCTAGCCTCATTCGCATCTACCCTAGGAGCACTAGCGAGTTTTTTAGTTGCGCGCTTTTTTTTACATGATTTTATTCAAACACGCTATCAACAACGTCTCACCGTCATCAACCAAAAAATACAACAACAAGGCGCTACCTACTTATTATTCCTGCGCTTGGTGCCTGCTTTCCCTTTTTTTATGGTCAACTTACTCATGGCACTGACGCCGATCTCTGCACGCACTTATTATATTGTCTCTCAAATAGGTATGCTGCCGGCAACTTTTATATTTGTGAATGCAGGCACGGAGCTAGCTAAAATTTCCAGTGTCGATGATATTCTGTCCATACCATTATTATTATCTTTATTATTGCTGGCCTGCCTGCCATTCATAAGCAAGCAATTGGCGAAACGAGTCTCTTGTTGGCGACTTTATAAAAGTTGGCAGCGACCAAAAAAATTCGACTACCATACCATTGTTATCGGTGGTGGTGCTGCTGGTTTAGTTGCCGCCTACACAACACAAACCTTACAAGGCAAAGTGGCTTTGATAGAGAAACATCAAATGGGAGGTGATTGTCTAAATACAGGGTGTGTGCCTTCAAAATCTATTTTACGTACAGCTAAATTTATCCATGATATTGGTCAACACAGTAAGTATGGTGTGCAGCAAGCTGAATTCAAACTTCAATTTCAGCAAGTCATGCAAAGAGTGCGAGAAAAAATCAGCACCATTGCTCCTAAAGACTCTATCAAACGCTACAATGATATGGGAGTCGATTGCTTTCAAGCTCATGCGCAACTGCTATCACCTTGGCAAGTTGAAGCCGTCTCTGAAAATTCTAAGATCACTATAAGTGCAAAAAATATTATTCTCGCTGGTGGTGCTACTCCTAATGTTCCGACTATACCCGGATTAGAAAATATCAACTATTACACCAGTGATAATATTTGGCATCTGGACCATCTGCCAGAAAAATTATTGATTATCGGCGCTGGACCCATTGGCTGCGAACTTGGTCAAGCATTTGTGCGTTTGGGTGCAGAGGTAACAATGATTAATCGCAATGAAAGAATTCTCACAAATGAGGACCCACAAGCAGCACACGCATTACAATATGCTCTACAACAAGACGGAGTGAAGATTCTCAACAATTTTAATCCGCTCAGGATCGATGACAACTCAAAGAATTTCAGTTTAATGGGGGAGCAACATAATGAAATATTACACATTGCATTTAGCCATTGCCTAATTGCAACTGGACGCAAGCCGTCATTGCTTGGCTGTGAAGCGCTTGATATTGAGACTAATTCACATGGGCAAGTCATCACTAATGACAAGCAACAAACTAATTACCCCAATATTTATGCTTGTGGTGATATTACTAGCCCGTTGCAATACACACATAGTGCCTCACACCAAGCATGGTATGCTGCATTCAACGCATTATTCAGGCCTTTTAAGCAATTCAATTGTCAATTGAATCATATTCCTCGAGCGATCTATACCGATCCTGAAGTGGCGAGTCTAGGAATGAGTGAACAGCAAGCGATTCAGAAAAATATTCCACATGAAATTAGTTACTTCGCAATGGATGATGTTGACCGCGCCATTACTGATGAAGCCACAACGGGTTTTATTAAAGTTATTACTCGACGAAACAATGATAAAATATTAGGTGTATGTATTGTGGGTGAGCATAGCAGTGAACTGATAGCAGAATTTGTGCTAGCTAAAACGCACAATCTTGGCCTCAATAAAATTCTTCAAACTGTCCATCTTTATCCAACTCGCGGAGAAATTAATCGTCTAGTGGCAGGGCAATGGCGACAAAAAAAATTTACTGCCTACCAACGTAAATTATTAAAACTTTTCCAAAACTGGCGATTAGGCAATTGACATGAGAGAGACCAAACATTTATTAATTCCTGGTGATTTTCCAGCTATCCGCCGAACAGGCATTGATACTTTGCAAATCAATTTGGGTTACAAATGCAATCAATCGTGCACCCACTGTCATGTCAACGCTGGTCCTAATCGCACTGAGATGATGAGTGATGCGACACTGGATATTATTTTTGATTTGATTAGCACGCAGGCATTCAAGTGCGTGGACCTGACCGGTGGGGCGCCGGAACTGCATAGTCGCTTCAGAGATTTAGTCTCTCATGCACGCGAGCATGATATAGCCGTTCGTGATCGCTGCAATTTAACCATTTTATTTGAGCCCAATCAGGAAGATTTGGCTACTTTTCTGGCTAAGCAACAAGTTGAAATTATTGCGTCATTACCCTGCTATACTGAAAAGAATGTCGACCTTCAACGTGGCAAGGGGGTATTTGCTGATAGCATTTTAGGCCTACAGTTACTCAATCAATTGGGCTATGGCAAACATCTTCCCCTGCATCTAGTCTACAACCCTGCTGGCCCTACTTTGCCTCCATCACAACAACAATTACAGCGCGATTACACACAACGCTTAGCCGAGGATTTTAATATCAAATTTAATGAGTTATTTGTCATCACCAATATGCCTATTCAGCGTTTTGGGAGTAGTTTACTCTCTAGTGGCCATTTCGATAGCTACTTGGATACGCTTCGCGCCAGCCATCTTGAAAGTAATTTGGCAAATGTGATGTGCAAAAATACTATCAGTATTGATTGGCAAGGCAATCTATATGACTGCGACTTCAACCAGATGTTAGAACACCCAATCACCGATGAACATCAGACGGCTTTACATATACGTGATCTTTCACAGAATAAATTAGAACAGATGTCGATAAAAACTGGCAATCATTGTTATGGTTGTACAGCAGGCCAAGGCAGTAGCTGTTCAGGCGCATTAAATGCAGTGTAAACTTCACTTTTTATTTATAGCCAAAGCCATGCCAACTAGTTTGTTTTTATGATCACACAATAATTTTAGAGATGAAACGACTTAACTTTATCAATATCCTGCTCGCCATGATTTTTAGCGCTACTTTTGCTATGGCGGAACCAGCACCCAGTCGAACAGTTCCTGTAGCAGTCGATGTGGCTGAATTACGAGAACTGGCACCTATGGCAGAGTTTTCTGGTAACGTCATAAGTGCTAACAACGCTCGCCTATCAACAGAGGTGGAAGGTCGATTAAAATGGATTGCGGATGTTGGTGACCGCGTCCAAAAAGGTAATATCTTAGTTAAATTGGACGATGTATTCCTTCAGCAAGAATATCAAGAAGAATCAGCTATTATTGAGAGTGAGAAAGCCAAATTTATACTCAATGACAAACAAGTTAAACGTTTTCAAAAACTTATCCAACAAAACAATGTCTCTGAAGCTATGCTAGATACCGCCATATCTGAACGCGATATTTCTCGCAATGCTATTTTGGCTGCACAAGCACGGGCCTCTCAAATCAATGAGCGTATTCAACGCTCTTCAATTCGCGCGCCCTTTGATGGAGTAGTCACAGAAGTTCTACTAGAAGTTGGTGAGTGGGTGAAAGATGGCACAAATGCCGTACGACTTATTGATACAGAAGAATTAGAAATTGTCGTGCGTGTCCCACAAAAAATTTATCCTCTCATTAGCCATGGGCAACGTTTAACAATTAAAAACTTTACGGGCAGCTTCTACGCTAGCGTGGATACTATAGTACCAGTTGGCACAACCACAGCACGCCTATTTGAATTACGTCTCAAGCCGGAAATCAAACTTCTACCAGGTACTTTAGTGCGCATAGTTATCCCTACTTCACCAGCACGAAAAGTCGTGTCCATCCACCGCGATGCGCTGGTGATTCGTCGAGGCAGCCTCAGTGTATTTAAAATTTCTGAAGATAACGTGTCCCAACAAGTCATGGTCAATGTCGGCGTGGGTGATGGTGATTACATTGAAGTGATTGGTGATATCGTGGCTAATGATCGCGTGGTTACGCGCGGCGGTGAACGCCTACGCCCTGGCGTAACCGTGACAGTTATTGATTAATTCCCCATGAGTCCGACTAAGCTTATTTTAGACAACCCAATTGCAGGATTGGTTACAGGATTGTTATTAATCCTGTTTGGTCTAATGTCACTCAAGGCCTTGCCTATACAACTCACGCCTGAAGTTGAACGTCCTGAGATCACTATTACAACGGCATGGCGCGGTGCGGCTCCTGAAGAAGTTGAAGCAGAAATTATTGAGCCACAAGAAGATCAATTACGCGGCTTGCCAGGAATGACTGAGTTACTCTCTGAAGCACGTCAAGGGTCAGGGAAAATTACTATTTCTTTCGATGTTGATTTCAGTCTTGAAAGAGGCTTGATCGAGGTCATCAATCGCCTCAACCGTGTCTCACAATATCCTATAGAGGCCGATGAACCTGTGCTCAGCACGGCAGGTGGACGTAGTCGTCCTATCGCCTGGTTTATTATCAAACCTCAAGCTGGCAATGAGAACAATATTGAGGATTACCGCGATTATGTTGAAGAAGTCGTGCAGTCACGCTTTGAACGTGTAGCGGGCGTTGCTTTATCAGAAGTCCGTGGAGGCAATGAGCGTGAAGTGAGAATCTCAGTCGATCCTTACAAAGCCGCCGGCATAGGTATGGATTTAATCAATGCCGCTAATATAATTGGTAACAACAATGATATTTCAGGCGGCACCAAAGATGTCGGCAAAAGACGCTATGTATTGCGCTACACTGGCGAATTAGATCCACTGGAATTAGATCAATTAATTCTTGAGTCACGTGATGGTCAAGCAGTCTATCTACGTGATATTGCCACAGTCAATGTGCAAGCTGCAGACAAAGATAATTTTGTGATCACACGAGGTGAGCCTGCCATTGCTGTGAATGCTTATCGTGAAAGTGGTGTCAACGTATTAGAAGTGATGGATGACTTGAGAGTCGCCATGGAAGAATTACGTGATGGACCTTTACAACGTTCTAAGCTATCCATCACCCAAGTTTATGATGAAACTGATTACATCAATAGCGCCATTGAACTCTTGAAAAGTAATCTTGGTATTGGTATCGCACTGGCTATCTTTATCTTGTGGTGGTTCTTACGCAAACTCAAAGCCACTATGGTGGTGACTATTACCATTCCACTATGTCTGTGTGTCGCCTTCATCGTGATTTTATCAGCAGAAAAATCAATTAATGTGATTTCCCTAGCCGCTATGGCATTTGCTGTCGGCATGGTGATGGATGCTGCGATCATTATTTTAGAAAATATCGTCCGTCTGAAAGAAAAAGGTTATAACAGTTTTGATGCCGCATTAGTTGGAACGAAACAGGTTTGGCCAGCCCTACTCGCCTCTACAGCAACGACCGTTGCGATATTTTTACCCGTCTTATTTTTGCGTGAACAGAGTGGTCAATTATTCGCTGATTTATCATTAGCCATTACTGCCTCGATAGTAGCTTCATTATTTGTTGCCACCGTGTTAATTCCTGCTGCCAGCATGGTGTGGTTAAAGAAAGTGCAATTTATTGATCATCATGCCAATACTTGGGACAGAGTGACTGCAGGTATAGCGGGAATTACCCGCACCCCGAATCAACGCTTGTTAATTATTCTGGGCTTAATTGGACTCTCAGTATTAGGTTCTACGCAACTGTTTCCAGAGCGCGACTATCTTCCCACAGGAAACCGTAATTTAGTTTTTGGTTTCATTCTCCCGCCGCCGGGGGTGAATGTGACCCATATACAAAATGAAATGGGCGAAGTTATTGCCGATCGCATAGAGCCATACTTGACCGGTGAAAAACAACCCAAGATAAAACAGTATTTTTTTGTCGCACGTGCCGGATCCATCTTCATCGGTGGACGTGCTGAAGATCCTGAACGAGTCAATGAATTAGCGACAGTACTCAATCAGGCTGTGAGTGGTTTCCCGGATACTTTTGCGGTGGTGCGTAAAGCCTCATTATTTTCTGGTTTTGGAGCTAACCGTGAAATTGAAATCAATATACAAGGTCGCAATATAGAATCTCTAATAGAATCTGCTCGTACTGGTTTTATCACTATCCCAGAAAAACTTCCCGGTGCGCGTGTTCGTCCTCGACCTGGACTTGAACTAGCGGAGCCTGAATTACAATTTTCACCACAGGATGATCGCTTACGCGAAACTGGTTGGAACCGAGAATCACTTGCCCTAATCTCACGCATGCTAGGAGACGGGGTTCAAGTCGGCGAGTATTTTGATGGCGAAGAACGTTTAGATATTTTAGTCCGTGCTTCCGAATGGACTACCCCAGAAGAATTAGAAGCCATTCCTCTGTTCACTCCAGAAGCAGGTATCATTCCTTTCGGTGAACTAGTAGATATCGAGCGCACGGCGGGTCCAAATACTATTCGACGCCTAGATCGCCGCCGCACCATTACCCTAGAAGTCACTCCACCTGAGAATATTCCACTTGAACAAGCACTGGAGATTATCAAAACCGAAGTCGCACCTGGCATAGAAGCTAGCTTACCCAGTGATGGTGTCATCCGCTACGGTGGCTCTGCTGACAGTCTGAAGATCGCTATCAACAACCTAAGTAATAGTTTTATAGTCGCACTGATAATTTTATTGTTACTAATGGCCGCTTTGTTCCGATCATTCACAGATAGTTTTCTAGTCATGCTCGCTCTGCCGCTAGCCACCATTGGTGGTGTATTGGCCCTTAAACTATTAAGTTTACCTGCAGACTTATTAACTCTAATTGGATTTATTATTCTGCTGGGATTAGTAGTGAATAACGCAATTCTATTAGTATACCAAGCGCGCAATTCTGAGCGCGAAGGCATGGCTCGTGATCAAGCTGTAATTAACGCGGTGCGCACACGTATACGTCCGATTTTGATGAGTACAACTACGACTATATTTGGCATGTTGCCTCTGGTGCTATTTGCTGGTTCAGGGGCTGAGCTTTACCGAGGGCTTGCGGCTGTCATTGTTGGCGGTATGATCGTGAGTACGATTTTCACGCTGTTACTAATTCCTAGCTTATTGCAAACTAATTGGAAGACACTGTTCAAAACGCCCACTCATTGAGGTGCAATAGTAGAGTGACCGGCTTTTTTCCAAGCCTTTATTCCACCTTCAACGTTATAAACTTGCTGAAAACCATGCTGAGCCATCAAATAACGTCCAACTGTAAAACTTCGATTGCCTGAACGACAAATAATCGCAACAGCTTGATCTGGTGAAATATGTTGACCCGCCTGTTGCATCCAAAGTCGTGGGTTTGCACGGCCCTTTTCATCAAAAAACATAATGGCAATACTACCCGGAACAATACCCGTTTGTTCCCATTCACCAGGAGTACGCACATCAATCAATACCACATTATCATCTAGTAATTGTTTGAGCTGTTGTATATTGATATTTTCCGGCTGCGCATTAGCAATAGAAGAACCTAAAACCACCAGAAAACAAAATAGGCTTGCTTTAGATACGATGGTAAATTTCAACATAATTTGTCCCTTTGTCTATTCAAATGAATTATTGACTACAGTCATCTAAGTGCTGCGAAAAATAGGTTGTTAAAAAGTCAGAAAAATTAACTTCATCTGCATGTTCAATTTGTTGTTGTTTCGCAATGCTCTGTTCTGCCAGATAGGAAAATTTCTCTTGCAAGTCAGCATCAGACATTTCAGAAAACTGATCACAATATTGCTTACCTATACTAGCAATAAAATCATAAAAAGATAGTTTAGACTGTTGCATTTGTTGGAGCAATTTTGCTGATAAAGTGTGTTCTTGGTCTGCAGCAGCATCAGCAAACACTTCCAAACTAGCCAGATATTTCTGGGCTTTGTCTCCCATCAACTCAGCAACTGATTGCATATCAACTAATAATTCATTGGCCCATTCATTTATAGGAATACTCTCCCCTGCACGCCTCAAATGAAGGCCTGGTTTACGGCCATGATGTGCAACCTCATATTCATTAAAATCAATTTCTTCTTGCTCAGCTTCACCGATGATTGCATCATCACCGAGCAAACAATACATGAATAATACTTCAACAAAGTCTAGCTGAGTTTGATCTATTCCTATCGATGAAAATGGATTGATATCCATTGAACGAATTTCAACATAACGAATACCTCGCCGCAACAATGCATGTGTGGGCTTTTCATTACGGTTGGATAATTGTTTCGGTCGAACTGTGCCATAGTATTCATTCTCTATTTGTAAGATGTTGGCATTTAATTGCCTATATTCACCATCACTTTGAATACCAATTTCTTCATAAGGTTGATAAGGAGTCTCTATAGCCCGCGTTAAACAATTCACATAATCTTGCAGATTGTCATAACATGCTTTAATACCAATTTCATTTTCTCTATGGTTGGTATATCCAATATCCCCTAATCTCAATGAAGTTGCATATTGCCCATACATTGTTTGCTCATCCCAATACTTCAAATCTTTTACACCTTTGTGGGTGAAAGATTTGTCTACCGCTGGTGATGCCCCAAACAAATATGGGATCAACCAACCAATGCGTTGTAAGTTTCGGATGATCTTAAAATATTCTTGGTTAACGAAATCACTTAACTCACCTTGATGTTGTTGAGCCTGTTGCCACTGTGGCCAAAATGTCTCATTAATAGATAAGTTTATATGAATGCCTGCGATTACCTGCATCATTTTCCCATAGCGATAACCAAGACCTTTACGATAAACATATTTCATTTGACCGATATTACTGCTGCCATACTCAGCGATACGAATGCTGTTTTCACCCATTAATTTACAAGGCATGCTCGCTGGCCAAAGACACTCATGATGTATATTCGGATATGTAAATTGATGAATTTTACTCAAAAAACTGAGCGCCTCTTCCCCACAGTGCAGTGGTGGTGTGACAAATTCTAGTAAAGCCTCAGAATAGTCCGTAGTAATGTAAGGATGAGTTAAACTTGCGCCTAACGCAGAGGGATGATCACTTTGAGCGATGACACCAGAATAGTTTGTACGTAGGGATTCTTTTTCAATGCCTACCTTGCCTATTTTAAATATAGATGCTAGCTGATGCTGAATGATCAGCTGACGATTGTTATGTATGGTTGAGCGCATAAGAAATAATTCAGTTATGTTTTTGGCGTCTTCTTGCCCAACACGATAGACTTGAGCAACTTATTATATCAATTATTCATAGTCGTCTTACAAGGAACAATACATGGCAAATAAAAAATTTGGCGAGGGTTTTGCTCGTCTTGCAGATAGTACACATATAACCCAACTGACTGTGAAAAATACACAATCAGGCGCTGAGCACGTCCTACCGAATGTACCAGGTAAACAAGCGTCCGTGAGAATTTATTTTGCTATTTCACGCAACGCTAAAAAAGCAATCAGCTCACAACAAGCACAAATAGGATTACAGCTATTCGGTGATTATGTCACCGATGAATTAAATCACCCTGACGCTCATCCAAATATCCGTTTATTACTCAACATTATTGATAATGACGAAGTATGGCAGGTGGCGGTGAAATAAAATGGTTCAAGCGCCCTCATGGAATACTAATCTGGCCCCAGTCAAAGGCACTCCCAGGATCAGTTTTTCGTTCCGGTGCTATATCACAATGCCCGACAATTCTTTCAGCACTCAAGCTTGGATAATGGGCCAACAAGCAAGTTAATACCTGTTTCAATTTATCATACTGTTGTTGTGTATAAGCTTCTGTGTCGGTACCTTCAAGCTCAATACCAATCGAAAAATCATTGCAATCAGTGCGTCCCTGATAAACAGACTCACCCGCATGCCAAGCACGCTCATTAAAAGGCACGAACTGAGTTAGCTCACCCTTGCGCTCAATCAATAAGTGACTTGAAACGCACAAAGACTGTATTTTTTCAAAGTATGGGTGCACTCGAACATCTAGTTGATTAAGAAAAAACTTCTGCACATTGTGGGTGCCAAATTGCCCGGGCGGCAAACTAATATTATGTATCACAATCAAATCGATAGCACTGTCAGCCGGGCGCTCATTCTTATTTGGTGACGGCAGATATTGTGCCGGCGTAATCACATGTGTTTTAGGGTCAATATGCACAACGATAATTTACTCAGTCAATTGCTATTTAATAGTCTAGACTGCCTTGTAAACACAGTTGATGCAAGATGCTATTAAACTCTCGCCGTTTTAACGCAAACTCTCTGATGTCTAGGCTAGAAGCATCCATGGCTATGAGCGCAACCGATAGATCGATGTGGAAGCAAATGTTTATATGACGTGCAAAAAAAATCCCCTAACTCAATCAAACTATCTTAATAGGATTAGGGGATCTTTTATATGCCACTTAGGTAAGGCCTACATGATGATTACATCATGCCGCCCATACCACCCATGCCACCCATATCAGGCGCACCCGCCATTGATGCGTTATCAGCAGGCAGCTCAGCTACCATGGCTTGAGTGGTAATCATTAGACCAGCAACTGATCCAGCATTTTGTAATGCAGAACGTGTCACTTTAGTCGGATCAAGAATACCCATAGCAATCATGTCACCGTATTCACCTGTTGCAGCGTTGTACCCGAAATTGCCTTCACCTTCGTCAACTTTCGCCAATATCACTGATGCTTCATCACCTGCGTTGGTAACAATCTGACGCAGTGGCTCTTCCATTGCACGACGTGCAATGTTTACGCCCGCATCTTGATCAGCATTATCACCAGTGACATTGTTTAATGCTTTGCGCGCTCGAATCAATGCAACACCACCACCAGGAACAACACCTTCCTCAACTGCAGCACGTGTTGCGTGCAAGGCATCTTCCACTCTGGCTTTCTTTTCTTTCATTTCCATCTCAGTAGCTGCACCGACTTTAATCACTGCCACACCACCGGCAAGTTTTGCCATACGTTCTTGCAGTTTCTCTTTATCGTAATCTGAAGATGACTCTTCGATTTGTGCGCGAATTTGTTCAACGCGAGCGGTGATTTCACCTGCTTGTCCTGCACCATCAACAATTGTGGTATTTTCTTTTGAGATATGAACACGCTTTGCTGTACCAAGATCTTCCAAAGTCGCTTTTTCTAGTGATAAACCAACCTCTTCAGAAATGACAGTACCACCAGTCAAAATTGCAATATCCTGTAACATGGCTTTTCTGCGGTCACCAAAGCCAGGCGCTTTTACCGCTGCGACTTTGACGATACCACGAATGGTATTCACAACTAATGTCGCTAATGCTTCACCTTCAACATCCTCTGCAATAATCATCAATGGACGACCAGATTTTGCCACGCCTTCGAGTAATGGAAGCAAATCGCGAATATTAGAAACTTTCTTGTCATGTAAAAGAATGAACGGGTCATCCATGTCACATGACATATTGTCTTGGTTGTTAACAAAGTACGGTGATAAATAGCCACGATCAAACTGCATACCTTCAACAACGTCCAGTTCATTTTCTAATGCATTACCTTCTTCAACGGTAATGACACCCTCTTTGCCCACTTTATCCATGGCTTCTGCGATTATGTCACCCACAGACGAATCTGAGTTAGCAGAGATACTACCGACTTGTGCGATAGCTTTATTATCTGCGCACGGCTTTGAGAGTGATTTTAATTCTTCTACAGCGGCTGACACGGCTTTATCTATGCCACGCTTCAAATCCATCGGATTCATACCTGCCGCTACAGCTTTCATGCCTTCGCGAACGATAGATTGTGCGAGAACTGTTGCGGTCGTTGTACCGTCACCGGCAACATCAGAAGTTTGCGATGCCACTTCCTTTACCATTTGCGCGCCCATGTTCTCAAGCTTATCTTCTAATTCGATTTCTTTGGCAACTGAGACACCATCTTTGGTGACTGTTGGCGCGCCAAAAGATTTGTCTAATACTACATTGCGTCCCTTAGGACCTAATGTTGCTTTTACTGCATCTGCTAAGATGTTGACTCCAGCAACCATACGGGCTCTGGCTTCATCTCCAAAAGTAACTTGCTTTGCACTCATTTGTGTTTACCTTCGTTATATTTAAGTTATCAATAATTATGTGTGATCGTATATCTGTTGTGCGTGCTATCTGCGCATTAGCCTTCAATGACAGCCATCACGTCATCTTCACGCATGACGAGGAGGTCATCACCATCAACCTTCACCTCAGTACCTGAGTATTTGCCGAATAACACAGTATCGCCGACTTTTACGTCAACTGGACGTACATCACCGTTTTCATTCACTTTGCCATTACCCACAGCCACAACTTCACCTTTACTAGGCTTTTCAGTGGCGGAGTCTGGGATCACAATGCCACCTGGACTAGTGCGTTCTTCTTCCATGCGTTTGACGACGATGCGGTCGTGTAAAGGACGTAAGTTCATGTTTCTCATCTCCTAACAATTAAATTCTACGTTGAAATGGTCTATCAAAGCACTCGCTTTAATAAAATAATTCTTTTAAAACAATGGCTTATTTTATTTTAGCACTCTAATGTAATGAGTGCTAATCATACTGTCGAACTCGCATAAGTCAAGCCATACTAATGCGCCTTAAAGTACACTTTAGCGCTAACCCCACGGATCATGGTCCTTACGCTTCGCCTCACCCTCTATTATGCGATTATCTCGTGTCTCCGATGAAGAACCACGAACAGAACCGGCAAAAGAACGCACACTGAGCCCGCTTAATAGCCCACGGATGATGGCACGACGAGTAAACGGCAACAGACACAACAAACCCAATGCATCTGTGAGAAAACCTGGTGTCAATAACAATGCTCCACCAATCAATAAAGCAACGCCCTCCAACATAGTTTCTGCAGGTAACTCACCCATCGCTATTTGCCGTTGAAATTTAGCCATAGTTTGAAAACCTTGTGCACGTAACAATGACACGCCTAACAATGCCGTTAACACTACACAGGTTACCGTTGCCAGGGCTCCAATGAATCCACCGATTTGTATAAACAAATAGATTTCTACCAAAGGAAGGATGATAAATAGCGCCAACAAAATCGGAAAAAGTCGCATTTAACAAAAAGCATCGTCGTAAGTCATACAGGCTTATATGGAGACAAAAGATTTTTTTTCAACGCTCAAACATAAAATAATTTACAGACAGTGGTTTTCACACAACAATAGCAGCAACATTAGAATAGATAATTAGAGGCTCCAATTGAATCTATTAACAATCACTTCAATGAATCGAACTAACGAATGACGCAGATCGATGAAATTGATTTATAGAACTAACATACCTTAATAATGCCAAAAGGTCATGATAAACGATGATTCAACATCATCAGCCCTGATGCTGATAATAAGCAATTTTGGAAACCTTGAAGAAGCACAAACCTGTGCGAAAGACCTTCTCGCGCAACGATTAATTGCGTGTGCAAACTTAATCCCTGGCGTAATATCACTCTATCCTTGGGAAAATGAACTAACCGAAGACCAAGAGTGTCTTGTTATAATGAAAACACTCAATCATCAAACACCAAGCGTTGTGGATTACTTAGAGTCACATCACTCTTATGATATTCCTGAAATCCTCATATTACCTGTCAATGAAACTACCGATGCCTATCTATCATGGATAAAAAAAGAAATCTCTTAATAAGCTTTTTCATTGCTTTGTTATTTAATCATACCTATGCGGATGGACTGTTCGGGAACGCTCCTGAGCCGACCTTTTTAAATGTCGACCAAGCTTTCCAGCTTAGTGCTCATGCTGAAACCAGCAATCGAGTGACACTTTATTGGCTGATAGCTGATGGCTACTATCTGTATAAAAAACGCCTTTCGGTAAGCAGTGACAACGCTCACATAGGTGAGATAGTTCTACCCACGGGCAAACAACAACACGACGAGTTTTTTGGTGACGCAGAAATTTATGAGCAACAATTAGAAATCTCTGTACCTATTATTAATGCTGGGCAAATGATTACTCTCAACATAGGATATCAGGGATGCGCACATGCAGGATTATGTTATCCGCCTACAACTCGCACGCTTGATATAGAACTACCTTCCACACCAGCAGCTCAGCTAGAAACTGCAGTCTCAACAAACAATTCAAACTCACAGATTTCAGAGCAAGATCAATTTGCTCAGCGTCTTTCCAATCAGAATCTCACAACTGTATTGTGGCTATTTTTATTGGCCGGTTTATTGTTAGCTTTCACACCCTGCGTATTCCCAATGATTCCAATATTGTCGAGTATTATTGCTGGACAAGGTGAAAACATGACCACAGCGCGCGGGTTCAGGTTATCTTTAGTGTACGTACTAGCTATGGCATTAACCTATACCCTGGCCGGCATACTAGTCGGTATGACCGGGGCTAACCTACAAATATGGTTCCAAAATCCATGGATCATTAGCAGCTTCGCTTTGCTATTTGTGATTTTGTCACTGTCCATGTTTGGCTTCTACGAATTACAAATGCCTAACGCTTTGCAATCACGCTTAACTGCTATCAGCAGTCGCCAGCAAAGCGGTTCATATATTGGTGCTGGCATCATGGGATTATTATCAGCACTCATTGTCGGACCCTGCGTAACCGCACCCTTAATCGGCGCCCTGATTTACATAGCAGAAACCGGTGACCCAATCATCGGAGGCCTAGCCTTATTCGCACTCAGCATGGGCATGGGTCTCCCGTTATTACTTATTGGTACCTCGGCAGGGAAATACCTACCCAAAGCTGGCGGATGGATGGAACCAATTAAAGCCGTATTTGGGGTAATGTTGTTGGCCTTAGCCATCTGGTTCCTAGAACGCATTCTAGAGATGCCCATTATTCTTGGCTTATCCGGCGCATTACTCATCGGTTGCGCCATGTTCATGGGCGTCTTCAACCCCACGACTTCAGCGTGGGCACGATGTCGTCAAACGCTTGCGTGGCTACTGTTAGTATACGGCACATTACTCTTGATCGGCGCCAGTGCTGGCAGCCACAATTTAATTAAGCCACTGCAAAATATCTTCGTCAGCACCGAACAAAGCGGCTCAAGCAAACAACATTTGGAATTTGAACAAATCCGTGGAGTAGAGGGTTTGAACGCCGTCTTAGATCGAGCACGCACCGAATCTAAGCCTGTATTTCTGGACTTCTATGCCGATTGGTGTATCGCCTGCAAAGAGTTAGATGTCTACACGTTCACAGACACTGACGTACAATTAGCACTCAATGGCTTCATATTAATTCAAACAGATGTCACCGAAAACAATCAACAAGACCAAGAATTACTCTCCTCATTGGGACTATTTGGTCCACCGGCACTGTTATTTTATGACACAACTGGTCTAGAGGATAAATCCTCACGTTTAGTTGGGTTTATTGAGGCACCGGCTTTTATCCAACACATTGAACGTTTTAAGCTCAAACTTTGAACAAACTATGGAATAAAATCGTCTAACTACCATGAAAATGTGGGTATTTTCTTCAATCTTGCTTATAAATAGCTTTTATTAGTCAGTGCAGTCAGTTACTATCATCGACTATATGATCGTGCGTTGTGTCTCTAGCTGACTAGTTAGGACACGACAGGCTAAATAACCTCCAAAGTTAAGTTAAACACGTAACTAATGTCGCTCAACACCAAGAGCACAAACAATGAAAGAATCATCATGAGCAATATACTGCTATTGAATGGCCCAAACCTGAATTTACTCGGTACACGTGAACCTGAAGTATATGGCTATGATACGCTAGAAGATATTGTCGAACAGGTGTCACAACAAGCACTACAATTAGGGCATACACTTGAACACTGCCAAAGCAATGCTGAACATCTTTTAATTGATCAGATACATAACGCCAAAAAAAATAACACAGCTTTTATTTTGATCAACCCTGGCGCCTTCACTCATACGAGCATCGCATTACGCGACGCATTCCTTGGCGTATCTATACCTTTCATAGAAATTCATCTTTCTAATGTGTTTGCACGAGAAGATTTTCGACAGATATCTTATCTATCGGATATTGCCGTAGGCGTCATTAGCGGCATGGGCAAACAAGGTTACTTGCTGGCACTACAAGCCGCACATCAACAGATCACTACTTAAAAAATAAAAATCACTATGGACATACGCAAGATAAAAAAACTTATTGAACTGCTTGAAGAATCTGGTATTGCAGAAATTGAAATCGCTGAAGGTGAAGAGTCAGTAAGAATTACACGCGAGATAAAAAACCCTATTACAGCCCCCGTGCAATATGCAGCAGCACCAGTGGCCGCAGCACCGACACCAGCTGAAATCGCTGTCAACTCGCAAGATGCCCCTAGCACTGATGAAGCGGAAGTTTCCGGCCATCAAATTAAGTCTCCTATGGTGGGAACCTTCTATGAAGCATCATCTCCAGGCGCAACACCTTTCACTGATGTCGGTAAACAAGTGAAAGCCGGCGATACGCTATGCATTATTGAAGCGATGAAAATGCTTAATCAGATCGAAAGTGATAAATCAGGCACTGTGAAAGCTGTCCTTGTTGAAAATGGCCAGCCGGTTGAGTTTGATCAACCTCTATTCATCATCGAATAAAACGTCACAGTCAAACACGTTGTGTGTCTTCACCCTATGTGAGATACACCTGAAATTTTACAGTTGAAGAATAATTATCATGTTAGAAAAAGTTGTTATTGCCAACCGCGGTGAAATTGCTCTAAGAATTCTTCGCGCATGCCGTGAGTTGGGTATAAAAACCGTTGCAATACACTCTACTGTTGATCGCGATCTCAAGCATGTAAAACTCGCTGATGAGTCTGTATGTATTGGACCTGCACCATCAACAGAAAGTTACTTGAATATTCCCGCTATTATTAGTGCTGCAGAAGTTACTGACGCCACTGCGATTCATCCCGGCTATGGATTCCTCTCCGAGAATGATGACTTTGCAGAGCGTGTAGAATCCAGCGGTTTTATTTTCATAGGGCCTACTGCTGAAACCATTCGTAAGATGGGTGACAAAATCTCTGCCAAGCAAGCTATGCAAGAAGCAGGAGTGCCTTGTGTCCCCGGGTCACCTGAACCACTGACAGATGACTTTGCAAGCAATTCCAAATTAGCCAATCAAATTGGCTATCCGATCATCGTCAAAGCAGCCGGTGGTGGTGGCGGGCGCGGCATGCGTATCGTGCGTGGTGATGATGAATTATCAAAAGCTATCTCGTTAACGCGAGCTGAAGCCGCCAACGCCTTTAATAACGATACACTCTATATGGAGAAGTTTCTCGAAACTCCTCGTCACATCGAAATACAAGTGTTAGCAGATTCTTATGGTAACGCGATCTTTTTAGGTGAAAGAGATTGCTCTATGCAACGTCGTCATCAAAAAGTCATCGAAGAGGCGCCAGCGCCAGGACTTAGCGAAGCGCAGCGTCAAGATATTGGTAAACGCTGTACCGATGCCTGTAAACATATCGGTTATCGAGGAGCAGGCACTTTTGAGTTTCTCTATGAAAACAATGAATTTTATTTCATCGAAATGAATACACGTGTTCAGGTTGAGCACCCCGTCACTGAATATATTTCAGGTGTGGATATTGTTAAGCAGCAACTATTGATAGCCTCAGGTGAAAAACTCTCAATCACACAAGAGAATGTCAATCTGAAGGGGCATTCCATCGAATGCCGACTCAATGCCGAAGACTCTGAGACGTTCATTCCTAGCCCCGGCAAGATCCAACGTTTCCACAGTGCTGGTGGCCTAGGTGTGCGAGTTGACTCACATATTTACAGTGGCTATAGCGTGCCACCAAACTATGATTCGATGATTGGCAAGCTAATCACCTATGGGGATAATCGAGAAACCGCAATTAAACGTATGCGTGGCGCTCTACAAGAGATGATTATCGATGGCATCAAGACCAACATTCCACTGCAACTCAGATTAATGAATGATCCTGAATTTGTTAAAGGTGAAGTAGATATTCACTACTTAGAAAGACTGCTCGAGTCAAGCAAAGATAAATAATCATGCTGCAATTGCGCTTGCATACAGATGCTGCATCCAGTGAGCGCATTGAAGATCTTCTGTTTAACTGCGGTGCCGTAAGTATTTCATTTGAAGATGCAGCCGATCAACCCATCCTAGAACCCCCTATCGGTGATCACCCGATATGGTCTAATTTAATTATCCAAGCCCATTTCATTGAACGTGATGCCTTTGATCTCGCATGCAAGGCACTCGAACACGAGACAGCTATTCATTCACAGATAGAATTGGCCCAGATCGACAATCAAGGATGGCAAGAAAAATTTCAGCAGCTGTTCACCGCCATGCAATTCGGTTCACTGTGGATTTACCCTTCATGGGAAAACAACCCGTGTCCTGATGGTACCAGCCTACAGCTCGATCCCGGCTTAGCATTTGGTACTGGCCACCATCCAACAACCTATTTATGCCTTGAGAGCCTCAGCCAAATGGCACTGCAAAATAAAAAAGTAATTGATTTTGGCTGTGGCAGTGGCATCTTGGCGTTATCCGCATATCTGCTGGGTGCTCAACATGTTTATGCGGTTGATATAGATCCTCAGGCTATCACCGCTAGCATTGATAATGCGCGCAGAAACCAGTTATCACTCGAGGCTCTCACCATTGGCACGCCCGATGAATTAAATGGCATACAAACTCAAATCATAATGGCCAATATTCTGGCCGCCCCATTAATACAACTTCGTGACGAACTCATTAAACACCTTCTCCCGCAAGGGACATTATTGTTATCTGGCATTCTAGACGAGCAAACTGATGCTATCATTGAGCACTATTCGCGATATTGCGATTATCAGCAGAGCTACTCAAAAGCGGGCTGGTCAGCCATTTGCCTCACTTTGAAATCTAACCTTATCATCAATTAATTTTTTATGGATGTCTCAACCCGACATGCAGTAGTATGATGCACCTCGTTAATATATGCGCATCAATCTATGCAAATAGGTCCTCATCAATTAGACAATAACTTGTTTGTCGCCCCCATGGCCGGTGTATCTGACTTAATATACCGTAAGTTATGTCGAGCATGGGGGGCGGGTTATTCCATTTCTGAAATGGTCAGTGCTAAAGAAGATCTTTGGCATACAAAAAAGTCCTCAATCCGGCGTAACCATAAAGATGAGTCAAGCCCCAGAGCAGTTCAAATTGTTGGGTCTGAGCCTGAACAATTGGCTAAAGCTGCGCGTTTTAATGTTGACAACGGTGCTGACATCATTGATATCAACATGGGGTGTCCAGCTAAAAAAGTCTGCAAGGTACTGGCAGGCTCTGCTTTGCTAGCCGACGAAGATTTAGTGAAAAGAATTTTAGAAGCGGTGGTTGAGGAGGTTGACGTGCCAGTGACACTAAAAATACGTACCGGCACGGATGAAAATAATCGCAACGGTGTGCGTATCGCCAAAATCGCTGAAGACAGTGGCATTCAATGTTTAACCGTTCACGGGAGAACCCGCGCCTGTCGTTTTAAAGGAGAGGCGGAATACGAGACCATTAGAAAGATCAAACAATCTGTCAATATCCCTGTAGTTGCAAATGGTGATATTAATTCTCCAGAAAAAGCAAAAAAAGTCTTGGCAATTACTAACGCAGATGCGATTATGCTCGGCAGAGCGGCACAGGGTCAGCCGTGGCTATTTCGCGCAATTGACCACTATCTAAAATTTAACAAAAAAGTTCTTCCCCCGTCTTCGGAGGAAGTGCGTACTGTTATATTGACTCACTTACAAGAACTGTATTCCTTCTACGGCAAAGAATCAGGCGTACGTATTGCACGTAAACATATTGGTTGGTACTACGACCACCTCACAGATATGCAGCAATACAAAAAAAGTGTTTTAACAATAGAAGAAGCTGATACTCAGCTCAATACCGTACGCAAACAATTACAGAATATAAAAATAAAAATGGAGATTGTTGCATGACTAACCCAGTAACACCACTAAACGTATCCGAGTTACAACCCGTGACTCCCACCCAAACATTAAGAGAATCTGTTGCAGATTCGTTGAAAAGTTACTTCAGCAAGCTCGATGGCCACACACCCGATGACCTGTACCGCATGGTCATTGAAGAGGTAGAAAAACCTTTATTAGAGTCTGTAATGAACTATTGTGGAGGCAATCAAACTAAAGCGGCGAAATGTCTAGGCTTAAACCGCGGTACGCTTAGAAAAAAACTAAAGCATTACGACGTAAGATAATCAAATCAATGTCAGATACCCTACAGCCACGACACATCAAACGTGCACTGATCAGCGTTTCAGACAAAACTGGCATTGAGAAATTTGCACAAGCATTGCAAGAGGCTGGCGTACATATACTCTCCACGGGTGGTACTGCAGCTCAGTTAAAATCTGCCAACATTACGGTTACTGATGTAAGCGAACATACTCAATTCCCTGAAATAATGGGTGGCCGAGTCAAGACCTTACACCCCAAGATTCATGGTGGCATTCTCGGTCGTGCAGGCACTGACGATGAAGTCATGCAAGCGCATGATATTGAGGCAATCGATTTAGTTATTGTCAATCTGTATCCATTTGCCGCCACTATTGCCAAACCTAACTGCACGCTAGATCTAGCCATAGAGAATATCGATATTGGCGGCCCGGCTATGATTCGTGCAGCAGCTAAAAATCATGATCGAGTCGCTGTTGTCGTCAACCCAAATGACTACGATGTGTTATTGAAGGAACTCTCTGACAATGACTTTTGCCTGCAACTTACCACGCGTGCCGAATTAGCCCGTAAAGCCTTCAGTCATACGGCTGAATACGATGGCATGATTGCGAACTATCTGGGTCAGCAAAATGAAGTGGAGTTTCCAGCTAATCTACACCTTGCATTAAATCAAAAACAAACTCTGCGCTATGGTGAAAATCCTCATCAACAAGCCAGCTTCTACAGTGAGAAAAACCCACCCTCAGATAGCATCGCAGCAGCTGAATTTATTCAAGGCAAAGAGTTATCGTTCAATAATATTGCAGATACTGATGCAGCTTTACAGTGTGTAAAACAATTTGACCAAGCTGCTTGTGTGATTGTCAAACACGCTAACCCATGCGGAGTGGCTGTCGCAAATGACATACATCAAGCCTATCAAAAAGCCTATCAAACCGATCCGACCTCTGCGTTTGGCGGCATCATCGCATTTAATCGTACCTTAGACCGCGCAACAGCCCAAAGTATACTGAACCAACAATTTGTTGAAGTCATTATCGCGCCAGGTATCGAAGAAGGGGTGGCAGAAATTCTGCAAACCAAACCAAATACACGCGTACTCAAATGTGGTCATTTAACCTCTGATAATAGCGGCTATGACTTACGCCGAGTGAGTGGTGGTTTACTTGTTCAAGATCACGACCAAGCTATCGTTACCGCACAGGATTGTCGCATAGTCACTCAGCGTCAACCCAGTCAAAACGAAATTCGAGATTGTCTGTTTGCCTGGAAAATCGCTAAGTTTGTCAAATCCAATGCCATTGTCTATGTGCGTGATGAACAGTCTATCGGTATCGGTGCGGGACAGATGAGTCGTGTCTACTCTGCTAGAATTGCTGGCATTAAAGCCAGTGATGAAAATTTGACGGTCGCTGGTTCTGTCATGGCTTCTGACGCTTTTTTCCCATTTCGTGATGGTCTAGACACAGCTCATGAAGCCGGTATCACTGCAGTGATTCAACCAGGTGGATCACGCAATGATGATGAAGTAATAGCCGCTGCAGACGAACATAACATCGCCATGTTATTCACCGGCGTGAGGCACTTCCGCCATTAACTACAAATACCTGAATACGAGCATCGCTATTCTATAGTGATGTGAATTTTTTCTGATAATACAGGCTGATCATGTGGCACATGAGCATGATTACCAAGCAGTAACTGCAGGCTATGATGGCCTGATGGTAATTGTAATTGCGTCTCTGTCTGACCACCACCGAAGTGTATGATTTGTTCAGTCGCAGGTAGCGGTTGAGTCATATCTAAGCTATCAACATCTAGATTAACAAGTAAGTGATGATGACCTGTATGTTTACGTTGAGTACCAGCCGGTGCTACACCCATGCCTTTAAGGCCAAATCTTACGGTCACAGTTGTAGAAACAATATCGCCATCAGCTGGACTAATAAAATATACTTGCGCACCTTCTGGCGCTTCGGAAGCCAGCTCATTCGCTGAACCGAAGGACGTCAATGACACAATACAAAACACTAGTGTTGTTATAAATATTTTTCTCATCTTCTTATGGTTCCACAAAAAATCATGCCGTTCGTCGTCTATAGATCCAGCCGCTAGGGTACTATACTATCGGCACGATCACTTAATTCAAACCATACTTTATCAAATTCTGAATCATGACGGGAATATCACTTGCACTGCATATAGGACAGATCATGTTTCCCATGGTCCTAATAGTCGTGATCGGGCTTCTTTTCAGCCTCAAACAAGCACCATCCCTAGGCTCCATGAATGAAATTAATCTCAATATATTCATTCCTGCCCTTGTGTTTACATCATTAATAGAACAGCAGTTTGATTTTCAACAATATGCTTTTTTAGCACTTGCAGGAGTGTGCCTGGTGCTTCTAACCCTCTTGCCCGCCCAGCTTTGCGCATCAATATTCAAGACTCAATTTAAAACTATTGCCCCTCCTATGATGTTTCACAATGCGGGCAATATCGGCTTGCCATTAATGACACTTGCCCTTGGGCCAGAGGGTTTAGCCGCCGCAGTCATTCTTTTTTTAATCGGTAATATTATGCACTTTGGTGTAGGCACATATATGTTGGACCAGCGTTCACACTGGCTACGTAGTCTTAGCTCCCCTGCTATTCTAGCAGCCATCTTCGCGCTCACAATACAATCGCAATCAATTCATCTAGAGCAATACATGTTACTTCCCATCCAAATGCTGGGGAGTATAGCAGTGCCTCTAATGTTATTTTCACTCGGCGTGCAATTAGCTAAAGCTAACCTTAATCATTGGAAGCTGGGCTGTTTGGTAGGTGTTATCTCACCACTTATTGGTGTCAGTCTGGCATTAATGCTGGCCTATCTCCTCCCTCTTGATAATCTACAAACCGCTACATTGATATTATTTGGCGCATTACCTCCTGCCGTCATGAATTTTTTATTTGCCCAACGTTATCAGCAAGAACCCGAAAAAGTCTCTGCTATTGTCATGATAAGTAATAGTCTTGCAGTGCTGACCCTACCCTTAGCCCTATTATATGTTTTGCCCACTTACACTTAAAAAATACTTCTTAGTCAACTATGGTTATAAATAAAATTTCTCATCGCACAAGTTTACTGGGCGAAGGGTTATAAAATCAGATAAAATCAATACATGAAAAATATACTCGTGATCGGCAGTGGTGGTAGAGAACACGCACTGGCATGGAAACTTATCCAGTCTCAACATACCCAAAAAGTGTATGTAGCGCCCGGCAACGCAGGGACAGAATGTGAAGAAAACATCGTCAACGTTGATATCAAAAGCGACGATATAGATGGATTACTAGAATTCTCAGAGGCTGAATCTATTGACCTGGTCGTGGTAGGCCCAGAAGCGCCGTTAGTGGCTGGAATTGTAGATGTATTCACCGCTGCAGGCATCAGCATATTTGGCCCTAAGCAATACAATGCTCAACTTGAAGGGTCAAAAACTTTTGCCAAGCAATTCATGCAACAATACAACATTCCTACAGCTGAATATGCCACATTCACAGAGCCTAAATCTGCACTAAATTATCTGAGTAAAAAATCTTTGCCTATTGTCATCAAGGCCGATGGATTGGCTGCCGGTAAGGGAGTAGTCATCGCTCACAGTGCCGATGAAGCTCAATACGCCGTCATGACTATTTTAAGTGGTGACGCACACGGTGACGCCGGTAAAAAAATTATTATTGAGGAATTTATTCAGGGAGAAGAAGTCAGTTTTATCTGTGTCGTTGATCACGACACAATCATTCCATTAGCCAGTTCTCAAGATCATAAAGCTAGAGATGCAGGGGATCTCGGCCCTAATACTGGAGGTATGGGCGCCTATTCACCTTCTCCATTGGTTGATCAGGCTATGCATGAAAAAATTATGCAACAAATAATAATACCGACAGTTAACGGGTTTATGGATGCTGGCCATCCCTATCAAGGATTTTTATATGCCGGTATCATGATTACCCCTGAAGGAGAGCCTAAAGTACTCGAATTCAACTGCCGTTTAGGTGATCCAGAAACCCAACCCATCATGTTGAGATTAAATGATGATTTGAGTGAAATCTGTTATCAGGTCGCAAATCATCAACTGCTTGCTCGCCAACTCAGATGGTCACCTCAAAGCGCACTTGGCGTGGTTCTAGCATCCGGTGGGTATCCATATGAATATAATAAGGGCGACAAGATTAGCGGACTAGATCATGTCCATGCCCCACATGCAAAGATATTTCACGCAGGCACAGTACGCATTGGCAATGATATCAAAACTTCAGGTGGGCGTGTGTTATGTGTCACTGCACTTGGCAATGACGTCAAACAAGCTCAAAAAAATGCTTACGCAGAAGTCAAAAGAATTAGCTGGAATAATATGTTTTATCGTCAAGATATAGGCTATCGAGCCATCAAAGATTAACGCTTCATCGCATCAAAAAATTCAACATTATTTTTGCTAGATTGCATACGTCCAAGCATAAATTCCATCGCCTCAATCTCGTCCATTGAGTGCAAGAATTTTCTCAGAATCCACATCTTTGATAACACTTCAGGTTCAATCAGCAGCTCCTCGCGGCGTGTGCCAGAACGATTAATATTCAGTGCTGGATAAATGCGTTTCTCTGCAACACGGCGATCCAAGTGGATTTCCATGTTACCCGTGCCTTTAAATTCTTCATAAATTACTTCGTCCATTTTAGAACCAGTATCTATAAGTGCTGTAGCTAAAATAGTTAAGCTACCACCTTCTTCTATATTACGTGCCGCACCGAAAAATCGCTTTGGACGGTTCAATGCATTCGCCTCAACACCTCCTGACAACACCTTACCCGAGGACGGCGCTACGGTGTTATAGGCACGTGCTAAACGTGTAATAGAATCCAATAAAATGACGACATCACGCTTATGCTCGACCAAACGTTTGGCTTTTTCAATCACCATTTCTGCCACTTGAACATGGCGACTAGCGGGCTCATCAAATGTACTAGAAACGACCTCACCCTGAACCATACGTTCCATTTCAGTCACTTCCTCAGGACGCTCATCAATCAACAATACAATCAAATAACAATCAGGATTATTTGCTGTAATACTTTGAGCAATATTTTGAATCATAATGGTTTTACCTGCTTTAGGCGGCGAAACCACTAATCCACGTTGGCCCTTTCCAATCGGTGAGACAACATCAATAATACGCGCAGTGATATCTTCTGTACTACCATTACCACGCTCTAATTTGAGCAATTCATCGGCATGTAATGGCGTTAAATTTTCAAATAACACCTTAGTCTTAGCATTTTCAGGCGTGTCAAAATTAATCTTGTCGACTTTCAGCATAGCAAAATAACGTTCGCTATCCTTTGGTGGTCTTATCTTGCCAGCAATTGAATCTCCAGTGCGAAGACCAAAACGCCTTATTTGACTGGGTGAAACGTAAATATCATCAGGACCTGCTAAATATGAGCAGTCTGCTGATCTGAGAAAGCCAAAGCCATCTTGTAAAATTTCCAAGACACCGTCGCCAAAAATATCTTCACCACTTTTGGCATGTGCTTTAAGTATTGCAAAGATAATATCTTGCTTTCGCATACGAGCAATATTATCTAGGCCCATTTCACCAGCAAGTTGAACTAACTCAGCGGCGGATTTTTTCTTTAATTCTGTGAGATTCATAAGGTTTTTTCTAGATTGAAGATGTTAAATAATTTATTGGTGATCGCAGAGTGCGATTTTTTTAGAATGAATATTAGGTATTGTTTTGCCGAATGTGCCCGATTAAAAAATTATTATAGTATTTGGGTGTCAGGTACTGAAAAGTCGTTATGTATTTGGATACAAACCGGGTAGGCAAGTCACTGCTTGTGCAACGATAGGGTAAGTTAGCACTAAATTTTTATAGCGTCTACCCATAATATACCTAATTCCGTTCAAAATTGACTTTTGCCCATCAAAAACTGAATTAAACATCGTTAGGCGCTGTAGTTTACCTCAATACCAATCAAAGATTTGCATGAGAAATAGTATTTAGAGATCCACTCATAAGTCATCTCTGACTCATGCTATGTCAGCCATCCTAATGACCAGCGATTACAATGAATGTTACAAACAGATCTAGAGAGATAACTTAAATGTATTAAATCAGGATATTGTAACTACAAGGCTAAATACTTTGATCAATAAAAGCGGTTAATTGTGACTTCGATAGCGCACCAACTTTAGTCGCATGTACATCACCCGCTTTAAAAATCATTAGTGTAGGTATTCCGCGAATACCAAACTTTGGCGGCGTCTGCGGGTTCTCATCAATATTAAGTTTAGTAATCTTCAATTTACCCTCGTATTCATCCGCAATTTCATTCAGAAGTGGGGCAATCATTTTACACGGCCCACACCACTCAGCCCAATAATCGACCAGCACGGGTTGATCACTTTGCAACACTTCTTCATCAAAAGTTGCGTCCGATATGCTTGTGATTTTTTCACTCACATTAATACTCCATAGGTTTGAGAATGATAATGTAATTTGGCCGCCATGGCACAATAGCTGACATATTATCAGAAAAATAATTCTATGCGTACAAGGCAATAAGCACCATAATGACGCGATTCCATTATAATTACGACATGAACTCTACACACACAATCAGCATCCTAGGCGGCAGTGGTTTCGTGGGCACTGAGTTATGCACCCGGTTGCTGCAGGATAATGTCAAAATTAAGCTTCTCACGCGTGATATTTCTTCGTGCACTCATTTCACTTCAGTGGCCAATATCACGATTGTTTGTGTGCGGGATTACACCACTGAATCACTGGTTGAATCTATCAAAGGTAGCGATACAGTAATTAACCTTATCGGTATTCTCAATGAAACTGGGCATAATGGTAAACAGTTTTACGATGTCCATACAGGTATCACACAAAATGCCCTACACGCCTGTCAACAACTAGGCATCAAACGTTACTTACAATTAAGTGCGCTCAACGCTAATGTTGACGGCCCAAGTCATTATCTGCGTAGCAAAGGTCAAGCAGAGCAACATTTACTGACACATTGCGATGACGTAGCAGTGAGCATTTTTCAACCCTCTGTGATATTTGGTGAGAATGATAGCTTCTTAAATCGATTCGCTTCCTTACTCAAATTTATACCTATAGTCTTTCCACTTGCCTGCGCGGACGCAAAATTTTCACCCGTATATGTGGGAGACGTAGTTAAAACAATGATTGACAGCATTGATGACCCATCCAGTCACTCACAAATCTATCCGCTATGCGGGCCCAATACATATACACTCAAGCAACTGGTCGAATACACGGCTAAAATTAGCGGCCATCGTTGCAAGGTAATCAGCTTGCCTCCAGCACTATCGAAAATTCAAGCGTATGTATTCGAATTTGTCCCTGGCAAACCTCTGTCAATCGATAACTATCATTCACTACAAGTCGACAGTGTTTGCGTCAATAAATCCAAATGCACCACCACTTTAGAAGAGATTGCTCCAAATTATCTTGGTAATAATTAAAACCCACTCAACGCGTGTACAATAACCCATGCAGACTTTTTAATAGATGATAGGTTTTGATGATGCAAGTCTACCTCGTGGGTGGCGCAGTTCGAGATAAATTATTAGGACTCCCGATTAAAGAACGTGACTGGTTAGTCGTGGGTGCACGTGCACAAACACTTATCGATCAAGGTTATCGTCAAGTAGGGCGTGACTTCCCAGTTTTTTTACATCCTCAAACTCAAGAAGAATATGCGTTAGCAAGAACTGAGAGAAAGTCAGGTAAGGGTCATCATGGCTTTATAGTTCACAGCAGCCCCGATGTGACTTTAGAAGAGGATTTGCAGCGCCGAGATCTCACCATCAATGCTATAGCTGAGGATGCCAAACAACAACTTATTGATCCCTATGGTGGATTAACAGACCTTAAACAAGGCCGCTTGCGACACATCTCTCCCGCATTTGCAGAGGATCCCTTACGCGTTTTCAGAGTGGCACGTTTTGCTGCACGTTTTCATAATCTGGGATTTTTTATTGCTGACCAGACACTAGCATTGATGATGCAACTCTGTGCTGATGATGAACTCAACTATTTATCTAAAGAACGTATTTGGAAAGAAACAGAAAAAGTACTTGCTAGCGATCATCCCCACGTCTATTTTGAGGTGCTACAGCAAGTCGGCGCATTGAGATTCATCAGCGATTTTTTCAAGACCCATAAACTGCCTGACAGGCTATCTAAAATCGATACATTACAAGATGAGGACACCCGTTATATCGCATTTTGCTTACTCTGTATCGAGGATGCAGACAAACCAGATGAACAATTACAACAACTGCAAGCACATTTTTTTGCTCGCCAAGGCCTACAGGATTTATGCGCATTAATTGTGCGACATAATCTCCTGAAGTTAAACACACAACCACTTAACGCCGAGCAAATATATCTGCTAATACAACAACTAGATGGCATACGCCGACCAGAACGCCTACTAGAGTTGGAGACACATTTAGATCGTCTACATCAAATATT
>Ga0181587_10000225_pt1 | contig 44947 bp, 39 predicted proteins | sample 071ome_27_FD_132463 | JGI IMG/M metagenome (GOLD analysis project Ga0181587, IMG submission 132463) | Coastal salt marsh microbial communities from the Groves Creek Marsh, Skidaway Island, Georgia - 071409AT metaG (megahit assembly) | ecosystem: Environmental > Aquatic > Marine > Intertidal... | reverse complement strand
GTTTTTCCTAAGGGTTCGGTCCGGCATCTCCCTATCAGCGGCCGGTATGATGCGGTTAACGTTATGACGCTGGATACGCTGATGCGGAGTGAGCTGTCGGGCAGTAATCATATAACGCTTCTGGATACCTCTGCAGGAAAGCCGGAAACACTGCATCAGGCAATCATGATGTGCCGATGCCTGTTGGTGCCTGTTTCCCTGTCCTGGACAGATATTCGCCCGACCTCCGATTTCATTCGTGAAATCCAGGAGCTAAAAGACAATTCCGAAAGTCTTACCCCGCATCTGATTGTTGTCCCGAACAGGCTTCCGCCGCAGCAACGCAACCTGAATTATCTTGCCAAAGCACTGACCGATATGGATGTGGTGATTGCACCCGGCTTGTCGGAATTATCGGTCATCAAGCATCAGTCGGAAAGATTTTCCGGTCTGGGAGGTACATATGGGACGAGATTTTTCGATGAGTTCGAGCGTTTCGGCCAGTTCATCTGTGACTATGTGCTGACGGGCAAGCTTGATCAGATCTACAGCGACAGCAATGTCGTCCCCTTGCGGGGATAGTCTTTACATGTGATAAAGACAGTGTTGTAACACTTTTCCCAGAATAGAATTTCCAAATGAAAAAGCTTGTTCTTCTTGCTGTCCCCCTTATTGCCATCGGATATTACCTCTATGTTCAAATGGGTATAACGGCACAATCAACACAGAAAATCGTTGCCGAAATTGAGCTTGTGAACGCCTGTGATGTGCCGTCTGATTACTTTGCCGTTAAGAAATTGCAAAACGGGCGGATATATTCACTGGCCAAGGGCCGCGTCAGCATTGATGCGGTGCAGGGGGAAAAACTTCAACTGGTGCTCAGCCCGAGATACAAGGACGTGGAATACGATGGGATGATTTTCAAGGCGAAAACATCACAGCGTGTGACGGCGGACTGTTCCTTCGGGGAAAAGCAGCGAGGCGTCACCGAAGGGCTGAACAAGACCTTCAGTTCAGGTGATTGATCCGTGCCGTATCTTTTGCTTAGTTAAGACAGAAGCTGAGGCAGATCAGATATTCCTGTCATGGTGAAATCTTTTGTGATTTCAACTCGGCTCACACTGTCCTATCATATGTTTAGCATGAAAACACTAGGCCCGACGGTGAAATGAGCACATATCTGACAACAAAAGAGGTGGCGGCTCTTATGCGTGTCAAAGAGCGCAAGGTCTATGATCTTGTGGCACGGGCGCTCATTCCCTATCACAAGACAACGGGCAAACTGCTCTTTCCGCGAGACGACATCATGCATTGGCTGGAGCACGGCAGGAAACCGGCCACCCGTCCGGCCACCATAACCGGCAGTCACGATCCGTGTCTTGAAGATGTTTTGCGCCAGTCAGGCGCGAATATTGCGTCGATCTGGAATGGCAGCAGCGAAGGGTTGGTGTTGGTTGAAGAAGGCAAGGCGGCCGCCAGTGCCCTGCACATCTTTGATCCTGCTGACCAGTCGTGGAATATAAATACCGTGCGTGAGCGTTTCGCTTCTGAAAATTTTGTCCTGATTGAATGGGCAAGACGGCGGCGGGGTTTGATCACGACGACACAACTCGAAGGCCGCATCACCGGGTTTGGTGATATCAGCGGCCATCGTATCTGTCTGCGGCAGAAAGGTTCAGGCAGTCAGTTGCTGTTTGATGATCTGATGGCACGAAACGGTGTTGAGCGTGATGCAATTCACGAGGCTTGCGAAAAGCATACGGAACTTGAAGCCGTTCTTTCCCTGATTGAAGGAATTGCCGAGATTTCCTTCGGGCTTGAATACCTTGCCCGCCGGTATAAGCTTGGCTTTGTGCCGGTGCTTGAAGAGCGTGTTGATCTGCTTGTCTCCCGGCAGTTTTATTTTGAAGATGAGTTTCAGCAATTTCTCCGCTTCTGTGAAAGCACCGAATTTAACCGGATAAGAGACAGTTATCCCGGCTATGATTTTACGCATCTCGGTGCCGTTCACTTCAATTCAGCGTGACCTGTTTCTTGATCTATTTCGCGTTGGGGAAGAAAAGCTTTTTCCCGTTCACCTCATAAGAGGCGATGGTCTTTTGCCCTTTTTCTGAAACCAGCCAGTCAATAAAAGCCTGACCTTCCCGGGATTTAACGGTCGGACATTTTTCCTGGCTGATCAGCATGACCCCATAGGGGTTGAACATATCCTCGTCACCTTCGACCATAATGGTGAAATCGCCCTTGTTGCCAAAATTTATCCAGGTTGCACGGTCCGTCAGGGTATAACCGCCCATCCCTATAGCGGTGTTGATCGTCGCTCCCATGCCGGAACCTGTTTTACGGTACCATGTGCCTGATGCCGCTTCCTGATCAATGCCGGCTGCGGCCCAGAGGGATTTCTCTTTGCTATGGGTGCCGGAATCATCCCCACGTGAAGCAAACAGCGCCTTGGCAGCCAAAACTTTTTTCATTGCAAGAACCGCGTCATCAAGACCTTTGATCCCGGCGGGATCCGCCGCAGGCCCGATAATCACAAAATCATTATACATGACGTCATATCGGCGTTCAGCATAGCCTTCTGCCACAAATTTATCTTCCCGCTTGCGACTGTGGACAAACAGAACATCGCCGTCGCAATTCATGGCATTCTTGATGGCGGCCCCGGTGCCGACAGCGACAACATTCACGGTTACGCCTGTATCGGATTTAACCACGGGCAGAATGTAATCATAGAGACCCGAATTCTTCGTCGAGGTTGTGGACTGAACAATGATCGTATCTTCTGCAAAGGCAGAACTCATGATCATCATCGCGGTGGTTGCGGTGAAAAAGATTTTTCTGAACATCTTTCGTCTCCTTTGGAAATGTTATGGGTGATGTTTTAAATCACCAGCTCTCCCGCCAGATAGGCCTGTGCCGGAAGAGAGACAGGTTTTTTAAAAAACGCGGATGAAAGGCTGTGCTCACATACCGCGCCGTTGTTGAGAAAAATGACATCATCGGCAAGACGCTTCGCCTGGCCGATATCATGGGTGACCGCGATGATCTTCGTGCCAGATCGCCCCACGTTTATAATGATATCTTCGATGATCTTGGTTGACGCCGGATCCAGATTGGACGTGGACTCATCAAGGAAAAGAATATCCGGGCGGGTAATCAGCGCTCGTGCCAGTGCTAGCCGTTGCTTTTCACCTCCCGATAACAGCCGGGCGGACTGATCAGCCAGATGGTCAAGGCCAACCTGATCAAGAATGTCATGAATATGCGTGTTGTCTGCTGTCTGATGCCGGGTGGCGGCAAAAAACAAATTTGCAAACACACTTCGCCGCATCATTGTCGGTGTTTGAAACACCATGGATTGCCGCCGCCGGATTTCGTCGTTCAGCGGGCTTGTGCCAAATTTTATCGTGCCGCTGTCGATATCGGTAAGGCCGTGAAGGCAACGGATCAAAAGGCTTTTCCCGGCGCCGTTCGGGCCCATGATTGTTGTAATCCCCCCGCCTTCGATAGTGCAACTGACATGATCAATAAGTTTCCGGTCTCCACGGATCACGGAAATATCATTTAGATGAATGGGGGTGATATGGTCAGACATAGGCTTGTTCTTTTGCCGATTGCTTGAGCCAGGTTGCCAGGAAATTTACCAGCATGGCCATGGCAAGAAGGATTATTCCCAGCGCCAGCGCCAGTGCCAGCTCACCCTTTGACGTTTCAAGAGCTATTGTCGTCGTCATGACCCGGGTGACGTGATCAATGTTTCCGCCAACAATGATCACGGCGCCAACTTCGGATATGGCGCGCCCGAACCCGGCCAGCACAACTGTGAGCAACGAGTATCTCGCGTCAATGAGATACGCCTTCACCGCGGCGGGCTTGGATACAACAAGCGAGGTGAAAAGATCGCGGTAATCTTCCTGCAAATCTTCGATGATCTGACAGCTTAACGCGGCGACAATCGGGGTGATCAGCAGGATCTGGGCAATGATCATGGCTGTTGGCGTGTAGAGAAGCCCGAGCCAGCCAAAAGGGCCTGAACGTGACAGATGCAGGTACACAATCAGGCCCACCACAACAGGCGGCAGTCCCATAAGCGAATTCAACACACTGATGGCCGCCGCCCGCCCAGGGAAACGCTGTATGGCGAGAAAGGTTCCTATCGGCAGGCCGATCAGACACGATATGGTCAGCGCCATAAGGCTGACTTCAACCGAAAGCAGAATTATCTCTATCAGGTCCGCATCCGCTGTTATCAGCAGTCGTACAGCCGTTGAAATCGATTTCCAGTAAATGTCCATTCCTTCATTATAGTGCTATAATTTCATTAATCATGTAAAAAAAACATATTTACGTAAAAAATGATGGTGAGGGATGGTGATTAGGGTTACCCCAAGAGTCCCGGTCGTGCGTATAATCGAAAAATGCGCAATCTGGTTATAGTGATTATTGCGGTGGTGGTGATTGCGGCGGGTGCCGTTGCGGTGGCCCCATATCTGCGGCCGAATAATGATGCCTTTGCCCCTGAGACGCCTTCAACCCATGTCTCCAAGAGACTCAAGGGGATTTTCAAGGGAATGGAAAGCGGCTTTTCAGACTAGGCCACCTTCCGGGGGGATGCTTCAGCTGATCCCGAGGGGGCTGATTTCTGTGCAATTCTGATTCACAGAAAGCGCAAAAAATAACGCTGAACCAAAAACTGATTCAGCGTTAATTTAGGCAGATAGGTCTGCCGTATTTAAAAGTTTTTGGAAAAGCCTTACTGGGCTTTCAGGTTGACGGCAGCTTGCTTGCCGTTCTTCTGTGTTTCCAGTTCAAAAGAAACACTCTGGCCTTCTTTAAGTTCGCTCATGCCGGAATTCTGAACGGCACTGATATGAACGAAAACATCCTGATTGCCATCTTCGGGTTCAATGAACCCGTATCCTTTGACAGGGTTAAACCATTTTACGGTCCCAACAGTCATCTTGTACTCCATGTATCAAGGTTTGGTCTGCAACCTCAATTCCGTGAAGAAATAAAACTGCGAACCCATCTACCAATTGAGTAGATTAGGGAAGCATTTCACATATTCTGGGCCGGTTGTCCACAATTATCTTTCATATCAGAAACAGCTGATATATCCGGTATCAGGCTTGATGCCAATCCCCTGCCAGCGGCTCGTACCCGCTGAGTTCCATGACACAGGCCGCATGGCTTTGTCCTGGCCCGCAGTTCCCGTTCACCTTCCTGAACAGTTTTCCGCAATCATGGAAATCATCTCAAACATGATGGTGGCACCGACCATGGCGGTAATCTGGTTAGGATTATCCTTTGTCGGCATCATGCAGACGACGTCTCCACCGATGATATTCATGCCCCGGGCCGCACGTACGAGCTCAACAGCCTCATCCATGGAAAACCCGGTGACACCGGGTTCGATATTCGATACCGCCGGGGCAACCGTGGGATCAAGGCAATCAAGATCAAAGGTGATATAAACAGGCCTTCCGTCAAGAACTCTTTTTATCTCGCTTATAACATCAGCCGCGCCGCGGCGGCGGTAATCTGCCATGGTGACGATATTATACCCGTAATCGTAGGATGGCTGGAGCCAGTCCAGTGTTCTCGGATGGCCGCGCAGACCTATCTGCATGGAACGGCTGGGGTCAACCTTGCCCTGATCAGCGAGATAAGCCCCCCAATGCGCGGCCGATTTTTCCGCACCAAGAAAATGATCAACCTTGGTGAAAACATCCGTATGCGCATCAAGATGCAGAAAAGACACAGGCTCACCTCCGGCAAGTTTGCCGCATCCGAGCGCCTGAACGATCCCTCCGGTAATGGAATGATCACCACCGATGGAAACCGGCCGTGCGCCGGCCTGATCAATATCGCTGAAAAATTCGGTGATGCGCTCTATGCAGTCTTCGTTGTCATTGGCGCGGGGGAAGGGGACATCACCTGCGTCAACAATATTGGCCGATGACCAGGGATCCAGCTGAAATTCACCATGGACACGTCGCTGGAGCGCGGAGACATTTCGCACCGCACGCGGGCCAAGATGCTGATCACGTTCCGTGGTGCCGTTTCCGGTAGAATGCGGAACACCGACAAGCGCGATATCGGCGCCTTCAGCAGAACTGTGCGGTGCACGGAAAAGTGTTGGCACACCCCACCAATAGAGATTTTCCATCATGCTTTTGTTGTGTTTATCGGCCATATCGGTTCTCCTCATCAAAACAATACAAAAACGTGGTGAAACCGCCGCCATATTCACCCGGGGCTGGTTTCAGGAAATTCATCCCGCCATCATGCGTTCCATCTCATCACGGATAATGTCGGCGATTATATCGCAGTCCCCGGGGGTAAAGGTCAGCGGCACGCGCATATCAAGTGTTTTTTCAAGCACCCGAAGGGTGTTGGGCAGAACGGGGATATCTTCAATATACTGCCAGCTGTCGTATCGGCTGGTGAAAGCCTTTGGTTCGTCATCACCGAACCATTTCAATTCAACCCCGCGCCTGGCGCAGGCATCGATGAATTGAGGAATTTGTTCCCGTTCCAGCCCTTCGGCCCGGAATTGTATGGAAGACCCGATATAGAATTCGTCCTGTTTGCGTGTCGGGATGGATACCTCCTCCATCGCGGCAAGCCGGGCAAAGAGATGATCGTAAAGCTCATTCCAGCGTTTCAGGTTGTCTTCAAGCAAGGGAAGTTGCGCCCTGAGGATGGCGGCCCGCAGATGGTCCATCCGGCCTGAATAATTAGGGGCATGAAGCCTGACTTTCTGAAACACGTCTTCGGCCGGAATAGCGCCATGCCGACCATAGAGCATATAAGATCCCGAAGATATAACGGCCCGGGCGGCAATTTCCGCATCATTGGTGGTGAGAAAGCCGCCTTCACCGGAATTCATATGCTTGTATGTCTGGGTGGAAAACGCGGCCACCCTGCCGAAATTCCCTGACCTGATGCCGCGCCATTTTGCGCCCATCGTATGCGCACAGTCTTCAATCAGGCTGATATCGTGGCGGGTACATATCTCAACAATCCGGTACATATCAGCGATATGCCCGCGCATATGCGATAAAAGCAGATATTTCGCTCCGCTGGCAGTTGCCTTGACCTCCAGATCATCCAGATCGATGTGATAATTGTCGTCGATATCGACAAGCACAGGCACAGCCCCGACATTGTGGATAGCGCCCGGAACCGGAGCGAGGGTATAGGCGTTGGCCAGGACCTTATCGCCGGGTTTGACCCCTGTCACACGCAAGGCCAGCTGGATCGCGTATCCGCCTGATGTGCAGGCAAGACAGTAATCGACCTCCTGCCATCGTGCGAATTCCATCTCAAGCAGGCTGGCTTCGCTTTCTTCGCCTTTGGCAAGATTATAGCGGTGGAGTCTGCCGCTCTGCATGATCTCAACAGCCCGGGCAATTCCGGCATCCGGGATGGATTCCTGCTGGGTGAAAGGTTTGGTGAAAACAGTCATCTCGCTGATTGTGCCCTCCGACGCTGCCTGAAGGCGTTGTGGGATTCTTCCGTTCCGTCATGGAAAGATCCGAACCATTTGTCCCACGGCATTTCCAGATTGCCATAATTGCAGTCAAAATACCGATGATGCATCTGATGATGAAAAGTGCCGAGCGCCAGATGCTTTTTATCCCTGATCAGCATGGCTTCATAGCCTGTATGCGAGGTCGCGGCAGTCAGCGACTGATGCTGCATATGGAAGAGAATATGGACCGGACTTGAAGGAAGGATGAAATGAATAAGAATGGAAGAGAAGAAAATCACGTGTTCAACCGGATGCATGGAAAGACCTGACCATGGGCCGACATTGGTGTTCCGGTGATGCAGGGCATGGGCCAGCCGATATAGGGGAGGCCAGTGAAGCCAGCGATGCACCCAGTAGAAATGAAAGGAAATCCAGATCGGGGTCAGCAGAAACAGCAGGACGAACCATGAGGGACTGTCAGCCCAGTACAGCACCGGTGCGTATCCGTTGCCCATGGCCCAGAACATCAGTACTTCATATAAGGTCCAGATGGTCACGCCGCTGGCAAGTGTCCAGAACATGTTATCGGCAAGCTGGTTCTTAAAAGTGAACATCTTTTTCTGTTCGGAAAGATCTCTCTTGTCGTAGCGCAGGGCATCGCCTTGTGTCTTGCGGCCATAGAAATAGAGATGCAGACCACCGGCAACCGCCGTCATGAGCAGAAGGTTACGGATATAAAGCCCGGCAACCCAATCTGCGGACAATGTTGCTGTCACCTCAAGCGATGGCTGGAAGAAAAGCCAGGATACAAGACTGATAACAACAAGGATGGACCGTTCGGTCACCACCAGCCATTGCCTTAAGGTCCAGCGCAGCATGGCGCTGAAATCAGGCGGCCACGAAAACAGAGGTGATACCCTGATCGGAACAGGCGGGAGATAATTCCATTTGTTTTCAAAACCGGATCGGGTGTTCTGCTGGCTCTGTTCCACCTATGATGCCCCTGAAAAAATATTATCTCTTTTTATAGGCTCCTTGCGCCACCCGGTCGATGACCATGGCACAGAAGAGGATGGCAAGTCCGCCGAGAAGCCCTTGTCCCTTGGCGGCGTATTGCAGGGCTTCAAGAATGAGCGCGCCCAGACCTTCGGCACCGATGAGAGAGGCTATCACCACCATCGAAAGACTCATCAGGATCGTCTGGTTGATGCCGGTCATGATCGATGGCATGGCAAGGGGAAGTTCCACGTTCCAGAGAAGCTGCCGGCGCGAACAGCCAAAGGCAAGCGCCGCTTCCTTTGTGGTTTCAGGAACGCCGCGCATGCCAAGCGCGGTCAGCCGGATCACCGGCGGCATGGCAAAGATCAGTGTCGCCAGAACGCCCGGAGGCTTGCCGGTACCGAAGAAAGCGATGATCGGGATCAGATAGACAAAAGCCGGCATGGTCTGCATGAAATCCAGCACAGGCTCGGCTGTCTTGTAGGCGCGTTGGCTCTTGCCGAACCAGATGCCGAGCGGAATCCCGAAAAGAATGCAGAGAAAGGCGCCGGTGCCGATAAGGGCGACGGTGATCATGGAAATCTCCCACAATCCCATAAAGGCAAGATAGGCCAGCGCCGCCGCTGTGAAGATGGCGATACGTATCCCCGCAAGACGGAATGCCGCCACCACGATCACCACCATGACCACGGGCCAGGGGGTGCCGATCAGCAGGATTTCAATCGCGTCAAGCACGGACCGGATCATATGAGTAATGCCGTCAAAAACACCGCCAAACCGGTCCGCCAGCCAGTCAAATCCATCATCCCCATGGGCGGCGAGAACAGTGAAATATTCTTTTCCGACGGGGAATTCGGTCATCGGCAACTGGCCACCCAGCAGACCGCCTGTCAGGGTGGACAGAACTTCGTCGGTTTTCACCACCGTAAAGCGGATCAGCGTCAGCGGCAGAATGCAGATCACAAGCACCAGTCCCCAGATCGCACCCCTGATGCTTGTTCCCGCCTGAATCCGGGGGTTGGAACGCCATTTGAGATATTGACGCTCATAAGCATGATTGGCGTAGAAACCTTCAAGAAGCTTGACCAGCAAAAGCAGGAAAATGCCGGTGAGGAGAACTGTCGTCGCCTGCTGGGCGGCTTCCTGCGCTTCGAGAAGGGCGGTTTCGGCCGCTTTTTTCAGGTTATTGGCAATTTTGAGTTTGCCTTCAGCACCGACCGTATCTCCGGCAGCGAGCAATTCAGCGGCTTGCGCTTCACGTTTTTCGATATTGGCGGTGAGGCGTTCAAAACGTTCCAGTTTCTCGCCGCCAAGCTCACCCCACAGGCCACGCCCGATCTGCACCAGCGCGAACATTTCGAGCACCAGGAAGATCCAGAAAAACCCCCAGATGCCGCGCATCGCTCCCCATAAGGGGCCGAAGAGGGCGGCCATGCTGTTCCAGGTGAAAACAAACCCTTCCGCTTGCTGAATTCGGGTGAATTCCCGGGAGTAGAAATCCGTCTTGCTGACCGCGAATGTATCAATCGACGCGGCAAGATGTTGTTTATCTGCAGGTCCGGTCATGCCTTTCCTCCCTGAATCCCTTTGAGCAGGGTTGTCTTGTCCACAACACCGATATCCTTGCCGTCATCATCATGGATGACGATGGGCTGTGTGGTGGTCGCGGAAATATCAATGAGCTCATCCAGGCTTGCCGCGTGGCTTGCCCGCGGAGCTTTATCGAGTTTCTGGCCGCGATCTGGTTTGAATTCGGAAATGGGCACCATGATCGAATGGGCAAAGACAAGTTTGAGCTTGGAAATACCTTCGACAAAATCCCGCACATAATCATCGGCGGGCCGGGTGACGATTTCTTCCGGTGTGCCGATCTGCACGATACGTCCATCCTTCATGATGGCAATGCGGTCGCCGATGCGGATGGCTTCGTCGAGATCATGGGTGATAAAAACCGTGGTTTTGTGGAGTTTCTGCGAAAGCTCCATGAACTGGTCCTGCAACTGGCGGCGGATCAGCGGATCAAGGGCCGAAAAAGGTTCATCCATCAGGAGGACATCGGGATCAGATGCCAGCGCCCGGGCAAGGCCGACACGTTGCTGCATGCCGCCGGAAAGCTCATTCGGGAAACGGTCTTCGTATCCTTCGAGATTGACCATGGCAAGACAACGCTGCGAGACCTCCCAGCGTTTGGCCTTGGACTCTCCCCTGATCTGAAGGGGAAACGCAACGTTGTCCCGCACCGTGCGATGGGGAAGCAGGGCCATATGCTGAAACACCATGCCGATCTCCCGTGCCCGCATGGCGCGAAGGTCAGCATCATTGAGCGCGAGCATATCACGTCCGAGCACATTGATATTCCCCGCCGTCGGTTCAATCAACCGGTTGAGGTGCCGGACCATGGTCGACTTGCCGGAGCCCGAAAGCCCCATGACACAGAACACTTCGCCTTTCCTGACAGAAAAGGAGCAATCCGCAATGCCGACAACACAACCAAATTCAGCCAATACATCATTTTTGGAAAGGTTGCGTTCCTTGATTGCCGCCATGGCTTCATTGGCGTTATGGCCGAATATCTTCCAGACGTTTTCAAGGACGATCATGTCTTGTGATGATGTTGACTGCATTTCTGATCCCCCCAGGCTTCCCGTTATGGACAGTTAGTGCCAACAGGGTGCCACGGATTTTTGATGCGTTCTTTATCTGATAAAATGGCAGCGTTACAGGGAACGCTGCCATTATTTCTCAAGAATGAGAGTTTATTTCAGCCAGCTGTCGACGGCATCGCCGTTCTTGCTGACCCAGTCCTTGGCAAAGGCTGCCGGATCCTGTTTTTCCACCACAACCGCATAGGTCATCTGGGAAATCGTATCCGTGTCAAACTTTGCGCTTCCCAGCAGTTTGGCGGCTTCCGGGTGGCTGGATTCAAGGCTGGCGGCATAATGGATATGCAGATATGCCGTATCCCATGCCACGCCTGCCTCGGAAACTTCAAGCCAGTCTGCCCCGTCGGTAGGCTGTTTGACATTCCACTTGGCGGCATCATGCTTCGGCTCTTTCAGGATCACCAGATCATGAAGGGCAAACATGTGGTGCGGGGTGTAGCAGAAGAACACAATGTTTTTATTGCCGGCCACAGCGCTGTCCACTTCAGCAAGTGCCAGCGACTCATCCATTTCCTTGAGCTGCATCGTTTCAGCATAGCCATAGGATTTGGCGCGGATCTTCTCAACATTAGTGGACGCCCAACCAGCGGCACCGATCCAGATTTCACCTTTACCGTCGCCGTCCGTGTCAAAATTCTTGGCCATGTCCGGGTTTGAGAGTTCGGCCAGCTCTTTGATACCGGTACGGTCTGCCGTTCCTTTGGTCACGCACATGGCCTGATCACCGGCAACACCGTTCGGGTTGATCCGGACGGATTTGTTCTCTTTCACGTATTTGTTATGCAGGTTGGTCTGGTTAGGCAGCCAGACTTCAGGATGCACATGCATTGAACCTGCGTCCATGGCTTCGAATACCACCGGGTTGGTGCCGTTCTGCAATTCAACTTCAAGGCCGAGGTTGTCTTCAAGCGCCACTTTCAGCACATGCGCGGTCACGCGGACAGATGGCCAGTTCGGCACACCGATAACCACATCCGCCGCAAAAGCTGCAGGCGCCAGAAGTGCAGAGCATACGGCTCCGGCGAGAATATTTTTGGAAATTTTTTTAATCATTGAGTTCCTCCCATTTTTGATAGGCTAATCATATCCACGTTTCAAAACATTCTACAAGTCATTAATTTCAATTACGATTTACTCAATACCCTGTATTTTGTCTTTCGCTGGAAGATAACATTTCGCCTTTAAAAATTAAAATTTGATGAATTTTAATAATCATTCCACGGAATAATCAGAGATAGATTCTGAACTTTTCTTTAATTTCCGCTTCACATGCCGGATCAAGATACTGCGGATGATAATTTGCCAGAATTTCTTTTGCCTGCCGGTTGGCTTTCTGCCAGCTCGTGGCATGGCCTTTTTCCGCCCATGTGACAGGCGGGTCGCGATCCGCAAGTAGGGGATAGATGTAATCTCGTTCCATGGCGGCGATGGTTTCGTCCTGACCAAGGAAATGCCCCTCACCGGTGACGGCTTGTTCAATCTTCTCAAGATCGAGGGTTTCGTCATTAACCTCAATCCCCCTGAGGGTGCGGTAAATGGCGCCATGCATTTCATTATCAAGGAGGAACGCTTCGAAAGATGCGCCAAGGAGGGACGCGGTCATGCCCGAGCTTTCATAAACAAGGTTTCCGCCTGCCAGGGCGGCGGCAAGGGCTGTTATACCTTTTTCCGCCCCGTATTGAGCATCGATGGCTTTGGCATCCGTCATGGATGAGGCAATGCCCGATGGAAGGCCGAGTGCGTTGCTGAGTTGGGCTGAAGCGGCATTGAGCAAGGCTGTTTCGCCGCCGCCGCCGGAAAAGGCGCCCGTCCTTAAGTCAATCACAAGAGGCCAGTTTGAAAAGATCATCGGGTAGCCGGGGCTGATCAAATTCACCATCAGCAGACTGGCCAGTGTTTCGGCAAGGGACTGGACCAGAAACCCGGCCGGGGTGGCTGGTGCCGTGGCCCCGGCCTGTGCGGCGGTGATGCAGGAAACAGGGATGTTATGCTCAATGCAGGCATAGGTCACATCCACCGCATCCTCACCAAACCGCAGGGGGGAAATTACCGGGCTTATATGAGCTTTGATATAAGGCCGTGCGGAAAACTTTCCCGCTCCGCCTTCTGCAATATCCAGCATAGTGACGATAGGGGCAACATGTTCCGCCAGCGTAAATGAGGTTGCCACCGGTTTGGTTGTTCCGCTGAGAAGGGCAAAGACCGTATTCACATCAAGATCGAAATTGTCGGGTATATCCGTTGCAACACAGCAGCGCGTGAACCAGCTGACATTTTCAAGCTGATCCTGCAGCCTGGTAAAATCATAGAGATCCTTAAGGGTCGACGGCCGGTATGTGCCGCTCTCAAGATCAAGCGTCTGCACGGCTGCACCCCCGGTGCCGAAATGCACGCTATCGCCGCCAATCTCAATAGATCTTTCAGGATCGCGGCCATGCAGAACAAACTTCCTGGCCGCCATCGTAATCACGTCTTCTGTCAGGGATACAGGGAAGGTGATCCGCCCGTCTGCCCGCCTTTCCGCCCCTTTGCTGAGAAAAAGTTTCGCAAGTCTTGGCGGCACGTCCCCCATGCCGAGCGTATTCAGGAGATTAAACGCGGCTGAAATGATGCGTTGTGTATCGGCATCTGCAAGCGGCTTATATTGTCCTCCCGCCTGCCCCGGAGGTGCCGGGTTGGGTGTGGAGCCTTTGGTGGAGCGGAGCTTTTGTCTTGAGCTTCGTCCACCGCTTCGCTGAGGTCTGGTGTTCATGATAAAAACCTAGCGTGCTTTCAGGAAAATAGGAAAACAAAAACCTGCCAGCTTAATGAAAATCAAGCGTGCAATAGGCCTTGAACTCATGCCACGATTAAGGCCAAACTTGCCGGGGGAAGAGGGTCGGGGGAAGAGGGAGGCACAGATGAAATCAACAACACGGGCGGTGGTTATCGGCGGCGGTATCGCAGGCTGTTCCACCTTGTATCATCTGACACAGGAAGGCTGGGCGGATGTGGTGCTGGTTGAACGGGATGAGCTGACATCGGGCACCACCTGGCATTCGGCCGCCCAGGTGACCAATTTCGGCATGAACCAGACCATGGTGGGGCTGAAAAGTCATTCCATTGCCCTTTACAAAAGTCTTGCGGAAGATCCCGACTACCCGATCAATTATCACCATGCCGATGGTGGTATAAGGCTGGCCAATACCGAAGCCCAGATGGAAGGGTATCGCCATTTCGCCTCCATGGCACGCGGGATGGGGGTGAATTTTGAGGTGATTGACGCCGCCGAATGCGCCAGACGTCATCCGCTGATCTCCACGGAAAATCTTCTGGGCGGGCTCTGGGATCCGCTGGATGGTGATATCGATCCCGCCCAGCTCTGTCAGGCACTGGCGCGTCGTGCCCGAAAAGCAGGGGCTGAAGTGTATCGGCATACACAGGTCACCGCCCTGACCCAGCATAAAGACCTGAGCTGGACCGTTCACACAACAAAGGGAGATATCGATTGTGAGGTGGTGATCAACGCATGCGGATATCGCGTCAATGAAGTCGGCGCCATGATGGGGGTGCATCATCCGGTCATGTCCATGGAACATCAGTATTTTGTCACCGAACCGATCCGGCAGATTATGGATGCCAGCCACCGGATGCCGCTCTTGCGCTGCCCGATTTCAGATTATTACTGCCGCCAGGAAAAGCAGGGTCTTCTGCTCGGTTTCTACGAACAGGATTGCAAGACCTGGGGGATGGATGGCATTGATCCTGATTTCGCAAACGCGCTCTGCCCTGATGATCTTGACCGGGTGACCGATGTGCTGGAAGGGGCTTTTGCCCGGATGCCTGTCCTGATGGAAGCGGGGATACATACCGTTGTAAACGGCCCTATTACCTACACGATTGATGGCACCCCGCTGGTAGGGCCTGTTCCCGGTAAACGCAATGCCTTCTGCATTATAGGCCTTCGTGCCGGTCTGGGTGAAGGCGGTGGCCATGGCTGGCTTCTTGCCCAGATGATCGTCCATGGCGAAGCCTGCTATGATACCTGGTGCCTTGATCCGCGAAGATTCACGGGCCACGGGAATGTCGAGCTTACGGCCCTCAAAGCCATTGAAGATTATCAGAATGAATTCCGGTTTCATTTTCCCCATGAGTACAGGCCGGCAGGGCGGCCGATCAAAACCACGCCGCTGACCCCGGTTCTTGCATCAGAAGGTGCTGAATTTGCTGTGGTCAATGGCTGGGAGCGTATGGCCTATATCAAGCCTTCAGCCGATTTCAGGGAAACGCACAGTTTCCGTTTCAATGAGACATTTGATCTGGTGGGAGATGAGGTCAAAGCCGTTACAACATCGGTCGGCCTCAGCGAAATCAGCGGGTTCAACCGTATTGAAATCACCGGCACAGGGATACATGACTGGCTGGAAGGGCTCTTCTGCGGCCGGGTGAGGCGCCAGACATCAAAGGTGGGGCTCGGCTATATGCTCAACCACCTCGGCTGTGTGAAAGCCGAAGCCACCATCGCCAATATTGACGATAACCGTATCTGGTACGGGTCAGCGGCGGCGGCGGAATATCACGATATGGAATGGCTCAAGGCGCATCTTCCGGAGGATGGTTCGATCACGCTGAGGAGTCTGACCAACGCATTTACAACTCTGGTGCTGGCCGGGCCGATGGCGCGGGCCGTTCTTGGCGAGGTCACGAGGCTTGATTGCTCAAAGGAAGGATTTGGCTGGCTTCAGGTCAGGCAGGGGTTTGTCGGCATCGCCCCTGCGGTGATCATGTCGGTGAGTTTTTCCGGTGAGGAGGCTTTTGAAATCCATCTTCCGAATAATCAGCTTTATGCCGGCTACCTTGCGCTTCGGAGGGCAGGGGAGGCCCATGGCTTGCGTCTCTTCGGATCGATGGCCATCGAATCGATGCGCCTTGAAAAAGGTTACTTGCACTGGAAGGCTGATCTTCTTACCGAGTTCAATCCGGAAGAAACCGGGCTTGGCCGTTTTGTTGATATGACGAAGGATTTTATCGGCAAGCCGGCCCTTGAAAAGATGATATCCGGGGGACCGCGCAAAAAGCTTGTCACGCTTGAGATTGATTGCACCCATGCGCCGAGCCACGGCGGCGCTTCGGTCAGCCGGGACGGCAATGTGATCGGGACAGTCACGTCGGCGGGCTGGGGTTATCGCGTGGGTAAAAACCTTGCCTATGCCTTTGTTGAACCTGATATGGCGGAACCAGGAACGCGGCTTGAGGTTGATGTTCTCGGGTTGCCTGAGAAGGCTGTTGTTATCGCGCCAGGCCCTTATGATCCTGATAACAGGATACTGCGGCAGAAGACTTAAGCGTCGGGGGCCTTTCCCGGGACTTTCAGGCTATGCCTTTCCGGGGTGGGGATGGGTCTTGATCCAGTGGTTGGCGATATCAATCCTGCGGGCAATCCAGACATGGTCATGCGACATGATATGATCCAGAAACTTCACCAGTCCGCGAAAACGCCCCGGACGGCCGATAAGACGGCAATGAAGGCCAACAGACATCATCTTTGGCACCTCAGCCCCTTCTTCATAAAGGACATCAAAGGCATCGGTCAGGTAGCGGGCAAACTGCTCACCTGTATGAAACCCCTGGGCGGTGGCAAATCTCATATCGTTTGTGTCCAGTGTATAAGGCACGACAAGATGCGGGCGGTCTTCCATCCGTGACCAGAAGGGCAGATCATCCGAATAATCATCCGCGTCGTAAATAAAGCCACCGTCTTCAGCCACCAGCTTCCGTGTGTTTGCGCTTGTCCGGCCGGTGTACCAGCCAAGGGGGCGTTCCCCGCAGACAGAGGTATGAATGGCAATAGCTTCCTGCATATGGGCGCGTTCATCCGCCATATCCATACCGTGATAATTGATCCATCTCAGCCCGTGGGAGGCGATTTCATGTCCGTCTTTCAGGGCCTGTTCAATGACAGCCGGGTGGCGCTTCATAGCCATGGCAACCCCGAAAACGGTGAGCGGCACCCCCCGGGAGCGGAACAGATCAAGGATCCGCCAGACACCGGCGCGGGAGCCATATTCGTAAATCGATTCCATCGACATATGGCGTGCACCCTCAAACGGCAACGCGCCGATAATCTCAGAAAGAAAGGCTTCGGAAGCCGGGTCACCGTGGAGGATGGAATTTTCCCCGCCTTCTTCGTAATTCAGCACGAATTGTACCGCGACGCGGGCACCGCCCGGCCAGTTTGCCCGGGGCAGATCCTGTCCATACCCGATCAGGTCTCTCGGGTAGTTTTTGTTAAGGTCAATATCATTCATGACACATATCCACAGAGTTAGAGGTCAGAAACCAAGTGTCTCATGAAGAGGAAGCGGGTTTCTGTCAGGTCGTTCGTTCAGATCGAGACCTGAGACGAGATCATCAAGGTGTTCTTCCATCAGCTCACGTGCTCTTTCCCCGTCATGGGAGGCAATAGCCTGCACCAGCGCTTCATGAGCATTGCACTCGCACATGGTATCCTGACGTTGCCAGTAGAGCGAAATGATCAGGGAGGATCGCGAGACCAGCTCCTCAACCGTATGGGTCAGGACCGAATGATTGGCGATACGTGCTATTTTGATATGAAAACCCGCAGACAGGGAAATGGCTTCACTGTTATTGTCCGCCTCAAGGGCTTTGCTCTCTTTCAACAGGTGGCGTGACAGTTTGGAAACATCCTCGCCGGTCGCCTTTTCCGATGCCAGGCTGGCAATATAAGGTTCCACCAGCGAACGTGCTTCGAACACATCCCGGGCTTCCCTTTTTGTTGGCTTGGAGACGTGGACACCACGATTGGGAAGGTGGGTAAGCAAGCCTTCATGGGTCAGGGCCCTGAGCGCGGGGCGTATAACGGTACGACTCAGGCCATATATTTTGCACAATTCATCTTCTGCGAGCCGGGTACCCGGAGTAAGGCGGTGAGAGATGATCGCCTCTTTGAGGTTTTCCATTACAGACAGCCAAGAAGGGTCTTGTTTTTGTGCTGCTGTCATGATCAAAAACCCTCTGATACCTCAACTTATTATGACGAAGATTTCTTCCGAGGCCATGCATAACCTCCTGTCTTGCTATTTTCAAGCCCTAAGGCAATCATGGATTCAATAAGTCGCACAGCACAGGAAATTCCCTCCAGTACAGGCACCTGATGTTCCCGGGCTAACTGCGCCTGAAGATCAGACATGCCGGCACACCCCAGAACAATAGCTTCAGCCTTATCGACAGCAATAGCCTGGCTCACTTCGGTATTGATACGCGCCATAGCATCACTATTTCCGGCTTCGAGTTCAAGCACAGGAATATCGCTCGCCCTTACGCCGGAACATCTTGCGGCAAGCCCGTAGCGCATCAGGTTGTGCTCAAGCGCAGGAACGGACCGGGAAAGAGTGGTCACCACCCCGAATTTATTGGCAATCATTGAGGCCATATGATACGCCGCCTCCCCGATGCCTATGACAGGAGCTGCGGTCAGGCAGCGCGCGGCATCGAGGCCGGTATCGTCAAAACAGGCAATGATAAAGCCATCTGCCTGCGGGTGAGCGCCGATAACTTCAAGAAGACCTGCCATCGACATCGCCTCATCATAAAAGCCTTCGATACTGGCAGGTCCGTGATCCGGGTTAAGTACGGTAAGATCAAGACGGTCCCCGGCGGTTTCGGCGGCGACGGCACGTATCCTGTCGGTCATCGAGGCGGTGGTATTCGGGTTGATGATGACGATTTCAGGTTTGCCGCTCATGATCAGATATCTCCCCCGAGATAGGCCGCCTTGATCCGCGGATCGTCAAGCAGATCGGCGGATTTTCCCTCAACCGCGATGGTGCCCGTTGTCAGTGCATAAGCGCGATTGGAAATGCTGAGCGCCATTTTAGAGTTCTGTTCCACCAGCAGAACAGAGACATTTTCCTCACGATTGATTGAGATAATGGAGCGCGCGATTTCCTGCACCAGTTTGGGGGCGATGCCGAGGGACGGCTCATCAAGAAGCAACAGGTTGGGTTTGGCCATCAGGGCCCGGCCGATCACCATCATCTGTTGTTCGCCCCCGCTTAATGTTCCGGCCATCTGCCCGTAGCGTTCACGCAAACGGGGAAAGCGGGCAAGAACGCTGTCCAGGGTTTCCCTGATCCCGTTTTTATCGGAACGGGTGAAGGCCCCCATCAAAAGGTTGTCTTTGACGCTCATATAAGGGAACACTCTCCGCCCTTCGGGGACCATGGCGATGCCCTTTCTGACGATGGACGCCGCATCGTATTCAAGGAGGCTGTCTCCTTTATAGGTGATGGTTCCTGAGCGAGGTTTGGCAAGGCCCGTAATGGCGCGCAGAATAGACGATTTGCCGGCACCATTGGCGCCGATCAGGGCAACCGTCTCGCCCACATCCAGCCGTATGGAAATACCTTTGAGGGCGTAGACATGGTCGTAGTAGAGTTCCACATCATTAAAATTCAACAATGGTTCCATCTCTAAAATCCTACCGCATCATCTTCACTGCCAAGGTACGCTTCGATAACCTTGGGGTTGTTCTGAATTTCAACCGGGCTTCCTTCGGCGATCTTCTCACCGAAATTGAGAACGACCAGGCGGTCCGAAATTTTCATCACGGCCGCCATATCATGTTCAACCAGAAGCACGGTCACGCCACGATCACGCACACCACGAACAAGTTCAACCATATGCATGGTTTCATCATGGTTCATTCCGGCAAAAGGTTCATCCAGAAGGAGGAGCTTTGGTTTCGTAGCAAGGCCGATGGCCATGCCGAGCGCACGAAGATGCCCCTGGGGCAGATTGCTGGCCAGCTCATCACGGATATCCTCCATGCCGAGGAATGAGATGATATCATCAGCTGATCTGCCAAAGTCGGCTTCGTCGGCTACCGCTGTAGGGGTGCCGAGGAAAAACCCGAAAAGGCCTGCCTTTGAGCTCAGATGATGTGAGACGATGATATTGTCGCGCACCGTCATGCTCTTGAAGATCGTTGTTTCCTGAAATGTCCGGACCACGCCCAGTTTGGCGGCCTGATGCGGCGACATGTTGGAGATTTTCCGCCCTTCGAAAGTCACCTCACCTGAAGTGGTGCGTAAAAAGGACGATATCAGCTTGAAAAGGGTGGATTTACCCGCCCCGTTCGGCCCGATAACCGACAATATCTCATTTGCCTGAACATCGAAACTGACATCCGAAACCGCGGTAAGCCCGCCGAATTTCTTGGTAAGATTTCTGACTTGGAGAATGGTGGTCATGACGGCTCCTAATTCTTCAATCTGCTGAAGATGCTCAGGATGCCGTTGGGCAGGGCCAGCATCAGGAAAATGAGAAGAGAGGAGTAGATCAGCAACTGGTATTCGCCGGCGCTGAAAAGAAGATCCCAGCCAAAGTAATTGACCAGTGTGCCCAGCATCGGCCCGAACACATAGCCCAGCCCGCCAAGAAAACAGTTCAGCATGAAATCAACGGAATCCTTGACGGGAAAACTGGCCGGGTAAATGGATTGCGATATCCCCACAAAAATGGCCCCGGCGACCCCACCCAGAAATGAAGAGATGGAAAAGGCTATCAGCCGAAGTTTGGCTATGTTGACACCAATCGATGAGGCCAGTTCCTCGTTCTGTTGCAGAGACCGGCAGAGATGACCAATTCTTGAATTCACCAGCCTGTACATCCCCGCAAAGGTGATCAGCATCAGCACAACCGCGACATAGAAAAATCCGCGCTTGACGTTTTCAAGTTCAGCAAAATCGGGGATCAGGGTCAGCCCGAAAAAGCTGATCCCGCCGGGTAGCGGGATTGAGGAGATCCCCTTGGCGCCATTGGTGATCGGCAGGGCGAGCGCGGTGAGGCGGGCCACTTCGGTCATCACCAGCGTGACCATCGCAAAATACACCCCGCGCAGACGCAGGATGGGCAGTCCCACCAGTATCGCAACCAGTATGCACATCAGCCCGGCAAGCGGAATGGTCAGCCAGAAAGAGAAACCATATTTCACCACCAGGATCGCGGAGGTGTAGCCGCCGACAAGCGCAAAGGCCCCCTGGCCGATATTGATACGCCCGATATAAAAGGTCAGCCAAACGCCCGCGCTGGCGATCGACAGAAGAGCAACAGAGGTCAGCGTATAGTAGAGATCCCACCGCCCCGTCAGCTCAATCACAAAAGGCACGCCGAAAAGAAGCAGAAGCGAAAAGCCGATTGCCGCAATCTTAGCCTGTGCTGTTAACATTTATCACCCTCCCGCCAAACATACCGCCGGAACATGCTGTGCCCTGCCGTCATGTCTAACCCCATGGTTTGCCCATGAGCCCTTGCGGTCTGATCGCAAGGAAGACCATGAGACTGGCAAAAATGACCAGATACGTAATATCGCCGAAATCTGAAAGAACGGTGAGGCCGATGGATTCCAGCATGCCAAGGATGAAACCGCCCGCAATAGCGCCTGAAATGACACCCGCACCACCGATCATGACCATCATGAAAGCCTTGATAGACGTTGGCCCGCCCATCCCGAGATTAATCCCGGTAATGCTGACAAGCAGCCCGCCCACAGTCCCGGCCAGCATGGCGGCAAGGGCAAACCCGATCATGGAATAGAGTTCGACATTAACGCCCATCAGCTGTGCGGCCACCTTGTCCTGGGCAAGGGCACGCATGGCCCGGCCGGTTTTGGAATACTGCATGTAAGTGATGAACAAAACGATTATAAGTATGGCAAGAAAACCGATCAGCATCCGGTCATATGGCATGATAATCCGGAAATCCCAGTTAAAGACGCCATTGACGATCTTGGGAATGCCGCGCTGTTTTTCGCCAAACAGCAAGAGGATCAGCGCATCGAGAAAGAAGGCAACCCCCGCGGCAAGCAACATCGTGCTTTCTTCCCGGACAGATTTTTTGATAACCGGCCGGAACAGGAATTTTTCAAGTATGGCCCCGATGATGGCAAGGGATACGCCAGCGCTGATCAGTGCCACGATATAGGGCATGCCCAGTTTCACCGAAACCGTGTAGGTGACAAAGCCGCCGATGACATAAAGCTGGCCATGGGCGAAATTCAGCACGTTCATCAAGGAGAAAATCAAGGTCAGGCCTAGTGCGATGAGCGCGTATTGTGCGCCTAGATATAACCCGTTGACGATGATCTGTTCCATCATAAGGCTCCCGAAAACATGGGGTTGAAACAGATGATATTCTCTGTTTCGTGGAAAATCCCGGCCAATGCGTAACACTGGCCGGGATCAACTTTGGGAGGATTTAGTCGACTTCGGCAATGAACAGTGTTTCAAAAGCACCGTTCCGGTATTCGTTGACAACCATCGGCACGAAGATCTGGCGTTTCTGGCCAAAGGAGCTGTTTCCAACGTACTTCAGCATACTGTCGCCCTTCATGTAGATGTTTGGCACGGCAAGCGTATCAATAGTCTTCTTGAATTCGTTGACGTCATTGATGGCTTTCGGGTTTGCCTTCATGGTTTCGAGGATATATTCCAGCGCATAGACCTTGGTGTTGGACTCGTCGTTATATTCGCCGAACATCTTGACGTAACGCTTGACGAATTCCTTCATCTTGTCCGATGCGATTTCAGGTGTTGACGCACCCCCGACGGAAATGAACCCGTTTGCGAGGTCACCAGCGCCTTCTTTGAGAACGGTGGCATCCTGGGCTGTTTCAGTAGAAATCAGGCCCTTGTAGCCAAGCTCACGCGCGGAACGGATCAGTTGCGGTGCATTGGCAGGTGCCACACCGGAAAGAACCAGCAGATCAGGACGTTTCTGCAGAACCGGGGTCAGCACCGGGGTAAAATCGGTTGTGTCCACCTGATAGGTCACGTTGCTGGATACAACATTAAGGCCAAGTGCCTTTGCCGCGGCAACACCACCGTCACGCTGGCTCAGCGGATCGGATTCATTGGCCGCAACGAAAGCAACTTTTTTCACGCCTTTGTTATCACGGAGATATTTGTAGATCGCAGGTCCTGACTGGTAGTTTGCAATCATCCCGAGAACAGCGTTTGATGCCGGTGCGGTGTAAAGCTCTTTCGGGAAAGCATATGGGAAATAGATAATATCGTTCTGTTCCGCTACTGGACGGACAGCGGCCGCGCCATCATCAACGTTCGGCCCGACAACATAATGAATACCTTCCTTGGCCATTTTTTCCATGCCGGCAATGGCCCGCTTCGGGTCTTTCTGGTCATCAAAGGTGACAATTTCCACATCATACGTGGTGTTGCCGATTTTGATGCCGCCCATTTCATTAATCCACTCGGCACGTGTCTGCATGGAACGGACATTTGATGTCCCCCATGCCGCTGCGGGCCCGCTGGTTACGCCGACGAAGCCGATTTTAAGGACTTCATTGGCGGCTTGTGCCGTCATGGCACTCAAGGCAACGCCGGCGGCCAGCGTTGCTGCCCCAGCCAGAGTTGTCAGTTTTCTGAAGTGTTGGCGCATTTTCATCTCCCTTTTGTTGGTGAAATGCCGGTGACAGTTCAACTTTATTATTATTCTTAAAAAATTGAAAAGGATTCGCGTCACATATGCAACAAGAATCTTCATATTGTATACAATCTGGGTAATATGTAGAAAAAAATAAGCTGAAAACGGCCCACACGCAAATGCTGTGCAGACACAGAATACAAAGGGTTCCAGCACACGGATAGTATTGAATTTATGAATGTTGGTGTAATCGCCTGATCAGCCTCAAACCCCGGCAGGGACAGGCTATCCTGCCTTAATATGTAAAGAATGCCGCGTGAGATAAAGGTTAAAGTTTCTGGATGATCGTATTTATTTTTCGCAGGCGTTTGGTGAGAATTTTCTGTTGCTCGTCAATTTCGGCCATTTCAGCCTTGAGCTGGGATATCAGTTTACCACCACGGCCACGGGGGCGGGGCATTGCAACGCCGCTATTGCCTTCTTCCGCAATAAAATAGGTGGGGCTTACGCCGAGAATTCCGGCCATGGCAACAAGTTTGTTAACCCGTGGCTCGCTCCGGTCATTTTCCCAGGACTTCAGGGTTGATGGTCGCACACCGGTGAGATTTGCCAGCATTTGCAGGCTCATCCCGGCCTGTTGTCGGCATTGAAAAATCCGGCCACCCAGTGTTGTTTCAAGGTTGCCATCCGAAAGGACGTTTGAAGGGTGTGTTTTTATGGGCATTATTTATCCTGTTTGCGACATTCGGGCGAAAATAGAACAAAATATAGATTTTGTCAAATCCGCCGACTCCTGATCATAAACCGAATATATCCCCCCGGCACCAGAAATTTCCCTCAAACCGAGGGTGAACCGAGGCCATGGAGTGTTTTGGTCTCAAGGTAATCCTCAATACCCATCATGCCGCCCTCACGGCCATTCCCCGATTGCTTGTAACCACCAAACGGAGTGCCATATTCAATGCCGCCACCATTGATATGCACAGCGCCTGCCTTCAGCCTCGCGGCCACACGTTCGGCGCGGTCAGCGTCGCCTGTCTGCAGGTAGGCGGCGAGGCCATAAGGCGTATCGTTGGCGATGGATATGGCTTCCGCTTCGTCTTCAAACGGGATGATGACAAGAACGGGGCCGAAAATTTCTTCCCGGGCGATGCGCATATCGTTGGAAACATCAGCAAAGATGGTGGGTTTGACGAACCAGCCTTTTTCCATTCCGTCCGGCCGGCCAAGCCCTCCCACCAGCAGGGTTGCGCCTTCGTCAATACCAACCTTGATCATTTTTTGAACACGGTCAAACTGGATCTTGTCGAATAACGGGCCGATATGATCACCTTCTTCGGCCGGGTTGCCGACGCCGGTTTCTTCAGCGGCTTTTCTGGCGATTTTCAGCACCTCATCATAACAGGACCGTTCCACCAGAAGCCGGGTCGGCGCATCGCAGGACTGGCCGGTATTGAACATGCATTCCCCGACCGACGCGGTGACACGTTCTTCAAGATCGCAATCGGCAAACACAAGATTGGGGGATTTGCCGCCCAATTCCAGCGTCACCCGCTTGACGGTTTCGGCCGCATCACGGGTGACCGCCGTGCCTGCCCGGGTGGAGCCGGTAAAGGACATCATCTGGATATCGGGATGGCGTGACATGGCCGCCCCCACCACCGGACCTTCGCCCTGCACGAGGTTGAAGACACCGGCAGGATACCCGGCCTCATCCAGGATTTCGGCGTAGATCATGGCCGAAATGGGTGTGTGTTCACTTGGTTTCAGGATGCAGGTGCAACCTGTGGCCAGCGCCGGCAGTACCTTGAGCGTGATCTGGTTCATCGGCCAGTTCCATGGCGTGATCAGCCCGCAGACGCCGATGGGTTCCCGCACCATGGTATCGCCATTTTTAAGACTGATCCGTTCTTCATGCTCTTCAAGCGCATCGATAAACCCCTGCAGATGGCCGATGGCAGCATCAGCCTGCGCACCCCGTGACATGGTGATCGGTGCGCCCATCTCCATCCGCATGGCCTGGGCCAGGTCTTCAAAGCGTCGTTCTGTGATCGCCTTCACCTGTTGCAAAAGCTCAAGCCGTTCAGCCTTGCTGGTCCGGGAGAATTGCTCAAACGCGGCATTGGCGGCGGCGACAGCCCGGTCGACATCGGCCTCATTGCCGAGCGCGACGGTACCGATCACCTCTTCGGTGGCAGGGTTGATGACTGGCATGGTCTGGGTTGAAACCGGGCTGACCCATTCGCCGTTGATATAGAATTTCTGCAGGTTGTCCATGATCTTGCTCCTTATCTTCCTCAGGATGCTGTGCCGGTCTTCCTGATTATCTGGCTCCGGTGATAGACGTTTCTATCATCTCTTTGACTTCGGCCGCGGTGGCTTTGCGCGGATTTGTCCCGGCGGCACTGTCAAGCAGTGCCTTATGCGAGATGCGTTCCGCGCAATCCAGCGGCACATTGATCTCTGAAAGTCCCTTCGGGATCCCGATCTCGTCAAGCAGGCGCTCAATCTCGGCGATGAAGGCCCCGGCGGAATGATCCTCCATCCCCATCGCCTGCGCCATGCGTCTCGTTTTGTATTCAAGCCCCGGCAGGTTGAACCGCAGAACCACCGGCAGAACAATCGCATTGGTCAGCCCGTGCTGGGTGTCGTATTCCGCCCCCACCATATGTGAGATGGCATGAACCATGCCGAGCCCCTTGAGAAAGGCGATACCGGCAAGGCAGGAGCCGACCAGCATGCCACCACGCGCCGCCAGATTGCCGGGCTCTTTCACCGCAACAGGGAGCCATTTCCGGATCAGCTCAAGCCCTTCCAGCGCCATGCCATCGCACAGGGGATGAAACCCGGGAACGATATAGGCCTCAATCGCATGGGTCATGGCATCTGCGCCGGTCCAGGCGGTCAGGTGAGGGGGCAGGCCCAGTGTAAGTTCAGGGTCAAGCAGGGCAAGCGAAGGGCTGTATTCCGGATGACATACACAAAATTTCATGCCCTTTCCGGTATGCGTCACCATTGCCGTGCCTTCGGTCTCGGCCCCTGTTCCTGCTGTGGTGGGGATGGTGATGAGTTTGGGGAACGCTTGTTCCGGGCTGATTTCCGGGGCGGGGCGTTCCCATTCAAAATCCCACAGATCAATATCGTTGCGGGCGGTAAGCCCGATGGATTTGCCGCCATCCATGGCACTGCCGCCACCGATTGCAATCACCGCGTCATGGCCGCCAGCCAGAAACGCCGCCTTGCCGCCGCTGATCTCTTCTCCTCTGGGGTTTGGCGAAATCTCTGAAAAAACAGCAGATGTAAGCCCCTGATCCGCAAGGTATTTACAGGTTTGCGAAATAAAGGGCAGATCACGGCTTCCCCGGTCGGTGACGATCAGCGGGTTTGCGATACCAAGCCTGATACATTGCTCACCTATTTCGGCAAGCCGGCCCGGCCCGTAGGCAATCGGCACGGGAAAAGTCCAGTCCTGTGATACCAGCATATCACCTTCGGTTACCTTGAATGATGTGCTGATGCCCATTTCAACCTCTCCCTGCATATGGTACCTGACATATTACGGATAAATACTATTGCACAAAGCCCGGCTTAAGGTAAAAAAATTATGAATAATGTGCCGACAGCAGATACAGAAACGAGAGAACCCCATGAAAATCGCCATCCTTGATGACTGGACACATGACGCCGCGGCATCCGCCGGATGGCATCGCCTTGGCCCTGAACATTACGTCACCATCTATACGGACACGGTGACAGGCCAGGCCCTGATTGACCGGCTTGAGGGAGTGGAGATCATCTGCGCCATGCGTGAGCGAACCACCCTTTCGCGTGACGTTATTGCCCGTCTTCCCGGGCTCAGGGCCATTATCACCAGCGGGATGCGCAACGCGGCGATTGATCTCAACGCCTGCAAGGAGGCTGGCATCGTTGTCAGCGGCACGGAATCTCCCGGTCATGCCACCGCGGAACTGGCCATGACGCTGATAGGTGCGCTGGCCCGCCAGATCGTGCCCAACGCCAATTCGATGACAAATGGTGGCTGGCAGATTTCAGCGGGACGTGACCTGAAGGGCGCAAGGCTCGGGATACTCGGCCTCGGCCGTCTCGGCACGGCGGTGGCCAAACTCGGGCAGGCTTACGGGATGGAGGTGCAGGCCTGGTCACAGAACCTGACCCGTGATAGGGCAGGGGAAGAAGGGGTGAAATATTGTGAAAAGGACGAGTTCTTCGGGACATCGGATTTTATCTCCGTCCATCTCAAGCTTTCGGACCGGGTGGTCGGGCTGGTGGGTGCGCCTGAACTTGCCCTGATGAAGCCGACATCCTTTCTGATCAACACGTCACGTGCACCGATACTCGACCAGCCCGCGCTGATCGCCGCGCTGAAGGAAGGCCGGATCGCCGGGGCGGCTCTTGATGTGTATGAAACCGAACCGCTGGCGGAAAGTGATCCGCTCAGGCAGGTGCCTAATCTTCTGCTTACCCCGCATATCGGCTATGTCACCCGGGAAACGATGCAGGTGTTCTACGGCCAGATGCTCGAAGGCGTCGAGGCGTTTGTGGCAGGGGATCCTGTACGCCTTATTGATATTCCGCCCGGCTGAGATCAAAGGTCATGCTGAGGCCGGTGAAAAACGGCACTTCAATATCTGATATTGTCCTCAGCTTCGGGCGGATTTTCCGGACCGTTTGAGGCGGCCAAATCCGCCTTGCCTGCCCGCCTTGCCGGCAGAACGGTTTTTGTTTGCGGGCTTTTTGGAATGGGCTGGTCGTGCTGGCCGTTGAGGTTTCCCCGCCCGGTCTTTTGACTTAGGCGGCTTTTTGCGTCTCGGCTGGACTTCGGCCATCACCCGGGCCAGCATATCCTCTGCCTCAAGCCGGGATGCCCGGTCCCTGGTCTTGTCATCACGGCGATTTCCCCGGGATTTGGCCGGTGCGCCGGCACGTTTATGTTTTGACTTTTCCCGGCCGGAGGGTGCGGCATCTCCGGGTTTCCGTCGCTGTCTTGCCGGAGGCCGCGAGCGGGGCTTTGCTCCGGCCTTGCTTTTGCCGAGGTCCTCGACGGGCCTGCCTTCAGCGTCGGTGATCGTCATCCGGTCTCCTGCGATGGCGAGGATGGGGCGCAGTTTCCGGATTTCATCCGGTGAACAGAAAGATATGGCAAGCCCGGCAAGCCCGGCACGTCCTGTCCGCCCGATGCGGTGAACATACGCCTCCGGTGTGTCGCTCAGATCATAATTGATCACAAGGCCTATCCCGGCAACGTCAATACCCCGGGCCGCCACGTCTGTTGCGATCAGGGCTTTAAGGTCGCCGCGGCGAAACTTGTTGAGAACTTTCTGGCGGATGCGCTGGTTCATGTCTCCATGGAGGGCGTCAATAGCAAAACCGCGGGTTGCCATATTGCTGGCGAGCGTGTCGGCACGGCGTTTGGTGCGGACAAAAACAAGGATCTGCTCATCAGGACGTTCAGCAAGCAATTCAGCCAGGGCTTCGCTCTTGTGTTTTTCCGGCATCAGGGTGGTGCGCTGATTGATCTTGTCGGCGATATTCCCGGATTGCGGCGCGGTGACTTCCACCGGATTGGTGAGAAATTCCGTGGTCAGTTTCTTGATTTCAGGGGGCATTGTCGCTGAAAACAGCATGGTCTGGTGATCAGAGGTCAGGGCGGCGGCGATCCGTTTCATGGCCGGATAAAACCCGAGATCAAGCATGTGATCCGCTTCATCCAGAATGAAATGCGTTATCCCGTCAAGCTGGATAACGCCGCGTTTCATCAGATCTTCAAGCCGGCCCGGGGTGGCGATGACGATATCAACCCCGCGCCGCAGGCCGCGAATCTGATCGTCGTATCGGGCGCCCCCGAAAACCGCGAGGTGGCGCAGGTTGAGATCGATCACAAGTTTGCGGATATTGTCGCGCAGCTGGTTGGCCAGTTCACGCGTGGGGGCAAGGATCAGCGCCCGGGGCGGCTGGCCGGAGCGCACCGGCGCGCCAGCCATGAGATGGGTGATAAGCGGCAGAAGAAAAGCCGCGGTCTTGCCTGTCCCTGTCTGGGCCAACCCGACCAGGTCCCGCCCTTCAAGCAGGACAGGAATAGCCATCGCCTGAATAGGGGTGGGCGTGACAAACGCTTCCTTTGTCAGCGTTTCAAGGAGTTGGTCTGAAAGTCCGAAATCAGCGAATGCAGGGGCATTGGCATCATCAGAAGACGGAACCCCGGCTGATGTTGGCCGAGGGTCGTGATCAATTTTGGTCATGAATTTGTTTTCCAGCGCGGCGGCTTCTTGTGGCTGTATAGGTATCGCCACTAAAAGGGCACCATAACGTAGGCGCTTCATGCGCCTTTATCAGGACAATGTCAATCCGGCTCAGATGAAGTGCGGTTTTGTTTCGTTCAGCCCGGAACAGGAAAGAACGCATGATTTTCTGTGCAATAGTCAAAATCTTAAGTTAGTCTTTAGGCAATAAATCAGCGTTGAACAGGTGCAGCCAGATGAATGACATACTTTCGAATACTTCCGTAAACGGGGACCGGTTGTGGGAAAGCCTGATGGATATGGCAAAGATCGGCCCCGGTGTTGCCGGTGGCAACAACAGGCAGACTCTGACGGATGCAGACAGCGACGCCCGGCATCTATTCAAGAAATGGTGCGAGGCTGCGGGCATGTCCGTGAAGGTTGACCAGATGGGCAATATGTTTGCCCGCCAGGAGGGAGAAGACCCGGAAGCATTGCCGGTCATGGTCGGCAGTCACCTTGACACCCAGCCGACCGGCGGAAAATACGATGGTGTTCTCGGGGTGCTGGCCGGACTGGAAATCATCAGAAGTCTCAAAGAATCGGGCATAAAAACACGTCACCCTATCGAAGTGGTGAACTGGACAAACGAAGAGGGATGCCGATTTTCCCCGCCCATGATGTCATCCGGCGTCTTTGCAGGCATTTATGACAAGGACTGGGCCTATGACCGCACCGATAGCGCGGGCGCCCGGTTCGGGGATGAAATCAGGCGTGTCGGCTGGGTCGGAGATGAAAAACCGGGCCATCATCCCCTCAAGGCGTATTTTGAGCTTCACATCGAGCAAGGTCCTATCCTTGAAGATGCCGGTGTTCCCATCGGGGTTGTCACCCACGGGCAAGGATCGATCTGGACACGGATCACCCTCACCGGAAAAGAGGCGCATACCGGATCAACGCCGATGGACCGCCGTGTCAATGCCGGCCTTGGCATGGCGCGCATCACCACCGTGGTGGATGAAATTGCGCACAGCCATGCACCCAACGCCGTAGGCGCTGTCGGCAGTTGTGAAATTTTCCCGAATTCTATCAATATCATTCCGGGGAAAGCTGTCTTCACCATCGATTTCAGAAGCCCTGATCAGGCCAAGCTGAACGCGATGCAGGAAGAACTGGAAAAAAGGAGCACTGAAATTGCCCGTGAAATCGGCCTTGGAATTGAGTTTGAACAACTCAGCAATGTCGCACCGGTTTCTTTTGATCCCGAATGTGTGCGTTGCCTGTCCGACGCAGCCAAATCACTGAATTATGAGTATCTGGAGATTGTGTCGGGTGCGGGGCATGATGCTTTCTGGATCAACAGGGTTGCCCCTACGGCGATGATCATGTGCCCTTGCGTGGATGGTCTGTCGCATAACGAAGCCGAAGAAATCAGCCCGGAATGGGCAGCGTCAAGTACCAATGTGTTGTATCATGCGGTATTGGAAATGGCTGAAATCATCAATGCCTGAAGGCTAAGCCACAGGAGGGAAATTTTACACAACATAACTATATTAATTCTAAAATATGTAGTGTAACGTAATACACGTCCCCAATATGGCGGCAAAATAAGAATAAGTAATTTTGGAGGAAAATCATGAAAAAAATTATGGCAACGGTCCTGATGGCAGGATCGTTGATGCTGAGCTCTATGGCGGCGAAAGCTGAAAATTACGGGGGCACGCTTGCTTTCCTCGTTCAGCCTGAGCCACCAACGCTGGCATCTTATGTTTCCACTTCTGGACCAATCGGTCTTGTCATGCCAAAGGTTTATGAAGGTCTTTTTGATTATGACAATGACGGCAAGATGGTCCCGATGCTTGCCGAAAGCTACACCATGAGCGCAGACGGCAAGACGGTGACGTTCAAACTGCGCAAGGGCGTGAAATGGCATGACGGTAAACCCTTTACCTCAGCCGACGTGAAATTCACCATCCTTGAAGTGCTGAAAAAAGTGCACCCGCGCGGGCCAAACTCGTTCAGGGAAGTGAGCAGTATTCACACTCCGGATGATCATACGGCTATTTTCAACCTGAATAATCCGGCGCCGTATATGATGCGGTCTTTCTCCGCGTATGAATCCCCGATTGTTCCGAAGCACCTTCTTGAAGGGCAGGATGTCAAATCAGCACCGCTGGCAAACAACCCTGTCGGCACCGGACCATTCAAATTCGTTGAATGGAAGAAAGGGCAGTATATCCGCCTTGATAAGAACGAAGATTACTGGCAGGAAGGCCTGCCGTATCTTGACCGGATTGTCGGCCGGTTCATTCCGGATGCGTCCACCCGTACAGCGGCGATGGAAAACGGCGAGGTGCTCTATGCGGCCTATAACGCCATTCCGAACATTGATGCTGTCCGGCTCAAGGAACGCAATGACATTGACGTGACGACCGACGGGTATTCCATGATCAACCCGATGGCGCTGATTGAGTTCAACACCAAGGAAGGTCCTTTTGTTGATCCGGAAATTCGTCGTGCGATTTCAACAGCCATCAATCGCCGTTTCATGATCGACACGATCTTTTTCGGCTATGGCAAGCCGGCTACAAGCGCGTTGAGCAGCAACTTCAGTGCGACAAATCTTCATGCGAAGATGCCGAACTATCCTGAAAAGGGTGATGTTGCCGCGGCCAATGCAATCCTTGATAAGGCCGGATATAAAAAGGACGGCAGCGGTGTCCGCATGAAAGCTGTTCTTGATATCATCCCATACGGTGAAGACTGGCGTCGTGCTGGCGAATACCTCAAGCAGGCGATGGGCGATATCGGCATCCAGCTTGATCTTCGTTACGAAGACGTGCCGACCTGGCTGAAGCGTGTTTATCACAATTATGACTTTGAGATGAACGTGAACTACTTCTACCAGTTGCCTGATCCTGTTCTGGGTGTGCATCGTCACTACGGCACCAACCAGATCCGTCAGGGCACACATTTCGTGAACTCTTCACGTTACAGCAACCCGACCCTTGATGCGCTGCTTGATTCCGGTTCCAAAGAACCTGATGCAGCCAAGCGGACGGCAACATACAAGGAAATCCAGTCAATCCTTGCCAATGACATGCCGGTTGTAAACCTGTTCGAGCTTCAGTTCCTGACAGTTTATAACACCAAGCTGAAAGGCGCATATGGCTCCGCTATGGGCGCTTACGGGTCCTTCAGGGAAGCGTATCTGGACTAATCCAAAACAATATTGGGCCGGGATAACTCCCGGCCCAATATGCATCATTTGAAAAATTTTCACTCTCGACAGACAGAATTTCCTTAAATGGCAAGATCAAACAAGATTTTCAGATACGTATTCAAACGCTTGCTTCAGGGTGTTCCCATCATTCTGGCCATCGTTGTCATCAACTTCTTCCTGCTTAATCTCGCGGAAGGTGATGCGGTCGATGTGCTGGCGGGCGAAGCCGGTTCGGCGACACCTGAATATATGGCCGAACTACGGAAAAAATTCGGGCTTGATCAGCCTCTGCCTGTCCAGCTGATGGTTTATCTGAAAAATGTCGTGATGCTGGATATGGGCTATTCCTTCCGCCATGACATGCCTGTTAACCAGCTGATATTTGATCGCTTTGGCGCGACAGCCCTCCTGATGACCAGCACCATCATCCTTGCCGTCGGATTTGGCATTCTTCTTGGCCTGCTGGCAGCCATGCGCCTTAATACCTGGAAAGATGCGGTGATCACGGTTTTTGCCCTTATCACTTATGCGACCCCGCTATTCTGGGTCGGGCTGATGATGATTGTTGTGTTCTCGCTCAATCTGGGGTGGTTCCCCACAAGCGGAATGGAAAACGTCGCCGCCTTCTATGAAGGATGGGACCGTGTTGTTGATATAGCGCATCACCTTGTCCTGCCGACGATCACCCTTTCTCTTTTCTATCTGGCGCTCTACACACGGATGATGCGGGCATCAATGCTCGAACAATATGGCCAGGATTATGTTGTCACCGCCCGGGCAAAGGGGCTGACCGAACGACGGATCACCTTTGTTCATGTTCTCCGGAACGCGTTGCTGCCCGTGGTTACGATGGCCGGGGTTCAGGTTGGCGCGCTCATCGGCGGGTCGGTTATTGTGGAATCGGTATTTGCCTGGCCCGGCCTCGGCATGCTGGCTTTTGAATCCCTGTTTGCAAGAGATCTGAACCTCTTGTTGGGCATTTTCCTGCTTTCATCCATCCTTGTTGTGGCGGTTAATCTCATCGTTGATATTATTTACTGCTTCCTTGATCCCAGAATTGAGGTGGACTGAAATGGCTGATTTCTGGAACAGATATAAAAGAAACCGGATGGCTGTTTTAGGCCTGTTCATCATTGTCCTGATCCTCATTATGGCGTCAACGGCCAGCCTGTTTTACCCTGATGATCCGTTCCGTCTTGTCGGCAAGCCTCTTTCAGGGCCTCTTGAAAACGGCTTCCTTCTCGGCAGTGACTCACTTGGCCGTGATGTGGCATCAGGGATCGTGCATGGCGCAAAAACCTCACTGCTGATCGGCCTGATCGCGACACTTGTTTCGATTTTCATCGGCATCTTTTTCGGGGCATTTGCCGGATATTATGGCGGTAGGCTTGATGATTTTCTGATGCGGGTGACCGAAATCTTTCAGACGATCCCGTCTTTTGTGTTTGCCATCCTGCTGGTGGCCATCATGAAGCCTTCTATTTCCAGCATCGTGATTGCCATCGCGGTGGTGTCCTGGCCCGGGGTCGCGCGATTGGTGCGTGGTGAATTTCTGTCGCTGAAAAATCGTGAGTTTGTTCAGGCCTGCCATACCCTTGGTATGGGAGATATGAGCATCATGCTTAGGGAGATCCTGCCCAACTGCCTCAGCCCCATCATCGTTATCGGCTCGCTGATGGTGGCCACCGCCATCCTTATTGAGAGCGGTCTTGCCTTTCTGGGGCTGGGTGATCCGAATATCATGAGCTGGGGGTTCCAGATCGGGGCAGGTCGTACCATGTTGCGTTCCGCATGGTGGGTGTGCACCTTCCCCGGGATTGCCATTCTTGTCACCGTTCTGGCGATCAACCTGATTGGTGAAGGGCTTAATGATGCGCTTAATCCTCGCCTGAAGGAACGCCAATGAAAAATCTGCTGCTATCCATCAATGATCTTTCCATTCTGTTGCCTGAGGGCTCAGACCGTCAATACGCGGTGCAGAATGCCGATCTCAAACTTCATGCCGGTGAAACCGTCTGTGTGGTCGGTGAAAGCGGCTCCGGCAAGTCGCTTACGGCACGTGCGGTGATGGGGCTGTTGCCTGCTCCGCATGTCCGGGTGGGATCCGGCGAAATCATGTTTGGCGGGCAGGATATCACCAAGGTCAGCAATGAACGGCTGCGTGAGATGAGGGGCAGTGAAATATCCATGATATTTCAGGAACCCATGACCGCGCTCAATCCGGTGATGTCGATTGGCGACCAGATTGATGAAATCTTTCGCTACCACGTTTCCATGAACAAGAAAGAACGTGTGGAAAAATCGATCAGGCTTTTGGAAGATGTCAATCTGCCGGATCCGTCTCGTATCATCAATGCTTATCCCCATGAATTATCCGGCGGCCAGCGACAGAGATCAATGATTGCCATGGCGCTGGCGCTCGGCCCGAAGATACTGATCGCGGATGAGCCGACAACCGCCCTTGACGTGACCACCCAGGCCCAGATTCTTGAATTGATCAAGAATATGCAGAAAAGGCTTGATACAGGTGTGTTGTTCATCACCCATGATTTTGGTGTCGTCGCGGATATCGCGGACCGGGTTATCGTGATGCAGGAAGGCAAAATCGTTGAAACGGGCACGGCCAGGCAGGTGCTGAACAAACCCAAGCACGCCTATACGCAGTCCCTGATTGCGGCGATCCCGAGGCTGAAGCCACGGCAGGCACGCAAGCGTTCCGAGAATATCGTTCTCCGCACCGATGATATCAGCAAGTCCTTTGGTTCCGGCATAAGCTTTTTTGGCCTTGGCAAGGGCGGGCGTGAGGTTAAAGCGGTTCAGAAGGTCAATATTGAGCTTCGCAAAGGGGAGACCCTCGGCATCGTAGGTGAAAGCGGTTCAGGTAAATCGACCCTGGCAAGATGTATCATCAAGCTGATGGAAAGCGATGATGGCCGGATTGAACTTGAAGGGGTTGATATCTCCAAATTTGACCGTAAGAACATGCGCTCTCACCGGAAACGGATTCAAATGGTTTTTCAGGATCCGTTTGCCTCGCTCAACCCGCGTTCACGCATCGGTGATATCATTTCACAAGGCCCGATCCTGCAAGGCGCAAGCAAGGAAGATGCCCATGAAAACACCCGCGAGCTGCTTGACATTGTAGGCCTTGACCCCCGCTCCTTTGACCGGTTTCCCCATGAATTTTCCGGGGGGCAGCGTCAGCGTATCGGCATTGCCCGCGCCCTTGCATTAAAGCCTGACATTCTGGTGGCAGATGAGCCTGTATCCGCCCTTGATGTTTCCATTCAGGCGCAAATTCTCGAACTTCTTGATAAGATCCGCAAACAGATGGATCTTTCCATGCTCTTCATCACCCATGATCTGAGGGTTGCGGCCCAGGTCTGTGATAACGTGGCGGTGATGCAATACGGGCAGGTTGTTGAAACGGGTCCCACGGCGAAGCTTTTTGCCAATCCGAAACACGAATATACCAAAGCGTTATTGGCGGCGGTGCCGGGCAAGGACTGGCATTTCAGTCAGGTTAAGTAGTCATTTATTCATCCGGGTTGGCTTACCATGCCAGAAATAAAACAGCTTGAAGACTTCCATACCATTTCCGGTCTCTTTTTTGCGTACCGTAACGGTAGGTTGTCCCCTGTTCAGGTTGTTCAGGATTATCTGGATGCGATCTCCCGCATAGATCCCCGCGTTGGTGCGTATCAGGAGATATGGTCGGGGACGGCGATGGAAATGGCCCGGGCCACGGAAAAGGCGCTGGCCTCAGGTTATGATTTTGGCCCGTTCCACGGTATTCCCTTTGCGCTGAAGGATCTTTTTCACGTCACGGGCAAGGTCACGACCTGCGGCTCTGCGGCGATGACCGGAAATGTGGCCGATACTACATCAACCATTGTCAGCCGACTGATCGAAGCCGGTGGTATCATTCTCGGCAAGACAAAAACCGTTGAATGTGCTTTTGGCGGTTGGGGGACGAACCAGAAAATGGGGACGCCGCAGAACCCGTGGGATATGGAAACGCACCGTATTCCCGGCGGCTCATCATCGGGCTCTGCGGTGGCGGTCGCATCAGGGATGGCTGTCTGCGGCGTTGGCAGTGATACCGGCGGATCGGTCCGTCTGCCTGCGGCCTTTTGCGGCCTCGTCGGGCTTAAGGTGACGGCCGGACGCCTGCCGCTTCACGGGATTATGCCCCTGTCGCAAACGCTGGATACCCCCGGGCCGATCGCGCAGACTGTTCTGGATACGCTGATCATGTTTGAGGCAATGGACGGGCGTGAAGGCTGGAAGATTGCCCGCGATCTTACGGCAGGTACCGGTCTTTACGGCGAATTGGAAAAGGGCGTTGCGGGTTTGCGACTGGGAAGCATGTCTCAGCGTGAGCGTGACCAATGCACACCGGATATCCTTGATGCCTATGATATGTCACTGGAACGTCTTATGGCCTTAGGGGCCCGTATTGAGGTTTTTGATAATCCGGTCGCTTATGGTGATCTGGCTGATGATAACGGCCTGATCACGGCGGTCGAAGCCTATAACAATCATGGCTCCTATTACGAGGACTTGACACTTCCCATGGATGAGGATGTCCGTAAAAGGATGCTCACAGGTAAAACATATCCGGCCCATGAATACGCAAATAAACTGGAAAACCGGCAGCGCCTGATCCGTGATTTCAGAATTGCCATGCAGGGGTTTGATGCTCTTTTGACCCCGAGTATCACCACCGCCGCTCCGGCTCTTGCAGATGTAGATCAGGATATCTCCCCGGGATATTTCACCCGGCCCTTCAATTTTCTGGAAATGTGTGGCCTCTCCCTGCCGATAAGCCTCAATCCGGCGGGGTTGCCGACAAGTCTGCAGATTATCGGCCGTGCACATGACGAAGCCATGACCTTGCGTATCGGTGCCGCCCTTGAGAGGGATCTTCCTTCTGTCGGACGGCCGGTTTTAGCCTGAGGCCGTTCTCCCGGCCTTCTCAGGCGGACCTGAATTTTCGGATAACGTTTGCCAGCAATGTTGATATGTTGTTATCAAAATTGTTCCAGGGTAGGGAGCCGCAGAAGGTGATGGATCCAACCGCAAAAACCCGCCCCCCTGAGGCGGTTTCGAAATAGACCATATCCGCGCGTTTAACCAGATCTTCCGGGCCTCCCGAAAGGTTGGTCAGATGCGTGAGGATTTCTTCGGGGACAAGGATAAACTGGTTATCCCTGTCAAAGGATTGGGCAAGAATGGTAATATCCTCACCTTCATCGAGTTTGCTGTCACATCTGTCGAGTTCAAATCCGGCGGCGCCATGACCACTGAAACCGAAATCCCCCAGGGTATCTGTATCAATACCTTCGAAAACCCAGTCAAAACGGGGATCAAAGCATATTCTCTTATATGGCATCCCGACAAAATTGCCCTGGGCGGTAAAGCCGATACCAACCAGCTGTTGGGGAGGTTTGCCGTTGCGGCGCCAGAGCCCGCCATAACTGCCGTCAAAAGCGTTGTAATACTCACCGGGTTCTGCGGCCCAGGCACGTAATCCGTCTTCGGAACGTCTGATTTCAATCAGCGACGGGTCTTCACCATGACGGACAATCCGCCAGTAAAACCCGTTGCCGCCAAGGTAGATTATCCCACCGCCCGTGTCCCTGTATTGCTTGAGCGCATCAAGCATATTGGCGGTGTGGTATTCGGGGTGACTGCCGGTCAGCACAGTCTTGTAGGATGAAATCGAAGCTAATCCGTCGCGGTCAAGCTGATCATCGGTGATGATATCAACATCAATTCCCTGATGATGAAGCCAGGCAACCAGATGACTGTCGGCCTGAAAATGCCGCAATCCCGAACAGCTCGACTGGCCAAAGGTCAGGTATCCCGGCCGCAGATTAAACAAGACCCGTTTGTTTGAAGCATGGCATATGCCGGAGCCGTCGGGATGGGTGTTATAGGTCGATAACCCGTATTGGGGATATTCTGCCGGATTATGAGGATAGGCGTTCCATGCCCTGATCCGGTCAATCCAGGACGGGGCAAAGTCGGGCCGTGCATGGTTGCCATAGATGGTGTAAGTGAATGTTGAAACCAGCAGGCATAAATCCGATTTTGGTTTGTTCAGGGGCGGGCACACAAAAAACGGCATCGCATCGTAATGCCCTTCGGCTTCAATTCGCATCACGTAGACGCCTGATGGCATATCATTAGGGATGGTGAATTCGAAATCGCTTTCCCACCCAAAGTCATAGATGTCATCATCGTGGAAATGAATGGCGGCATAATGATCCGGTTTGTGTTTCCAGCAGAATTCGGTGGCATCCCATTTCCGGCCTGTAACACCGCGGGTCGGCGCGTTTTTCAATATCAGATCAGGGCCCGTTGAGGCACGGACGGTAAGTGAAGGTATATTCCCGGCAAAATCCCAGCCTGCGATGGCTTTTCCGTTCCCGAGAATCTGCGGGGCTTCGATTTTGCCGTTGAAACACTGGCGGTCATCACCAAAACAAGCGGCAATGCGGACAGGGGCACCCTGCTCATAGAGTGTTGAGAGATGGCGCTTGTCCATCTGCCCTGAAACGCTCTCGCTCCTGGCGTTATGGTCAGCATTGCTGGTGACGTCCAGCCTCAGCCCGCCATCTGCGGATATGTGCAGATGGCAGCCATACCAACGCCGGATACGCACCGGCGCCGCCATAGTCAACACCAGCTGATCCGCGATCTGGACGGATACCTGCCCGTTTTGATTAAGCAGAACGGACAGCTCCCCCCATGAAAACATGACCTGATTTCTTGGTGTTATCAGGCCTGGCATGAACCAGAAATTTATCTCAGTCTCAGCTGAGGCGGCGGCTTTGACCGCGGTTTCTGTCTCAGCATAGGAGCCGGGATGGATATGTTGCACACGCGAGGGGAAATCAGCTGCCGGAAAATACCGGCTGGCATCTTCTTCGATGATGCCAGGGCCTTCCGGGTTGGGGTCCGCACAGATAGAACGATGCAAACGTGCTGAAAAATCCGTATTGGCTTTACTGGATACATGGAAGCGTAATGTTTCGCCGGGTCGTGCGGATAGTTTGTCGCTGTAGCCTGCTATGAAAACGTAATTCAAAACATATCTCTCCGCATCCTGAAGATTAATATCAACCCATATGATGAAAGGTTAAACAATTATTTGGTTAAATAAAATCCCCTACAGGCGGGCCTGAAGGAATCCGAATTTCTCAGATTGACCGCTTGAACCCTTCATGGGAAGCAACAAACCCGAGCGAGCGATAAAATTCCGCCGCCTCCCGCCTTGTTTTGTCCGATGCCAGCTGAACCAGACGGCATCCGCGCTCACGGCACATATCAACAGCCCAGGTGATCATTTCCCGACCCAGCCCGGCCCCGCGCATGCCGGAGGATATGCGAACACTTTCAATCTGGCCGCGCCATGCCCCTTGCCGGGACAGGCTGGGAATAAAGCTGAGCTGAAGGCAGCCAGCAATCTTACCATCAACCTCGAAGACGGCCAAAAACTGATTGGGATCATCGCTGATGGCCTGAAACGCGTCCAGATAATCAGGATGCGGGGGAGGGCCGATATTCTCGCGTTCCCGGCCGAGAACATCATCGGCAAGCAGGTCAAGGATGGCAGGTAAATCTTCAGCATGTGCCCGGCGGGCTGAGGTGTTTGGCATCGCTCCTCCTTTCTCTTTCCCGGAAGATATCTTCCTTATCTTTTCCAGCACAAACAGAAGGCAATGAAAACCCTTTCTCCCACCGGTGAGCTGGATTATGTTCATCAGATCATAAACCCTTTTGAAAATGGATTCTTATTTTGCCGCAACATCACCACGTGCTTAATGCCATTAATGCCATGCCGAGGGTTGATATTCTCGACAGTACAACACCTCTGGTGCCGCTGAAGCAGCTTTCCGACGTACTTGACGTTGATCTGTGGATGAAGCGGGACGATCTGGCCGGTCCGAGTTTTGGCGGCAACAAGGCACGTCAGCTTGAATTTTATTTCGGTGCTGCCGTTGCCGAAGGGGCTGATACTATTCTCATCACCGGCGCGGTGCAGTCAAATTTCGTGCGTCTGGCGGCGGCGGTTGCAGTCCGCTTCGGCATGCAGGCGATCCTTCAGCTTGAACAGCGCGTTGCCACGGCTGACGCGCTCTATCATCAATCGGGAAATGTTCTGCTGAACAGGATACTTGGCGCTGAAATCATCTCCTATCCTGAGGGTGAAGACGAATCCGGCGCCGATGATGCGCTCTATGCCAGGGTGGAAGAGCTGCGATCGGCGGGGCGGAAACCTTATGTTATTCCTCTTGGTGAAAACAAACCTCCCATAGGGGCTTGCGGTTATGTGCGGGCGGCGGGTGAACTTGCCGAACAGATGCCAAAGCCCTTTGATACGGTTGTTGTTGCATCTGGAAGTGCCGCAACCCATATCGGCACCGTGGCGGGAATGAAAATTTACTTCCCTTCAACCAGTGTTATCGGCTCATGTGTCAGGCGGAGTCTGCCGTTACAGCAGGTCAGGCTTGCCAATCTGACAGAAAAATTTAACGAGCTTGTCGGCTCTTCGGATTTTCTTGCCGATGATGATTTTCATCTCTGGGATGGTGCGCTTGCGCCGGGCTATGGCAAACTCGGGCCGATTGCACGTGACGCCATGATGCTTATGGCCCGCAACGAAGGCTACATTCTCGATCCTGTCTATACCGCCAAATCCTTTGCCGCGGTGCCTGAACTTATCAGGGCCGGCCGGATCAGCAGGGGCAGCCGGGTTCTTTTTGTCAATACCGGTGGTCTGGGTGGCCTTTTTGCCTACCAGACAGATCTGGCGGCCATGATATCAGGCGAGACCCCTGAGGAGCAGACAGGAAAATGAAGGCACCCCAAACACAGAAACCCGAGGGGGGAAGTTTTCTCAACTGGCCGATTTGTACGGAGTGGACAGATCTCAAGGCGGATGCGGTTATGTTCGGGGTGCCCTACGGCAAGCCCTATATGCCGCAGGATACATTCAATGATCAAAGCCGGGCCCCTCAGGCATTGCGGGCGGCGTCATCACGGATTCTGATAGGGCCTGAGATGGTGAACATGGATTGTGTTCCGCCGCGCGGTCTTGAAAATCTTCATCTTGTCGATGGTGGCGATATTCCCCTGCCGGATGGTGATGTGGACAGCCATTATCAGCAGGCTGAGGCGGCGGTCCGCTTTGCGATAAGCCGAGGTATCATTCCGGTTTCTGTTGGTGGAGACGACGGGATCACCAACCCTGTCATCAGGGGGCTTGATGGGATCGATGATATCACGCTTGTGCAGATTGATGCGCATATGGACTGGCGGGATGAACGGTATGGCGAAAGGGACGGATATTCAAGCCCCATGCGGCGCGCTTCTGAACTTGCCCATATCACCGGCATTCATCAGGTCGGTATCCGTTCTTTCGGCAGTGCCAGAGAAGAGGAAATCCGTGCGGCAACACAATGGGGGGCCCGTATTCATCTGGCTCGTGATATCGCCCGGAACGGCATCGACCCGGTCATTGATGCGTTGCCTGATGGCGGTCGTTTTTTTGTTACCCTGGATGCCGACGGCCTTGATCCTTCGGTCATGCCGGGGGTGGTTGCGCTTGCCCCCGGCGGGCTGAACTGGTGGCATATGATTGATCTTTTTGAAGGCATGGCCAAAAAGGGCCGGATCATCGGACTTAATATTGTGGAACTTTCGCCGGCGAATGATGTCAATCAGCTTTCCATGATCGGGGCTGGCCGGCTTCTTCTCAATCTTCTGATGCGGCAGTTGTTACGATAGAAGCTTACGCTGAAATCAATTTTTCCGCGTCTTTGAGAATTGCCGCGATCCCGTCTTCGATCTGACCGGCGAAAAGATGGCTGATTTGCGAAAGCGTACGGTGACGCGGCCGGACAAGGCTGATGGTCTGCTTTATCACCGGACGGAACGGGCGGAAGACGATTTTAGGATCTTCGCCGGTTCCGGACGTATGCCTGAGCTGATGATACAGCCAGACATTCAGTAAAGACATGAAACCGAGCGCATGCCCTCTTTCCACCAGCGCGTATTGCGCGGCACCGTTCTGAAGGGCAAAGGGGATGTTCAGCTCAACATTTTCCTGCTCAAACGCCCTTTGCAGCGACTGCATCAGAAAATGATCCGGCAAAAACCCGGTAAAAGCACGGCCGGCAAGCAATTCAGGTGTAAGCACCGCCTCATCGGCGAGGGGATCATTCCGTGGCAGGGCAATGACTGTTTCAGACACAAAATTCTGAACATCATAAAGTTCAGATGCCGCAGGCCGTTCGGCAAAGCCAAGGTCAAACCGCTGTGATGCCAGGCTTTCAAGGACTCGCTCGGATGGCTGGGCACGCATATAAAACCGGACACCCGGATGCTTTTCAGCAAATAAGGCGATCTGATGCGGCATGAAGAATTCCGACAGGACAGGCATACAGGCGATCCGGATTTCAAAAACCCGCCCCCCGCCATGCTGCATGGATCGCTCAAGGCTGTTCATCTGCTCCAGAATTTCTTCAGATCTTTCAAGAAAGAAATGAGCTTCAGGCACAGGACGAAGGCGGCCGTTCACACGTTCAAAAAGCTTGTAACCTATCTGGGCCTCGAGATCTGCGATAACCAGACTCAGCGCAGGTTGTGACCTTGAAAGCGCAGAGGCAGCCTTTGAAATCGATCCGGTCTTGATGACTTCCCTGATAACTCTTAAATGCCATAACTTGAGCATCCGGCCCCCGAATATTAGTAAAATATGAGAATATGATAATGCTATTTGTTTTTTTTATAGAATAAACAGAATTTATTACTTGAGTAAATGGATTTTGATGTCTTGAATAGATAATAACAGGTTGGATTAAGGGGGGTCTTTTCAGCTTACTTTTTGAAACGGTCCGGTCATGGCCAGATGATGTGCACATTCCTCACCTCATTTGCCCGGAATAATCCAAACAATTGAATATTAACTACAGGGAGTAGATACAATGAACAGATGGATGAAAGCAGCAATTACCTTGCTGGCGGCCAGTTTCGCCTTTGCAGGGGTTGCCTCGGCCCAGGAAATGAAGTTCTGGAAAATTGGTACAGGGGGCACTGGCGGCACCTATTATCCTATCGGTGGTCTGATTGCTAATGCGATTTCCAACCCTCCGGGTTCGCGTCCTTGCGACAAAGGCGGGAGCTGTGGCGTGCCCGGGCTTGTTGCCATCGCGGTTTCCACCAACGCTTCTGTTGCCAACGTGAATGCTATTCATGCCGGTGAGCTGGATGCCGGTCTTGCTGGCGCTCAGTCTGTTGTTCAGGGGTATAAGGGTGAAGGCAAGTTCACCGGCAACCCTCGTCCGGATCTGCGGGTTATCGCCAACCTTTATCCGGAAGATATGCACCTTGTACTGCCCAAGGGTAAGAAGCTCAGCAGCCTGATGGACCTTAACGGCATGAAGGTTGGTGTGGCCGCTGCCGGTTCCGGCACGCAGGTATCCGTGCGGATGATCCTCAACCACTACGGCATTAAGGCCGAAGAGTATGAGCTGAACGTAACGCAGTCTGCCCAGCGTCTTGCCGACGGCCAGATCGATGCGTTCTTCTACGCCGCGGGCACGCCTCTGGCGGCGCTTATTCAGCTTGGTGCCTCCAAGGGGTTTGAGCTGTACAGTTTCAGCGCAGAAGAGCAGAAGACAATCAACGGTATCATTCCGTTCTATGTTGAAAGCACCATTCCGGCCGGTGAATATGAAAACATCGGCTATGATGTCAACACGGTTGCGGTTAACGGACAGTTGATCACATCTGCCAAGCAGCCTGATGATCTGATCTACGAAGTCACCAAGGCATTGTGGAACAAGAACACCCGTAAACTGCTTGATAAAGGCCATTCCAAAGGTAAAGCCATCAAGGCAGAAACCGCCCT